>Ga0209023_10001373_pt1 | contig 32825 bp, 29 predicted proteins | sample LakOneMetagenome_FD_187468 | JGI IMG/M metagenome (GOLD analysis project Ga0209023, IMG submission 187468) | Freshwater and sediment microbial communities from Lake Erie, Canada (SPAdes) (version 2) | ecosystem: Environmental > Aquatic > Freshwater > Lentic | place: Lake Erie, Canada...
CGGCCTGGAAGCGTCGCCGACCAAGGAACTGCTGATCGAAGAGTCCCTCATCGGCTGGAAAGAGTACGAGATGGAAGTGGTGCGCGACAAGGCGGACAATTGCATCATCATCTGCTCGATCGAAAACCTCGACCCGATGGGCGTGCACACGGGCGACTCGATCACCGTGGCGCCGGCGCAAACGCTGACGGACAAGGAATACCAGATCATGCGCAACGCGTCTCTGGCGGTGCTGCGCGAGATCGGTGTCGACACCGGCGGCTCGAACGTGCAGTTTTCGATCAACCCGGCCGACGGCCGCATGATCGTCATCGAAATGAACCCGCGCGTGTCGCGCTCCTCGGCCCTGGCCTCGAAAGCGACCGGCTTCCCGATCGCCAAGGTGGCGGCCAAGCTGGCGGTTGGCTTCACGCTCGACGAACTGCGCAACGAGATCACGGGCGGCGCCACGCCGGCGTCGTTCGAGCCATCGATCGATTACGTCGTCACCAAGATCCCGCGCTTCACGTTCGAAAAATTCCCTGCGGCGGACCATCACCTGACCACCCAGATGAAGTCGGTGGGCGAAGTCATGGCCATTGGCCGCACCTTCCAGGAATCGTTCCAGAAAGCGCTGCGCGGCCTGGAAGTGGGCGTGGACGGGCTGAACGAAAAGACCAAGGACCGCGAAAAGATCGAAGAAGAACTGGGCGAACCCGGCCCGGACCGCATCTGGTACGTGGGCGACGCCTTTGCCCAGGGCTTTACGCTGGAAGAAGTGCACCAGCTGACCCACATCGACCCGTGGTTCCTCATCCAGATCAAGGAAATCGTCGACATCGAACTGTGGCTCGACACCCAGACCCTGGAAGCGCTCGACAAGCCGCTGCTGTACAAGCTCAAACAGAAGGGCTTCTCGGACCGCCGCCTGGCCTTCCTGCTGCACACCACCGACAAGGCGGTGCGCGAGGCGCGTCATGCGATGGGCATTCGTCCGGTCTACAAGCGGGTCGACACCTGCGCGGCCGAATTCTCGACCGATACCGCCTACATGTACTCCACGTACGATGAGGAGTGCGAATCGAACCCGAGCGACAAGAAAAAGATCATGGTGCTGGGCGGTGGCCCGAACCGCATCGGCCAGGGTATCGAATTCGATTACTGCTGCGTGCACGCCGCGCTGGCGATGCGCGAAGACGGTTACGAGACCATCATGGTCAACTGCAATCCCGAGACCGTCTCGACCGACTACGATACCTCGGACCGCCTGTACTTCGAGTCGCTGACACTGGAAGACGTGCTCGAAATCGTCGCCCTGGAAAAGCCGGTCGGCGTGATCGTGCAGTACGGCGGCCAGACGCCGTTGAAACTCGCACTGGACCTGGAAGCGAATGGCGTGCCGATCGTCGGCACCTCGCCGGACATGATCGACGCGGCCGAAGACCGCGAGCGCTTCCAGCAGATGCTGCAAACGCTGGGCCTGCGCCAGCCGCCGAACCGCACCGCGCGCACCGAAGCCGAAGCCATCGACCTGGCCCAGGAAATCGGTTATCCGCTGGTGGTGCGTCCGTCGTACGTGCTTGGTGGCCGCGCCATGGAAGTGGTGCACGAGCAGCGCGACCTGGAGCGCTACATGCGCGAAGCGGTCAAGGTATCGCACGATTCGCCGGTGCTGCTGGACCGCTTCCTGAACGACGCCATCGAAGTTGACGTCGACTGCATCTCCGACGGCGAAACCACCTTCATCGGCGGCGTGATGGAGCACATCGAACAAGCTGGCGTGCACTCGGGCGACTCGGCCTGCTCGCTGCCGCCGTATTCGCTCACGCCAGAGACGATTGAAGAACTCAAGCGCCAGACTTCGCTCATGGCCAAGGGCTTGAACGTGGTCGGCCTGATGAACGTGCAGTTCGCCATCCAGAAGCAGGAACGCGACGGCGCCATGCGCGATACCGTGTACGTGCTGGAAGTGAACCCGCGCGCCTCGCGCACGGTGCCGTTCGTGTCCAAGGCGACCGGCCTGCAGCTGGCCAAGATCGCCGCGCGCTGCATGGTCGGCCAGACGCTGGCAGCCCAGGGCATCACCAAGGAAGTGATCCCGCCGTTCTACAGCGTCAAGGAAGCCGTGTTCCCGTTCGTGAAATTCCCGGGCGTGGACACCATTCTGGGACCGGAAATGAAGTCGACCGGCGAAGTCATGGGCGTTGGCATGACCTTCGGCGAAGCCTTCGTCAAGTCGCAGATGGGGGCGGGCGTCAAGCTGCCCGAGACCGGCAAGGTCTTCCTGTCGGTCAAAGGCTCGGACAAGCCGCGCGCCATCAAGGTGGCCCGCGACCTGCACGAGATGGGCTTCCAGGTCGCCGCGACCAAGGGCACCGCCGCTGTCATCAACGCGGCCGGCATTCCCTGCCAGGCCGTCAACAAGGTGATCGAAGGCCGTCCGCACGTCGTCGACATGATCAAGAACCACGAGATCGCCCTGGTGATCAACACGGTCGAAGAGAAGCGCAGCGCCATCGTCGACTCGCGCGCCATCCGGATTTCGGCTTTGGCGTCGCGCGTGACGACTTACACTACAATAGCGGGTGCCGAAGCTGCCGTCGAAGGCATGCGTCATCTCGACGAGTTGCGGGTGTACGATTTACAAGGTCTGCATAAAACCTTAAACTAGGCAGTCAGCGGTACCCTTAACCACAGAGCTCGCGCAGTATTGCTGCGCGCCTCTGTGGTTTTCACTTTTGCGTAGAAACGTTAATACGATATGAACACAACTGTTCCACTTACCAAATACGGCGCCGAACTGCTCAAAGAAGAGCTGCACCAGCTCAAGACCAAGGAGCGCCGCATCGTGATCGACGCGATCGCTGAAGCACGCTCGCATGGCGACCTGTCCGAGAACGCGGAATACGACGCGGCCAAGGAGCGCCAGGCCTTCGTGGAAGGCCGCATCGCCGAACTCGAAGGCAAGCTCGGTTCGGCCCAGATCATCGACCCGGCCACGCTGGACGCCGAAGGACGCGTGGTATTCGCCTCGACGGTCGACCTGGAAGACCTGGAAAACGGCCAGAAAGTGACCTACCAGATCGTCGGCCTCGACGAAGCGGACCTCAAACTGAACAAGATTTCGGTCACCTCGCCGATCTCGCGCGCCCTGATCGGCAAATATGCGGGCGACGTGGTGGAAGTGCAGGCGCCGTCCGGCCCGCGCGAATACGAAATTCTCGAAGTCAAATACATCTGATGATGCTGGCCAAGGCGCGCCTGTTGCTGATCACGCTGTGGGCGGGCAGCCTGTGGACGGTCGGCTACCTGGTCGCGCCCACGCTGTTCGGCACGCTGGCTGACCGCGTGCTGGCCGGCATGATTGCCGGCAGCATGTTCCGGACCGAAGCCTGGCTGTCGCTGGTGTGCGGCGTGCTGGTCATTGCGCTGCTGGTCAAGGCGCCGGACGTGACGGTACAGCGGCGCAAAACGCTGGTGTGGATTGTTGTCGGGATGCTGGCATGCACGCTGGTGAGCCACTTTGCCTTGCAGCCAGTCATGTCCTCGATGCGCGAGGCAGGGGAGCGGGCCACGTTCGGCATGCTGCACGGGGTGTCGATGGTGATCTACCTGGTGCAAAGCGTGCTGGCGCTTGTGTTGGTGGTCAAAAACCCGTAGTCGTCGCCCCCGCCTTGGCAAGGGCGACGTCAATGCTGAGCGGCGCGCTCAGCCTTTCTGTTAAGCAAGCACGCTCTTCTTGGTGCTTTTTTGCCGCGGCTTGGCGCGCTTGATCGAGCCGCCTTCGGTGACGCGCTCATTCCCCTTGATCATGACCTTGGTCACGCTAGGACGCTTGGTGCCGCTGGCGCTGGCCTTGACGATGGTCACTTCGCGCATGCCCTTGCCGGACTTGGTGCTGCGTTCCTTGACCACTTCCTTCTTGGGACGGTAGATCACCAGCAGTTTGCCGATGTGCTGCACCGGATGGGCTTGCAGTTCAGTACAGATGTTTTCGTAGATTTCCGTGCGCATTGCGCGGTCGTCGCCGAACACGCGGACCTTGATCAGGCCATGCGAATCGAGGCTGGCCGAGATTTCCTTCATGACGGAGGGCGTCAAGCCCGCTTCGCCAACGATCACGACCGGCTTCAGGCCGTGGGCTTCAGCGCGCAGGGCGCTGCGCTCGACGGGTGTAAGTTTTTGCATAATATTTTAGATAATCCTTTAAAAGCAGTATTCTACGCGAATGGCCAAGAACAAATTAAACAAAAACTGGTTGCACGACCATATCAACGACCCCTACGTCAAGTTGGCGCAGAAAGAGGGTTACCGTGCACGCGCCGCCTACAAGCTCAAGGAAATCGACGAGAGCGAGAAGCTGATCAAACCCGGCCAGGTCATCGTCGACCTTGGCTGCACCCCGGGCAGCTGGGGCCAGTACACCCGCCGCAAGCTGTCCGGCAAGGATGGCGGCGGCATCAACGGCACCATTATCGGGCTCGACATGCTGCCCATGGAACCGATCGCCGACATGCATTTCATCCTGGGCGACTTCCGCGAGGCGCGCATCCTGCGCCAGCTCGACACCATCCTGGCCGGCCGCAAGTGCGATCTGGTGCTGTCGGACATGGCGCCCAATCTGTCAGGCATCCCGACCGCCGACGCGGCCCGCATGGAGCACCTGATCGACCTGGCCATCGAATTTTCGCAATTCCACATGAAGCCGTCCGGTGCGCTGGTGGTAAAGTGTTTTAAAGACATGGGTTTCAGCCAGATTGTCGAAAAGTTCCGCGCCGAGTTCAAGGTCGTCAAGCAGATCAAGCCCAAGGCCAGCCGCGACAAGTCGTCGGAAATTTTCCTCGTTGGCAAAGGGCTCAAGAATCCATCCGCAGTCAATACGGCACTGGAAGATGATTCAGCCCTTGATATTTGACGGTGCAGCCCGCACCTCATGGTTGAAAAGACCTGAAAATGCATACGATTTGACTAAGAATCGGCCATCTTGAGTGGTTTTTTCGACCCCGCAGCGGGGCGCGCGTGGCACCGGCTGCTTATTGCGAGTAAAATCGGCGTTCTGAAATCGGTAGAAGATGCGTCTGCATCGAAGGAGTTTTCGTGAATAATATGTTTTCCAAGTCGGCCATCTGGGTGGTTGTTGCCCTGCTGTTATTCATGCTGTTCAAGAATTTCGATGGCCCTGGAACCGGCGGTAGCAACAAGTCGATCCCGTACTCGGAACTGCTCGACGAGGTCAAGGCCCAGCGCATCAAGGAAGTGCTGATCCAGGGCGCCCTCATCACCGCCACCCGTACCGATGACTCCAAGGTCACCGCCACGGCGACCGGGCTCGACCGTGGTCTGATCGGCGATCTGCGCGACAACAACGTCAAGTTCGACATCAAGCCGCAAGAAGAGCAAAGCTTCCTGCAAACCATCTTCGTTTCCTGGTTCCCGATGCTGTTGCTGATCGGCGTGTGGGTATTCTTCATGCGCCAGATGCAGGGCGGCGGCAAGGGCGGGGCGTTCTCCTTCGGTAAGTCGAAGGCGCGCATGATGGACGAAACCAACAATACCGTCACCTTCGCCGACGTCGCCGGTTGCGACGAAGCGAAGGAAGAAGTCAACGAGATCGTCGACTTCCTCAAGGACCCGACCAAGTTCCAGAAGCTGGGCGGCCGTATTCCGCGCGGCGTGCTGATGGTTGGCCCTCCAGGCACGGGTAAAACCCTGCTGGCGCGCGCCATTGCTGGCGAAGCCAAGGTGCCATTCTTCTCGATTTCCGGTTCGGACTTCGTTGAAATGTTTGTCGGCGTGGGCGCCAGCCGCGTACGCGACATGTTCGAGAATGCCAAAAAACATTCGCCGTGCATCATCTTCATCGACGAGATCGACGCCGTCGGCCGTCATCGTGGCGCCGGCATGGGCGGCGGCAATGACGAACGCGAACAGACCCTCAACCAGCTGCTGGTCGAGATGGACGGTTTCGAAGCGAGCTCCGGCGTGATCGTCGTGGCAGCAACCAACCGTGCCGACGTGCTCGACAAGGCGCTGCTGCGTCCGGGCCGTTTCGACCGCCAGGTCATGGTGGGCCTGCCGGACATCCGCGGCCGCGAGCAAATCCTCAATGTGCATATGCGCAAGGTGCCGATCGCCACCGACGTCAAGGCCGACATCCTGGCCCGCGGTACGCCGGGTTTCTCCGGTGCCGACCTGGCCAACCTGGTCAATGAAGCCGCCCTGTTCGCCGCGCGCCGCAGCAAGCGTCTGGTGGAAATGAGCGACTTCGAGGACGCCAAGGACAAGATCTACATGGGTCCCGAGCGCAAGTCGATGGTCATGCGTGAAGAAGAACGCCGCAATACCGCGTACCACGAGTCCGGCCACGCCGTCATCGCCAAGTTGTTGCCCAAGGCTGATCCTGTCCACAAGGTCACGATCATGCCGCGCGGCTATGCTCTGGGCTTGACCTGGCAGCTGCCGGAACACGATGCGCTGTCCGGCTACAAGGACAAGATGCTGGAAGAAATTTCCATCCTGTTCGGCGGCCGTATTGCGGAAGAAATTTTCGTCGGTCAGATGTCGACCGGTGCTTCGAACGACTTCTCGCGTGCCACCAAGCTGGCCCGTTCCATGGTGACCCGCTTCGGCATGAGCGACAGCATGGGCGTGATGGTCTACGAAGACAGCGAGAACGAAGGCTTCTTCGGCGGCGCCACCAAAACGATTTCCGAAGCCACCCAGCAAAAGGTGGATGCCGAAATCCGCGCCATCCTCGACAAGCAATACGCACTGGCGCGCCGCCTGCTGGAAGAGAATCGCGACAAGGTCGAAAAAATGACCCAGGCGCTGCTCGACTGGGAAACCATCGACGCCGACCAGATCAACGACATCATGGCTGGGATCGAGCCACGGGCACCGAAGGCAGGCATCCTGACCAAGCGCCCACCGTCGGGTGACAGTGGCTCCGGTGGTGTCTCGCCCAACGCGACTGCGCCAGCCTAAACTGGTTCGATAAGTTGCAGCAGTATATAATGCCGCTCTGGCAACAAAAGGGCGGCATTTTTATTTCATAAGATGCAATAAAATTTCATATTCGAGCTGAATGCGACATTATCTGCAATGCGGCCGATTCGGCTTTTCCCTGGGCCGCAAGGCGCTCGTCATGGGGATACTCAACGTCACCCCGGATTCGTTTTCGGATGGCGGGCGTTACCAGTCGCTGGAGTTTGCCGTCTCGCGCGCCGAGGAGATGATCGCCGAGGGTGTCGACCTGATCGATATCGGCGGCGAATCGACCCGCCCGGGCGCGCCCAGCGTGCCGCTGGCCCAGGAACTCGAGCGCGTGCTGCCGGTACTGTATGCCTTGCGCGACATGGGCAAGCCCTTGTCGGTCGACACGTACAAGCCGGAAGTCATGCGTGAAGCCATTCTCGCCGGCGCCGACATGATCAACGACGTCAACGCCTTCCGTGCGCCCGGTGCAATCGAGGCGGTCGTCGACAGCGATTGCGGCCTGTGCGTGATGCATATGCAGGGCCAGCCGCACGATATGCAGCGCGACCCGCATTACGAGAACGTGGTAAACAACGTAATCAGTTTCCTACGGGAACGCGTCGATACGATGCTAGCTGCAGGAATCGAGCGCGACCGGATCTGTATCGATCCTGGTTTCGGTTTCGGCAAGACGGTTGAACACAACTTTGCTTTGTTGCAGAACATTGGCAAAATGCAGCAAGAGTTGAATTTGCCCGTGCTGGCGGGCCTGTCGCGCAAGTCCATGATTGGCGCGGCCACCGGCAAGCCCGTAGAAGGGCGGCTGGCAGGCAATCTGGCGGGCGCGCTCGCTGCGGTGGCGCAGGGCGCCCGCATCGTGCGCGTGCATGATGTAGACGAAACGGTCGATGCATTGAAAGTGTGGCACCTTGCCACCGTTTAACAACCCATTTTTATAAAAAGAGCAACTATGGCACGTAAATATTTTGGCACGGACGGTGTGCGCGGTCTGGTTGGCGTCGAGCCGATCACCCCTGACTTTGTCATGCGTCTCGGCCACGCCGCCGGTAAAGTACTGGCCAAGTCCAGCAACGCGGCGTCGGGCCGTCCCACCGTCCTGATCGGCAAGGACACCCGCATTTCCGGCTACATGCTCGAATCCGCACTGGAAGCCGGTTTCAACGCCGCTGGCGTCGATGTCTTGCTAGCCGGCCCCACGCCCACACCGGCAGTTGCCTACCTGACGCGCGCGCTGCGCCTGTCCGCTGGCGTCGTCATTTCCGCCTCGCACAATCCTTTCCACGACAACGGCATCAAGTTCTTCTCCGAACACGGCACCAAGCTGGCCGACGCGGTGGAGCTGGAAATCGAGGAAATGATCGACCAGCCGATGCAATGCGTCTCGCCCGAAAAAATGGGCCGCGCCAAGCGCCTGCAGCACTCGCAGGGCCGCTACATCGAGTTTTGCAAGAGCACCTTCCCGAACGAACTGGACCTGCGTGGCCTGCGCATCGTCGTCGACTGCGCCCATGGCGCCGCCTACGACATTGCACCGCACGTGTTCCATGAACTGGGCGCCGAAGTCATCGCCATTGGCGCCACACCGGACGGGTTCAACATCAATGCCGGCTTCGGCGCCACCGCACCCAAGGCAATGGCCGCCGCCGTGCTCGAGCACCGCGCCGACCTCGGCATCGCCCTCGATGGCGACGCCGACCGCCTGGTCATGTGCGACAACAAAGGCCGCATCTACAACGGCGACGAATTGCTGTACGTAATGGTGCGCGACCGCATGGCGACCGGCCCTGTAGCAGGCGCCGTGGGCACCCTGATGACCAATATGGCGCTGGAAGTGGCGTTCAAGGAGCTGGGCATCGGCTTTGCGCGCGCCAAGGTGGGCGACCGCTACGTGCTGGAAGTCATGCAGGAAAATGGCTGGCTGTTTGGCGGGGAGGGCTCCGGCCACCTGCTGGCACTGGACAAGCACACCACGGGCGACGGTATCGTGTCGGCACTGCAAGTACTGTCCGCGCTCAAGCGCAGCGGCAAGGGCCTGGATGAATGCTGCAGCGAGCTGACCCTGTATCCGCAGACCTTGATCAATGTCAAAGTGCCGGCTGGTTTCGACTGGACCCGCAATCCGGCCATGGTGGCGGAAAAAGAAGCGGTCGAGAAAGAACTGGGCGATGCCGGCCGCGTGCTGATCCGCGCCTCCGGCACGGAACCTTTGATCCGCGTCATGGTCGAAGCCAAATCGGCAGCGATGGCGGAATCGACGGCGCGCCGCATTGCCGACAAGGTCACAGCCTGATTCTGCTTCGCAACACCCCTTAGCGTGTGCTTCCTCGTGCGAAGTTGACGCTCAGGCGCCGGCGACGTATAATACAGCCTTCGGAGTGTGGCGCAGTCCGGTAGCGCACCTGGTTTGGGACCAGGGGGTCCAAGGTTCGAATCCTTGTACTCCGACCAAGTATTAAGGACGGGCTGTCATTCATTGACAGCCCGTTTTCATTTCCGCTACGCTTTTCTGCGTGGTAACAAATTCTGCCCATAGCTCAGTTGGATAGAGCATCAGCCTTCTAAGCTGAGGGTCACAGGTTCGATTCCTGTTGGGCAGGCCAAAATATTCAACAACTTCGACAGGTTACAAGCCGGATGGCTTGCCGCTTATTTGAGCGATCTTCGCGTCAGGATCAACAGGATGCCATATTGTTTTCGATCAACTATCGATCTCCAACAAAACGATATGTTCCCGGTGGTGACTTCGCAGTAGAAAATTTGAAAGTTCTCATTTAAGCGTAAGCCTGGTGTTGAGCGCCATAAAAAAGAGGGACGGCATCAAGAATCCAGCGACTAAGTTTGAGGCGAAGCGCGTGACTTTCAACGTAGTCGGCTTCTTTCAAAGGAACACGACGCCCGAAGCGTCCAATTCTTTCCTCGAGCGCTAACTTAATTACCTGAGTCTTTGCCTCTTTCCCCAGCACCCACATCTATCCCTTGGTGCAACTTGTTACCAAATGCTAAAATGAAAAGGATTCACCCCATCTTCTGGCAGACTGCGCTGCGGTAACAAGGGTCAGCGGTTTGTCGCGTTCTTGCAGGTACGTTCCACTCGGTAACGTGTTCCGGCATTGGCGCCAACTCCGGCAAAAATTGGTTTCGTCCTCACGCTGCTGCGTTCGTTCACGCAGGCGAGGGGACACGCCTGCAATGGTCTGACATCCCGGCGAGTCATGCGCATTCTTTAGTGCGCTGGTCCCGATTGTGTGACGCGGCAAGCCGATACTGCTGTCGGCACGCGTCGTCGTGACCAAATCGAAAGGAAATTACTATGGCGTTCACCACGCTGCAAGACGCGAGGCATTCGCTTTGATGAATTTGGCAGGCCGTTCTTCCACGGGGCAGTCGCAGTTTGGCTTGATCAATCTGCTCAAGGCTGGCGCCGCCCAATTGATCGTGCTGCATCACCTGGCGCTGTACGGCCCCATGACCGGGCATGCGCGTCCCTTGATGGCGGATCTGTTCGACTGGCTGGAAGACTGGGGCCGCCTTGCGGTCCAGGTGTTCCTGGTCATTGGCGGTTTTCTGGCGGCTAAATCCCTTGCGCCCGACGGCTACGCGACCTTGACGCGTCCGGTAACGACAATCTGGCGCCGCTACGCCAAGCTGGCGCCGCCGTTCGTGGCCGCCATGCTGCTGGCCATTGCCGCGTCGGCCATCGCACGAACATGGATGGACCACGATTCGATTTCCGATCCCGCCACCCTGGGCCAGTTTGCCGCCCATGTCTTGTTGCTGCATGGCGTGCTGGGCTATGAGTCGCTGTCTGCCGGCGCCTGGTATGTGGCTATCGATTTCCAGTTGTATGCCTTGATGGCTGCGCTGCTCTGGCTGTCTGGCCGCCTGCCAGGCGCTGCCAATTCGCCTTGGCGCGTGCCGGCGGTCGTCCTGTTGTGCGCGATCGGGTCGCTGCTTTACTTCAATCTGGACGGCGGGTGGGATGTCTGGGCGCCGTACTTCTTCGGCAGTTATGGCCTCGGCGTGCTGGCGTGGTGGGCTAGCGACCGCCGCCGCCGTCCCGCAAGCATTGTTTTGCTGCTGGCGATGATTCTCGTGCCCACCCTGACAGCGTTGACCATCGAGTTCCGCAGCCGCATCGCACTGGCGCTCGCCGTGGCCGTGGTTCTGTTCCTGTTTGGCCGTGCCCGGCTGCCCGGCATCGACAGCAAGGCGGGTGCGGCGGTTAATGGACTGGCCCGGATCTCGTATTCGATTTTCCTGGTCCACTTTCCGGTCTGCCTGGTGGTCAATGCGGCGTTCGAGCGCTTTGTTCCTGCCGATCCCGAGTGGCAGGCCCTCGGTGTGGCGCTGGCCTGGGCGGCGAGCGTGGCGGCCGGCGCGGTCTTCTTCCATTGGGTAGAAAAACCCTTGGGCCAATTGTGGCGCGCCCCGCGACGGCCCAGATTTCACTACCAGCCCTACGGTGGACTGCCGACACAGATGGGCTCGTAATTCCCGCCGTCATCTCGCACGGTTCCCGCAAGAAGCACATTGGTGTCCCGACGCTGGACATCTTGGCGCCCATCGGGCTGTTTGGTATTAGATTTTTTCATTTTGGTATGCGCAATATGCATATTGGTGTTATATTGGTATTGCGACCTTAATTTCTTGAAAACATTTCACTGTGCTTACAGTGCCCCGGTCGCTTGGTCTCATCCGCGGCATGCGGGTTCCTCAAACACTTTGATATGGAGTCACAATTGAACAGGACGATCATCAATAGTCTCGTTGTCAGTCTGCTTGGCGGCACGCTCGCTGCGTGCGGCGGTGGCGCATCGGCACCTGCAGCACCGCAGACCAAGCTGTTGGCAACGACGACAGTGTGCTACGCGGCATGGAGCAGCACCGCGGTCTACACGGGCGGAAATACTGTCAGCTATAACGGCATCAACTACACGGCCGCTTATTGGACGCAAGGGAACAATCCGGCGACCAACAGCGGCCCCGCCGGTAGCGGCAAACCTTGGACGACTGGTGCCAGCTGCGGCACGACGCCGACACCAACTCCTACCCCGACACCAACACCGACTCCAACGCCGACGCCGACTCCAACGCCAACGCCAACGCCAACGCCCACCCCAACGCCGACACCGTCGTCGTGTGCCATTTGGGCGGAAGGCGTGACCTACACCGCCGGACAGGTGGTCAGCTACCTGGGCGTGTCGTACACGGCGCTGGTAACGCACACCGCATACGTGGGTACCAACTGGAATCCAAAAGATTCGCCAACCTTGTGGTCTACCGGCGGCAATTGCACGACTCCAACGCCGACGCCAACGCCAACACCAACACCGACGCCAACACCGACGCCAACGCCAACGCCAACGCCAACGCCTACACCGACGCCAACACCGACACCAACACCAACGCCTGGCCTGGCCAAGCACGCGCTGGTCGGTTACTGGCACAACTTCACCAACCCGGCTGGCCCGACGTACCCGATCAGCCAGGTCAGCAATGACTGGGATGTGATCGTCGTCTCGTTTGGCGACAATGCCGGCGGCGGCAACGTCAGCTTTACGCTCGACCCAAGCGCCGGCAGCGAAGCGCAATTCATCGCTGACATCAAGGCCAAGAAAGCCGCTGGCAAAAAAGTCATTCTGTCGCTCGGCGGACAGAACGGTTCCGTGTCGGTCGGCTCGACGGCGGAAGCGACCAACTTCACCAACTCGCTGTACGCCATCATCACCAAGTACGGTTTCGACGGCATCGATCTCGATCTCGAAAATGGTGTCGCCCAGGGTGCCGCCATCCAGACCTACCTGCCAATCGCCGTCAAGAATCTGAAAGCGAAAGTCGGGTCGAGCTTCTACCTGTCGATGGCGCCGGAATGGGTCTACGTCGAAGGCGGCTTTACCAGCTACGGGTCGATCTGGGGTGCCTACATCCCGATCATCAACGCGCTGCGCAACGAGCTCACCATCCTGCATCCGCAGTACTACAACAATGGCGACATCTACACCCCATACGCCAGCGGCGCACTCAAGGCCGGCTCCACCGATCAGCTGGTGGCAACGGCCAAGATGCTGATCGAGGGCTTTACTTACGGCGGCAATACCTTCGCCGGACTGCGGCCGGACCAGGTTGGTTTTGGCGTTCCGTCAGGGCCGAGCTCGGCCGGATCGGGCTTTACCACCCCGACCAACGTCACCAATGCCCTCAAGTGCCTCACGCAGTTGCTCAATTGCGGAACGATTCGGCCAATCAAGGCGTATCCGGAGTTCCGCGGCGTGATGACGTGGTCGATCAACTGGGACAAGCACGATGGTTATAACTTCTCGGTGCCGGTCAAGGCCACGTTGAGAACCCTGCCGTAACGCCAAGCCGCCTGGCGGCACAAGAGGGGCCGGACCTGCGTCAATGGAGGTACCGGCCCTTTTTCTTTGAACGCGACTGTGCTGGCAAGTTCAGCTTGCTGTGTTGAAATCGACGGATGTCGGCCGCGCTTGGCGCGTTGCGACCCAAAGCGCTCAGGCTGCCTTCAGTTCCAGCGACCCTTGCGTGTCGGCGCGCTTGCCGCGCGGGGGAAGGGGATCGGCGTGGGCGATCAGGCGCTCTGCCGGGTACGGCTGGTACACCGCCGGATCGTTGACCAACGCACCCTCCAGCCAGCCATGATATTGCGCGGGCTCGAGCAGGACCACCATGCGCTTTTCCTCGCCAGGCTTGTGGAACTGGTTCATCAGCGGGTGCGCATCCGCATTAATCGTCAGCATGGAGAACGATAGCAAGGGCAAGCCGTCCGGCCCTTCCGCCTTCCATTCCCAAATCCCTGCCACACTGAGAGGCTGGGCGTCGGCATGTTCGATGCGCCAGCGCACGGCTTTTCCGGATGCGTAATTGGGCTCGAAAATATTGTCTGCGGGGATGATGCAAAACTGGTTGCGTTTCCATGCGTTGCGAAACGATGGCTTGGTCGCCACCGTTTCCGTACGCGCGTTGTAGGTCTGGCGTGACAGTTTCGTGTCGGCCCAGTGCGGCACCATGCCAAACATGGCAGGGATGCATTCGATCGCGCCGGCCGTCTCCCGCGATTCTCGCAAGATGGGCGAAATGTATCCCGGGAATGATTCCGGCGGGAAGTCGAAGGCCGCCCGTTCCAGGCCGTAATGGTGACTGAAAGCTTCGCGTTTGCTTGGTGTGTAATTGGCGCACATGAACGCCATCGTACCGCTTTTTATCGGCGGCGTCAGGCCCTGCTGCGCAGGCGTCCCAGCAGCCCGGCAGCCAGGTGGCTCGCGGTGGCAAGCGGGTGGGCAATCCCGTAACCCTGGCGTACCAGGTTCTGCGGCATGAAGAAGCGGCTGAAGCGCACCAGGGCGTCGCTGTTGGCCGTGCGGAAGCGGCCATTGACATGCGTCGCATTGAAGCCGCACTCGTTGGTCAAGGCAAATACCGCACTGCTCGAGCTCATGGCGATGTCGAAAGGACAGCCCTGGCTCAGGGTTTTAAAGTCGTGCACGTACGAAAGCCGTACCGTGAGGCGCAGATCGGGAAGATGGATGCGCAGCGGCCGGATCAGACCGCACCGTTCCATGAGGTAGGGCAGCAGCGGCAGTTGCGTGGCGATAATGCTGCGGTAGCGCATGAAGGCAGCCCGCACGGCTTGCGCGGTGGCGGGCGGTTCCGGCGGCAGGACCTCGCTGGCCTTGCTGCCGAGTTGTTCCCAGTGCGCCACCGCCGCCTTGCTCATGCGCGCCATGCTGGCCGGCGTTGCCTTGTTCAGATCGATGGTATCGCCGGGTTTCATGAAGCGCACATTTTCCGTCTCCGGCGACAGGGTCGACCATTGGCGGATGGTGTAGGCGGAGTTCTGATAGTCATTGAGATAATTGTTCTCGATGCTGCAAAACGAGATGAACGAGCCGAACGGCACTGTGATTGCCGGGACGAAGGTGCGCATCTGGGCGCTGAGGCGCTGGCGTTTTTCCGCCGCGGCGCGCCGCCGCAAGCCAGGTTCAAAGGGATTGCCGACCCAGTTGGCGTAGCCGAACTGCGTAAACAGCAGATCGATCCGTTTTGTGAGGGGCGCTATACGCGCGCGCACGGCGCGGCATGTTTCCTGCGTGAGCAGTGCGCAATCATTCAGGTTGAGGATGAAGCGCGCGCCTGACTTGATCAGGCAATACGAGTCGCCTTCGGCAAAGGGATAGACCGTCAGCGCCAGGGCCGGGTCGAGCGCGATCGTGGTGCCGGCCGGGCATTCGATGATGTCGAACCCCGTCTTTTTGAGAAAATTGACAACGCGCTGATCCTTGGTCTGCTGGAACAGGATCGTGACCTTGCCCGGGAATTCCTGCTTGAGCGTTGTCAGAAACGACACCGAAAAATGGTCCGGATGTTCGTGCGAATACCAGATGAAGATGTTGAGCTTGCGTGCCGCAATGTCGTGGATCAGCGCACGGTTGGAGGTGCTGGTGTCGAGCAGACACCAGCCATGGTTGAAGACGGTTCCTTCAACCCACGGATCGACCAGCAGCACGCTGCGGCTGCTCGTGATGTAAAAGCTGGCGTGATTGACAAAGGTAAGTTGATTGGTCATGGCCGCCCACGCTCGACGGTTGCGCCAGGCTCGGCGGGAAGCAATGCGGACATGGGGCACCTGCGCGCGGAGTGGAGGTCAATCCATCCTAGCTGCGGCATGCAGCCCGATGTTGAGGGCGGACAAGTGCCCGCGCTAGCGAGCGGGACGGTAGCGGTCGAGGATGGCTTGCATCTGGCCCCGTTTGCGCAGGGCCGCGATGGCGCGGTCCACCTTGTCGATCTCCAGTTTGCCGTGCGGTGGAAGGGCGCAGTAGGTATCGAAACTGCGCACGGTAAAGACGGCTGGATTGAGCTGCTGTCCTTTGGCGTGGACTTTGCGCTGATAGTCGTAGTAGAGCGAGTTCGACATCATGTAATCGAAGCGTCCACTCAGCAGCTTGCCGGTATTCAGTTCGTCGGTGGCAGCATCGTCGCGCGCGAATCCCTTGCCCAGCCCCGCTTCCATGTCAGGGTAGCGATATCCGAGAATGGTGCCAATACGCTTGCCGGACAATTGCGCCAGCTGGTCGACCACGGGCGTTTCTGCGCGGCTGGCGATGATCATTCGGTTGGAGAAGACCGCACCGGTCCAGGACCAGGACGGGTTGTCCAGCCATTCCGGACGCAGGTCGCACAGCAGATCGGCCTGTCCGGCCAGCAGCGCCGACTCCACTCGCTTGCGCGGCAGACTCAGGTAGACGGGATCCATCTGCAGTTCACGCGCAAGCGCGTCGCCAAAATCCTTGAGCAGGCCAGCATGCAGTTTTTCCTTGTGAAACTCGGTCATCGGCATGGCGCTGCCGGTCGAGACCGCGAAAATCATGCGTTCCGCGCGCACCGGCAGCGTCGCTGCGAAAATGGCAAGAAAAAGTAGGCGTGGCATCATGCCGCCATGATACCTTGCTGTCCCGTTCGCTGCCGCTGCGGTTTCCAGCTATAAATTCAACCGTGCGCAATCTTTTCGCTTAGAATTCGTGAGCGACTCCCTACACGAAGGTTTTATGGCATCACCTGCAGCAAAGCGTGCGACACCTGCCAGTCGGGCCGACCGGCGCCTCGCCGTTGGCCTGGTGGTGTCCTTGCTGTTGCACGCGGCGTTGCTGTTGCTGCAATTTGGCGTTCCCAATCTCGGGTTGTCAGGGGCTGCACCGCCGTTAACGGTGCGAATTTCCGCCTCGCCGCCCCCCGCAGCGCCTGAGGCGCGTACTCCGGTGCCACAGCCATCGGCAACGCCTCCGCTGGCGGCCGCCGCGCCCACCACCGGCATGCGCCTGGTCAATCCGGTGGTGGAAGCGACACCGGTACCGGTCGCGCCACCAAAAGCGACGCCAGCGGTCAAGAAAGGCAAGCCCAGCCGGGCGCGCCGTATCAGTCCGCCCATTCCGGCGGTCGACACCGTGGTCGAAGCAACGCGGGTCATTACTCAGGATTCCAAACTGAACGACTTTGCCGTGCCGCTGTCACGCCCGGAAGACGCCAAGGAGAAGACGATCGATCTGAAGGATACCCGCCACGGTGAGGACGAGGGGGATGCCGACAGCAGTGCCGCGGCCGAGGCCGCAGCCGCGAAGGCCGGGCTGGCGCGCGCCGCACAGGAAGCAGAAGCGCGCAAGATCGACGAAGAAGAACGCAAGGCGGCGCTGGAGGCGGCCCAACGCGCTGTAGAGCAGGAGAAATTGCAGCGTCAGCTGGCGCTGGCCGAGCAAACCAGGGCCGACGACGAGCGCAAACGCACCGAGCAGGCGGAACAGTTGGCACAGCAGAAAGTGGAACAGGACAAGGCTGAGCAGCAAAAATCGGAGCAGCAGGCTGCCCGGTTGAAGGCCGAGCAACAGCAAAAGACGGAGCAGGATAAGGCCGAGCAGCAACGGCAGGCGCAGCTCAAACTGGAACAGCAGCGCGTGGAGCAAGAGAAGATCGCGCAGCAGCGCGTCGAGCAGCAAAAGGCTGAGCAGGATAAGTCCGAACGTCAGCGTGCCGAGCAGCAGAAGCTGGAACAGCAAAAGCTCGAACAGCAGAAGCTCGAACAACAGAAGGTCGAGCAGCAGAAGCTCGAACAGCAGAAGCTCGAGCAACAGAAGCTCGAGCAACAGAAGCTGGAACAACAGAAGCGCGAACAACAGAAGCTGGAACAACAGAAGCTGGAACAGCAAAAGCTTGAGCAACAACAGGCCGAGCAGAAGAGGGCCGAGCAGCAGCGGATCGAACAGCAGAAGGCAGAACAACAGCGCGCCGAACAACAGCGCGCCGAACAACAACGTGCTGCCGATCAGCAGAAAGCGGACCAGCAGAAAGCCGATCAGGCCGCTCGCCAAGCTGCCCAGCAGGCGGGTCAGCAGCGCGGCACGGCACCGGCGGCGACCCCGTCCAACGGCACCGGACTCGAGGGCCGTGGTCCGGGCGCCGGCGGCACGGGCGGCGCCCAAGTGCCGCGTAACATGCTCGGCAGCGATGCCGCCAACCGTGCGCGCGACCTCGTCAAGGGCATCGACGTATTGCGCGGTGATCCGCCACGCAATCCGCCGCGCATGCGCGACGATCGCCGGGTTGCCGTCGGCGCCAGCGAACGCGACCTGTCGCTGCGGATGTATGTGGAAAGCTGGCGCCAGAAAATCGAACGAAACGGCGTCATCAATTACCCCAGTTCCTGGGCCGACCTGGTGCGTATCGATCCGCTTGTCAGCGTTGCGGTCCGCAGCGATGGCACGGTGGAAGACGTCACCATCATCACGTCCAGCGGGCGCGCCGACATGGACGAGGCGGTCCGCCGCATCGTGCGCGTCAATGCCCGTTACGCGCCATTCCCGCCGGCAATCGCCCAGCGCTATGACGTGATCGAAATCCGCCGCGTCTGGCGTTTCGACGAAAAGCTCAAGCTGCTCGAAGAATTGCGCTGACCCGAGCGCGGCCCTGGCGCCGCGCTCAGGCCGCCATCGGACTTTCCTGACACCGATCCGCGCGCGTCTCCCGTTTGCGCTACGCCAAAGTCCTGCTCCAGAGGCTCCCTTACTCTGGATCAGACAGTGTTTAAATTGGCAACTCATGATGAAAACCTCTCTGCGAGATTGCTGGGCCAGCCGTCTGTTGCTGCTTCTGTTCGCCGGCCTTGTGCACGGCTGCGCCAGCCACAGCGCCACCCAGACAGCCAGCCTGGCGCAGGAGGACGGCGCGCCTCCCACCCAGCTCATCACGGAGCAGCTGATTCTCGCGGAGCGGGCTCGGCGCGAACAGCACATCAACCGCAACATCGCCCAGCTGGTGGTGACCGAGCCCGCTCCCTATACCATCGGCAGCGGCGACATCGTTTCCATCGTCGTTTGGGACCATCCCGAGCTGGCCGGCCAGGGCATCGCCGGGGCGGCCAGCCCGGCGGATACGGCAGGGTCGGCACCGGCGCCGGCGCCGGCTGGCTTCGTGGTCGATCACGAGGGGCGCGTCCAGTTTCCCTTTGCCGGCCAGCTCACCCTGGCGGGGCTGACCGAAGAACAGGCCCGGGTCCTGCTCACGAGCCGCCTGGCGCGCTACCTGGCGTCGCCCAACGTCACCTTGCGCGTTCAGGCGTACCGCAGCAAGCGCGTGTATATCGACGGGGAGGTCAAATCCCCCGGCCTGCAAGCCATCAACGACATTCCCATGACCCTGACCGAGGCGCTCAACCGCGCCGGCGGGGTGCTGCCCACGGCCGACCAGAGCCGCATCGCGCTCGAGCGGGGCGACGAGCGCTACCTGATCGACCTGCGGGCGCTGGTCGCCAAGGGCATCAATCCGGGCGACGTCATGCTCAGGCATGGCGACCTGGTGCGGGTCCATTCGCGCGACGAAAGCAAGGTTTTCGTCTCCGGCGAGGTGGTGGTGCCGCGCGCGCTGACCATGCACGACGGGCGGCTCACGCTCAACGAGGCGCTGGGCGAATCCGGCGGCGTCAGCCCCCTGACGGGCGACGCACGCCAGATCTACGTGGTGCGCAAGGCGAGCGAGGGCACCCGTGTGTTCCAGCTCGATGCCCGCCGCACCGGGGCCCTGGCCATGGCCGAATCGTTCGAGCTCCATCCCAAGGATCTGGTGTACGTGGCAGCGTCCCCGCTGGCCAACTGGCATCGCAACCTGAGCATGATTTTCCCCGGCGCGCTGACGCAGGCAGTCAGCGCCTCCCGGCCCTGACACCGCGGCGAAGGAATGACGATGAACCATCCTGGCGAACCGCATCCGCTGCAGAATATCCCGCAGAGCATGCCGATCTTGAACATGCCCCTGCCGGCGCCGCCCCCGCAGTACGGCAGCGATGCGCACGATATCGATCTCAAGGGCTACTTCAATATCCTGTAGCCGAGGCCGATAATGCCGACAACGGCCGTGCGTGCCTCGAAACGGGCGATCAGTTCGCTCAGGTGGCTGCTGCTTGGTTGATCGCGCATGGTGCTCTCCAGTCGGGTCTAGATGCGGAAGGGGATGATGCTGGCGGGCGCGGCCAGCGGCGCCTGCGCCGCCCGCGCGCCGGAAACCTCCGGCAAGCGGGGCGTGTATTCGGTGACGATGGCCTTGACCATCGATTCGATCATGCAGCGGTCGTTGGTATCGCACGCCATCATGAGGAAGGTGATGTAGGTATCGAGTACGCCCGCGTGGAGCGCGTTTTCCTTCATGCGCATGATGCGCGGATGTTCGCTGGGATAGACCAGGCCCTCGGTCAGCAGTTCCTCGTTGAGCTTTTCGCCGGGGAACAGGCCGACGAACTTGATCGCGATATCGCCGTCGGGATGCTGCGGGGTTTTCTCGGTCAGCCCGGACAGCACGATCATGCTGCGCGCCAGATCCACAATCTTGATCGGCTCGCCCATGTCCAGCACGAACACGTCGCCGCCCTTGGCCATGGCGCCAGCCTGGATCACCAGCTGCGCCGCCTCCGAGATGAGCATGAAGTAGCGCGCCACGTCGGGATGGGTGATGGTGAGCGGGCCGCCATGGGCGATCTGGCGCTGGAACAGGGGAATGACCGAACCGGACGAGCCCAGCACGTTGCCGAAGCGAACCATGCAAAAGGTGGTGTCGCCGGAACAGCGCGAGGCGGCGGCCTGGAAGATCAGTTCGGCGATGCGCTTGCTGGCCCCCATGATATTGCTGGGCCGTACAGCCTTGTCGCTGGAAATGAGGACGCAGGTTGCCACCTTGAATTTGGCCGCCGCCGCCGCGATCACTTGCGAGCCCAGCACATTGTTGCGCAAGCCCTCGACGATATTCGTTTCCACCAGCGGCACGTGCTTGTAGGCGGCGGCATGGTAGATGGTGTCGATCCGCTCGTCCTGCAAAATCCGTTCGACCAGCGCCGCGCTGCAGACCGAACCGAGGTGGGCGATGATGCACAGGTCCGGAAAACGGTGCTGCAGTTCCTGGCGGATGGTGTAGAGCGCAAATTCCGAATGATCGAGCAGGTGCAGCTGGGACGGCGCCAGGGTCACGATCTGGCGGCACAGTTCACTGCCGATGGAGCCGCCCGCGCCCGTGACCAGCACGGTCTTGCCATGCACGCAGCGGGCAAACAGGTCGGTGCGGGGCGGCACCGGGGCGCGCCCGAGCAAGTCCTCGAACTTGAGTTCGCGGATCGATTCGATGGGCGCGCGCTCGTCGGCCAGGTCCAGCAGGCGGCTCAGGATCTTGGTGGTCACGCCGGCCGCCGCCAGGCGCTGCATGATGTCGCGCAGGCGCTCGGGCGACACCGACGGGATGGCGATGATGATCGAGCGGATGCACAGCGATGTCACCATCTCGCGCAGGCGGTCGGTATGGAACACGCGCAGGCCGTCGATGGTGCGCTCGTTGAGCACATGCTTGTCGTCGAAAAAGCATACGGGCCGGTATTCCTGGCTCGAGCGCATGGCCAGGGCCAGCTGGGCGCCGGCCTCGCCGGCGCCGTAGATGGCCACCGTCTGCTCGCTGGCGGCGCGCTGGCCGATATGGTTGCGCAGGAAGTTGCGTACCGAAATGCGCGAGGTCACCACGTACGAAAAGCCGATGAACCAGTAGATGGCCAGCGCGCTGCGCGGCAGCTGCTCCTCGCGCGCCAGCAGCAGGCCGAAATACACGCACAGCACCGCCACGCCCAGCGCCAGGCCGGTGACGGTGAGCAGGCGCTGGTCGATGAAGCGGATCACCGCGCGATACAGGTCCGACAGCGAAAACGCGGCGATGGTCACGACGGCCACCGCCACGTACGCCGTCAGTCCATAACGCGTGGCCAGCGCCGCGTCGCCCAGCCGCAGCGTCATGGCGATCAGGAAGCACAGCGGCAGCGCCACCAGATCGACGAGCACCATGAGCGCGATCTTGGCGGTGCGATTGAGCGACACCATGCGCGTGCAGAAGCGAACGAGGGAGGGGGGAGGTGGCGTCGGCATGGCGGATCGGGTTTGGGGCGGGGACGCTGGCTGGACCGGGCGTTTGGAAGCTTGATTATCTGCGCGCCTGTACTGGTTGATTTGACAAGGCTCAAGGGGGGCGGGAAGCGCACTTTCCCTATGGATAAGCAAGCCGGTGTTTGATGTTTGTACAGACAGTGAGGCTCAGCAATTACTACCATCGAGGCTATATCGCGAAGGAAATGACATGGCCATTGTTGTCGCGCTCGACCAGGTGGAGCAGCTCGCGCCGCGCTGCGGCGCCGCCTATCGCGCGGCCCTCGCCATCGGCCAGCCCGTGCTCGACTATTACGCGATCACCGCCAGCGCCTTGCGCGTGGCCCATTTCTTTGCCCAGGTCCTGCACGAAACGGGCGCGCTCACGCTGGAGTTTGAAAATCTCAATTACAGCGCGCGGCGTCTGCGCGAGATCTGGCCCGGGCGCTTTCGACCGCTCGGCCCGGCCAACCCGGCGCGCTACGCGCACCAGCCGCAAAAGCTGGCCAACCTGGTCTATGGCGCGCGGCTGGGCAATGATGCCCCGGGCGACGGCTACCGGTTTCGTGGTCGCGGAATGCTGCAGCTGACTGGAAAGGACAGCTATGCGCATGCGACCACACTCTTGCACGCAGTCTGGCGCGGCGCGCCCGACTTCCGGGCCGATCCCGATGCGGTGGTGTCGGCCGCGTGGTGCCTGCAGGTGGCGGCGGCCGAATGGCAGGCGCGCGGCTGCAATGAAGCGGCCGACGCCGATGATGTGGAAGGGGTGACAAGGCTGATCAACGGCGGCAGCACCGGCCTGGCCGAACGCATTGCCTGGACCGTGCGCACCCGCGCCGTGTGGCCGGGTGCTACGGCGCTGCAGGCGCCGCGCCAGGGCGCGGCTGGGGCGCCGCCGGCGGCACCGTCACGTTCTCGTTCAGGCGTAATACCTTGAAGCCGGCCAGCTTGCGCCCGCGCCCGTTGCGCGCCTCGCGTTCGGCGCTGCGCGCAAAAAAGGCGTCGAAGCTTTCTTCGCGCACGGCCGGTTCGGCCGAATTGAGAAAGCGCCGTTCGCCGCGCGGACCGAGCACGATCAGGCCCACGTGGGTGACCAGGTAGCGGCCATCGACGATGGAGACGACGTTGACCATGTCGCCTTCCTGCAGCTGTGGCAGCAGGGCGCTGAAACGGGCCTTGTCGATATACGCTTCGCGGCTGGTTTGCACGGGAATGTCGCGCACGGTGTGGTGGCGCGTCTTGAGGAAGGCGGCGCGGTCCACCGTCAGATCGTAATGGGGACCGGCGGGGCCGGCCAGTTGCGCCGTGATCTCGGTCAGCAGCCAGCGGTTGTTGACGTTCCAGTCCACCTCCGTGTAGTGATTGCGGCTGGCCACGCCGATCACCCCATCCTTGTAGCGGATGCGCTGCAAGGTCCAGAAAAATTCTTCCCATGAACGGCTCAGGGCCATGGCGTAGGTATGCTCGGCGAACACCACGCAATCGCTTTTCTCCAGACTGTACAAGGGCAGATTGTCGTGCAGCTCGTAGGGGAACTCGCCCAGCAGGTTCAGCGAATACGGCTGGCCGATGTTTTGCCGGCCGATGGCGGCAATGCGTTTGCGCAGATCGGGCTGTGCGGCATGCACGGCGCCGATGTAGCTGCCCGCCTCCTGCGGCGACATGCGGTACAGCGCTTTGGAGGACGGGGCATCGGCAAAACCGCACAGCAGCAGCGGGGCGAACAGAAGAGGAAGGAGGCGCATGCCCCATGGTAGCTGCTCGCACCGCCGCGCACAATACCGTTCATTTGCATCGTCCGAATTTGAATGCGGCGATGCGCGTTTGCCACGCCGCCGCGCTGCTGCTCTGAATGTACTGGTGCGTGGCCCAGAACGTGCAGCCATCGACTGGGTCGAGCGACAGGGCGCCGCCTGGCTGCCCCAGTCCGCGCGCGCTGCTCTGCACGCCGCTGCCGTTGACGATGGTCGCTTCCTGCGCCATGCGGCCGGGCGGGTCGCTGCGCAGGCGGCCCGTATAGCGTATTCCCGGCGCGGTGGCGGCCGACGACACGCTATACACGAGCGCGATGTTGCCTGCCTTGTCGATGCCGATGCCGCCCATCCAGCGTTGCTCGGCATCGGGCGCGTGGGTGCCCTGCTGGTAGACCCGGGCCTGGCCCGGCGGCGTGCGGATGTCGTACCAGCGCAGGCCGATGCGGCCATCGGCATCGACGACGGTGTGATTGACCAGCAGGGCCTGGCCGTCGAACACAGCGAGGGGTGCCAGGGCGCCGCCATGGGCCGGCAGCGGCGCGCCGCCGGCCGGCTGGGCGATGCAGGCGGGCAGTCCCGCGCAGGGCTGCATGAACGGGGCCACGGGAATCGTCAAGGGCCGGCTGATTGCATGGTCGCCGACCTGGTAGCGCCACAGCGCCAGGCTGGCGTCGCCCTGGAGCGCCAGCAGCAAGGCGGGCGTTCCGCTGCGCACGCGCGCCTGCGGCAGCAGGCTGGCGGCGACCACACCGGCATGGGCCATGTCGCTGCAGTCCAGGCGGGCGCCTGCCGCGCGGCTCAGCGCGCACACGCGCGTGGCGCTGCCGGCCAGATCGACCGTGGCGATGACGCCGTCACGCCACAGTGCCAGCGAGGGCGCGCCGGCGTGCGTCGGCAGGGCATGCGTCAGCGCCCGGAAGCGGCCCGTGGCATCGGGGCCGTCCGACAGCGCCACGCACAGGGCGCCGGCGCGGCTGCGGTAGGCCAGCACCCAGCGCTGCGCCAGGTGATCGTAGACGATTGCGCCGGCCCCGCTGCTGGCGTACGCGCAGTCGCGCGTCCCTGCATGCGTGCCGCGGCCGGCCAGGCGCGCGCCCGGCGGGCCTGGCATGCCAAGCGGCGCGCCGCTGGCCTTGTCGTACACCGCCATCAGGCCGTTTGCAAGCTGCACGTACTGGCTGGGACCGACGGCACCGCTCACCGGGGCCCCGCGCAAGCCTTCGACGATGCGCGCGCCGCCGGTATCGACCGGCATCGTGCGCGCGGCGGGCCCCGTGGGCAGGGCGGAAAACGGTGGCAACGCCTGCCCCAGGACGGCCACCAGGGGCCATGTCAGATTCGCTTCCATATATTCTCATCTCCCTGTAGGACAATGACGCGTGCAGCTTCCCGGACATGCAGGCGGGCCGTGTGGATATCGAAGCAAGTACCTTGGTTGAAGGCGCTCTGCGATTTCGTCAGATTTTCCGACACGCTGCGGCCGATCCGCGCAGTGTGCGGCAACGAACGGTTCGCGCGCCGCCGAGTGCCTATGATGAAGCTGTGTGAGTGAGGAACAGCGGAAAAGAATCAACAAATCGCAGGTTCGCTCCTCAGCAGGTTAGCCGGTCGCCTCAAGGATCGGCACCATTTCCCGCCATGCCGGCATCGCACCATACCGGCAGGCACCAACTGGAATGAGGAGGTTGTCATGGCTGCCTTTACCCACCCGCCCAAGCATGTGGTGCGCGCTTACCTGGAACGCCGTTCACGCGATCCGAAACCGCCGCCAACGCCGGAAGAAATCCGGCGTCAACTGGGCTGGGGCATGGCCCCGGCGGATGCCAGAATGACTGGCAGCCGTTCATGATCTCCCGCTCCCTGTAAAAAAAGTCGACAACAGGAGAACCACCATGACGAAGCGAATCGGTAACAAAGACGAAGCGCAATTGCGCGGCAAGGAAGAAAAAAAGGCCACCAAGCGCACCAATATCGCGCGCGAGGCCATCAAAAAGGCCTTGGCCAAGGCCAAATACCGCAACCAGGTCCGCAATCAGCCGCTGGCCGAGGCGGCGCTGCCCCCGGCCTGACCGTTCCGCCCTCCCGCCAAGCCCGTATCGGTTCGCCGATCCGGGCTTTTTTGCGCTCTTGGCGCGTCATTGGCCGATTGCTGCGTCATTCACCGGTCGGCAAACGCCGTTCGCCGAAATCCGGTTTCGCGCTTCGCGCTATCCCGGTATCGTAGCCCTATTCTTTCAACGGAGGGCAACGTGAACACTGACAATTCTTACGAATGGCGCAAACAGCTCCTGTGGGGCGTGGTTGTGATCGTAGTCGGCAGCATCATTCTTCTGGACCAGATGGACATGGTCGACGCGCATGGTCTGTGGCATTATTGGCCGCTGCTGCTGGTCGTCAGCGGCATCAATCAGATGATCGGCTATCCCACGGCCAAGCATTTCACCAACGGTCTGTGGACCATGTTCATGGGACTGTGGCTGTTTGCCGTGTTCGAACACGAATTCGGCCTGACCTGGTCCAACAGCTGGCCGCTGCCGATCATCGCTTGCGGCGTTACCATGGTGCTTGAACCACTGATCAAGAAACGCTTTGCCGCCAACCAGGAGTCCGACAAATGAAAGACGCGACCAGCAAGAGTATTTCCGGCCAGGTGATCCTGGGTGTGTTTACGGTATGTATCGGCCTGCTGTTCCTGCTCGATAATCTGAACATCCTCGACTTCCATCGGGCATTTTCATTCTGGCCCGCCTTCTTCATCGTCATCGGGGTCGTCAAATTGCTCGACACGCAATCGGCCGGCGGCGTACTGACCGGGGTTGGGTTCCTCGTGGCCGGTGGCGGCCTGATGCTGGACCGTTTTGGACTGATCGACTTCAACTTGCGTATCGTGCTGCCCCTGGTTGCCATCGCGGTAGGCGTGAGCATGGTGGCGCGCTCGCTGAAGCGGCGCGGCAAGACCGAACCGGTCATGAAGGCGGACGAGGGCAGCGATGCTGTCATCGAAGCGACCGTCCTGCTGGGCGGCTTCGAGCGGCGCGTGACCAGCCAGGCTTTCCGCGGCGGCGAGATCACGGCGGTGATGGGCGGCTGCGAACTCGATTTGCGCAATTCCTCGATCCAGGGCGAGGCGGTGATCAACGTCTTCGTGGCCATGGGCGGCATCACGCTCAAGGTCCCGCCCGACTGGACGGTGGTCCTGCACGGCACGCCCATCCTGGGGGGCTTCGACGAAAAGACCATCGCCCCGCCGCACGACCACAAACGCTTGATCATCAAGGGCTATGCGATCATGGGCGGCGTGGAAGTGCGTAACTGATGCAGGGAGCGTTTTCCAGCCGCCGCGGGGCAGCGCTCTACCTGATGGTGTGGCTGCTGCTCGGCATGGTGTTTGCCGGCTCTCTGGTCGCCGCCACCGGGGCCGGCTGGGTCAATGCCGTGCTGTTCGCCATTCCCGCCACCCAGGTATTTGGCTTGGCGGCCGGCTTTTCCTCTTACTACCTGTGCCGCGCCTATCCGCTGGCCGACAAGCGCATGCTGGCCATCGTGGCCGTATTCGGTGTCAGCGCCACCGTCTCGGCGCTGCTGTGGACCGGCTTTTGCATGCTCTGGAACGGTCTGTGGCAGGAATTGAGCGTGCCCCTGGCCGCGCCCATGCGCTCCACCGTCTTCGGTCTGGGCGTGGTGCTGTACGCGCTGTCGGCGGTGGCCCATTACCTGGCCATCGAATTTCAGCGCGCCCGCCATGCGGAACGGCGCGAGCTGGAATCGCGCCTGATGGCCCAGGAAGCCGAGCTGCGCATGCTGCGCACCCAGATCGATCCTCACTTCCTGTTCAACAGTCTCAATTCGATCAGCGCGCTGACGTCGCAAGATCCCAAGCGGGCCCGCGCGATGACGCTGCAGCTGGCCGAATTTTTCCGCCACACCCTGGGCCTGGAAGCCCACCGCAAGGTCACCCTGGCCGACGAAGCGCGTCTGCTGATGCATTTTCTGGCGATCGAGCAGGTGCGTTTCGGCGCGCGCCTGCGGGTGGAGCAGGACATCGGCGACGATGCCAAGGCCTGCCTGCTGCCGCCCATGATCCTGCAGCCGCTGGTGGAAAACGCGGTCAAGCACGGCATCGGCAGCCTGCCCGAAGGCGGCACGGTGCGCATCTCGGCGCAGCGGCGCGGTTCGCGCCTGCACATCGTGGTGGACAACGATGTCGACGCCGACCTGGCGGCCGCGCCAGGCCAGGGCATCGGTCTGGCCAACGTGCGCCAGCGCCTGGCCGCGCTGTACGGCCACGACGCGAGTCTCGACTGCGCGCGCGAACAACAACGATACCGGGTCGCCATGGCGCTGCCCGCCGAAACAACGGAGTCATGACATGCGTGTATTGATCGTCGACGATGAAGACCTGGCCAGAGGCCTGGTACGGGAATTTTTGAGCGCGCACCCCGACATCGATATCGTGGCCGAATGCGCCAATGGCTTCGATGCGGTTAAGGCGATCGCCGAACTGGCGCCGGACCTGGTCTTCCTCGACATCCAGATGCCCAAGTTAAATGGCTTCGAGGTGGTCGAACTGGCCGGGGGCAAGTGCCGCTATCTGTTCGTCACGGCCTACGACCAGTACGCCCTCAAGGCATTCGAGGTGCACGCGGTCGACTATCTGCTCAAACCGTACAGCCAGCAGCGCTTCGACCAGGCGCTGGCGCATGCGCGCACCAGCCTGTCCGCGCAGACCGGGCTGGACGCGGTGGTGAGCGACGCCGCGCTGCGCAACAAGCCGCTGGGCCGGGTCCTGATCCGCGATGGCGCGCGCGTGCACGTGATCGGCGTCGAGAAGATCGACTTCATCGAAGCCCAGGACGACTACGTGCAGATTCACGCCGACGGCAAGGGCTATCTCAAGAACCAGCGCCTGGCCGAACTGGAAAGCCAGCTCGATCCGGACGTGTTTGTCCGCATCCACCGCTCCTACATCGTCAACATCGGGCGCGTCAGCCGCATCGAGCAGGGCAGGGACAGCCACACCGCCATCCTGGCCGACGGCGCGCGCCTGCCGGTCAGCCGCAGCGGCTACCAGAAGGTCAGGAACCTGATCGGCTAGGCTGGTCGACCTGCCACCAGCGCGGCAGCAGGGCGCGCACCTCGGGCTGGGCGAAACGGTCGTCGATCAGGTAGACCACGCCGCGGTCGGTCTCGGTGCGGATCACCCGGCCGGCGGCCTGCACCACTTTTTGCATGCCGGGATACAGGTAGGTGTAGTCGTAGCCGGCGCCGAACATGGCTTGCATGCGCTTGCGGATTTCCTCGTTCACCGGGTTCATTTGCGGCAGGCCGAGGGTGGCGACAAAGGCGCCGATCAGGCGCGCGCCGGGCAGGTCGATGCCTTCCCCGAACGAGCCGCCCAGCACCGCAAAGCCGATCCCGCGGCTGTCCGGCGTGAAGCGCGCCAGGAACTGTTCGCGCTCGGCTTCGGCCATGCGGCGCGGCTGCTGCCAGATGACGATCTCCGGATACAGTTGGGCAAACAGGGTGGCCACCTGTTCCAGGTAATCGAAACTGCTGAAAAACGCCAGGTAGTTGCCGGGCGCCTCGTGGTACTGGCGCGCGACCAGGGTGGCGATCGGCACCGCCGACGCGGCGCGGTGCTGAAAGCGCGTGGAAATGGCCGCCGCCACGTGCACCGTCAATTGCGCTGCCACGAAGGGCGACGCGATATCGACCCAGGCCGTATCGTCCGGCAGGCCCAGCATGTCGGTGTAGTAGTGCCAGGGGCTGAGCGTGGCCGAAAACAGCGCCGTGCTGTGGCTCATCGCAAAACGCGGCTTGAGGAAGGTGGCGGGGACGACGTTGCGCAGGCACAGCGTGGACTCCTTGGCCCCGCTGCGCGTGATGTCGTACAGCGAATGCGCATCGAACTGTTCGGCCATGCGGGTAAATTGCAGGGCGTCGAAGTAAAAGCGCTGCAGCGCCGGATCCATCGGCTTGGCCGTTTCGGCCAGCAGTTCGGTGAGGGTGGCGCTGGCGCCGCGCAGCGCGTCGAGCAGCTTGTCCGACGGCGCCTGCAACAGCTCATACGGCGCCACGCCGGCAGCGGGCCAGCTGCGCGCGATCTTGTCGAGCACCGGCTTGAGGAAGGGCGGCGCCACCGCGCGCGCCGCACGCAGGGCGCCCCGTTCCAGTTCGGCCGAGTACATCTGGCGCGCGCGCTGCACCAGGTTGTGCGCCTCGTCCACCAGCACGCTCACGCGCCACTGGTTGGCCAGCGTCAGCGCATACAGCATCGCTCCGCCGTCGAAATAGTAGTTGTAGTCGCCCACGATCAGGTCCGACCACTTGGCCATTTCGCTGCCCAGATAGTAGGGACAGAGCTGATGCGCCAGCGCCACCGCGCGCACCCCGTCGCGGTCGAGCGGACCGGCCGCGATGGCGGCGCTGCGCGCGGCCGGCAGGCGGTCATAGAAACCCTTGGCCAGTGGACAGTCGTCGCCATGGCATGCCTTGTCGGGATGCTCGCATGCCTTGTCGCGCGCGACCAGTTCCAGTACGCGCAGGGGCAAGCCCGGTGCGCTCGCGCCAATGGCCGCGGCGGCGTCCAGCGCCAGGCGCCGTCCCGGTGTTTTTGCGGCCAGAAAGAACACCTTGTCCAGGCGCAGCTGGGGCGCTGCCTTCAAGACCGGGAACAGCGTGCCGATGGTCTTGCCGATGCCGGTCGGCGCCTGCGCCAGCACGCACCTGGCGCTGCTGTTGGCCTTGAAGATGGTTTCGGCCAGGTCGCGCTGGCCGGGGCGGAACTGCGGGTGGGGAAACTGCAGTGCGGCCAGTGCCGCGTCGCGTGCATCGCGGTGCGCCATTTCCTGGGCCGCCCAGGCGACGAAGCGCGCGCACTGGTCGGCGAACAGCGCCGCCAGGTCGGCCGCGGCGCGCATCTCGCGCAGCACGGTTTCGCTCTGGCGGCCGATATCGAAGTAGACCAGGGCCAGATGGACTTGTTCGAGCCCCCGTTCCTGGCACAGCAGGTGGCCGTACACGCGCAGCTGGGCCCAGTGCAGCTGGCGGTGGTTGTCCGGCATGCGTTCAAGGTCGCCCCTGTGGGTCTTGATTTCCTCGAGCAGGTTCTGGGCCGGGTCGTAGCCGTCGGCCCGTCCGCGCACCAGCAACGGACCGTGCACACCGCTCAGGGTGACCTCGGCCTGGTAGCCGGGGCCGCGCCGGCTGGTCACCTCGGCATGGCCGGCGATTCCTTCCTGCGCCGTCGGCGATGGCGTGAAGCGCAGGTCCAGGTCGCCCACCTTGGCGCTGAACTCGCACAGGGCGCGCACCGCGACGACGTAGCTCAAGCGTGCACCTGCGCCCACTGCAGATAGCAGACCGAGACCGGCATGTCATGCGCGGCGCAGTAATCGATCCAGCGCAGCTGGTTGTCCTGCAGGCGGTCGCCCGGGCCCTTGACCTCGATCATCTGGTAGCGCCGTTCGGCGGGCCAGAACTGGATCAGGTCGGGGAAGCCCGTGCGGTTGCCCTTGATGTCCTGCAAAATGCGCTCGCACCATTTGCGCAGGTGGGCTGGCGGGATGCAGTCGAGCGCCAGCGCGATCAGTTCTTCGCTGAGCGCACCCCAGATCAGGAAGGGCGACTCGATGCCGCGCTTGTCGCGGTAGTTGGCCAGGATGGTGGCGCGGTAGGCGTCAGTATCGAGCTCGGCCAGGCACTGGTGGAACAGTTGTTCGCGCCGCGGCGCAAAATCGGCGCTGTGCAGGTCGGCCGGGCCATGATGGAAGGGATGGAAAAAGGCGCCGGGAATGGCGCTGAAGATCGCGCGCCAGCACAACAGGCCAAACAGCGCATTGATCAGCGCATTTTCCACGTAATACACGGGCGCGTCGTCGCGCATCAGGTAATCGCGCACCACGCCTTCGACCCACCAGTCCTGCTGCGGCATGGGCAGGCTCAGATCGAGCCGCTGCAAGGGCGCGCTGCGCCGCGCGGCATTTTTCTGCAGACCCAGCTTGCGTGCCAGACGCGGCGCGATGCGGCCGATCTGCTGCCGTTCGGCGTCGCTCTCGGGCGCACGCTGGGCGTCGGCCAGCAGCGCGAACGCGCGCTGGTACTGGCCATCCTTTTCCAGCACGCGGATGGCGCGCCCGCGCGCGCCGGGGAAGCGGCACTGGGCATACAGGGCATGGGCGGCTTCCCAATCCTTGTGTTTTTCGCAGTGCTGGGCGATCTGGAACAGCAGGCGCTCGCGCCGGCTGTTGAGCCAATCGTTGTCGCCAAAGCGCTCCGGCAGGGCTGCCAGTACCGCGGCGAGCGGCTCGCCTGCCTCGAAACGCTCCTTGCAGTGATGCATTGCCAGGTAATCGTCGACGTCGCGGCGTTCGCGAAAGGCGCGCGAGGCGTTCGAAAACTCGACTTGCTCGAAGCGGAACACGCCCAGGTCGGACAGCACGAATTCGGTCCAGTCCTGGCGCAGATTGCCGAAGAAAATCAGGCGCAGGCGGTCGCACAGAGGCTTGACCGTGATGCTGTAGACAGCGTCGCCGGAATCGCGATACCAGTGCGAGAACGGCCGGGCATCGGCAAAATCGGCCCGCAGCGCCTCGCGCTGTTCGGCCTTGCGCACGCCCCGTTCGTGCTGCGAGAGGCGGAAAATGGCGGCCACTTCGGGTTTGAGGATCAGCGCGAACAAGTCGTCGAGCGTGAGCACGGGGTCGGGTGCAACCCAGCCGGTGGGCAGCAGGGGGCGGGCCGCGTCGATGGCGCAGCCGATTTCGGCGTAATTGAGCTTGCTCGCCCTGAAATGCGTGCCCTTGCGCATGACCATGCGCACGAGTAATGCCTGCGATGGACGCGGCAGGGCGCAGAAGGTGCCGATAAAGGCGTGCTCCTGCGTGGACAGCAAGTCGCCATAGCGGCCGCTGATCCATTCCAGCACCCGGTGAAAATTGTCCAGGTAATAGAACGGGTTCTCTAGTACTTTGCGCATCGTGTACTGCCGTGCATCCCTACTGTAATTATGTACAGTATAGCGTCTGGCCCCGGCAATGCCCAGCACAATCCCGCATCTGTGGCATGGCGGCGCCGCTCAGGGCCGGGCCGCGCCATCGGCCGCGCAGCCATCGTCGGTCAGGGGGCTGCATGGCGCCGCACT
>Ga0209023_10001374_pt1 | contig 32783 bp, 31 predicted proteins | sample LakOneMetagenome_FD_187468 | JGI IMG/M metagenome (GOLD analysis project Ga0209023, IMG submission 187468) | Freshwater and sediment microbial communities from Lake Erie, Canada (SPAdes) (version 2) | ecosystem: Environmental > Aquatic > Freshwater > Lentic | place: Lake Erie, Canada...
AGGACCGTGAAACGACTTTGCGCCGATGATAGTGCTGCAACCAGTGTGAAAGTAGGTTATCGTCAGGCTAGTTATATGAAAAAGCCCACCAGGTGATCCTGGTGGGCTTTTTTGCGTCTGCACGCACCACCCCACCGCAAGCATTTGCACTGCGAATGCTTGCCCTGGTGGGTTTTTTTGCTTTGCAGCTTCAGCAGGGTCTCACCATGAAAAAAGCCCGCTGCGAACCGAGCGGGCTTTCTCTTCAGGCTAGCGGGCGGACATCGAATCCGATTACACACCCCACAGCACATCGGTCTTGTTGTCACGCGCCGAGCGCAGCATTTCCAGCAGCGGGTAGGCGCGTGTCGAGAACGTGACAAACTCGATGGGCTCATGGTCGTTATCCTCGGTTTCGCCGTGGTGCACGTGCACATCGCGTTCCACCTGTTCCGAGACCTGGTGCTTGCGGCTTTCCTCGATTTCGCCCTCGAGCAGCGCCACGGCGCGCGGCGCTTCCTCGGCGGTGATGACGCCGCGTTCCAGATCCTTGTGCAGCAGGTCGAGGATGCGCTTGGCGTGTTCCTGGTACATCAGGACCTCAGGATAGGATTTGCATTTGAAAGTGATCAGCATAGCTATTCCGTTCTTCAGTTAGTGACTAAACGATAACACGTCTTGAAACACTGGTCATCTCGCACACGTACTTAGCGCTCGCGGCGTCGCGAAAGCCAGGCGCCGGCAAGCGTCAGCGCGGTCATGAGCGCCGCCACGGCGGCGCCGGCCAGATGATTGTCCGATCCCCGTCCGCCTGCGAGCGCGCTCATGCAGAATCCGAGCCCGCCCCACGACAGGCTGTTCACCATCCCCAGTATCGAGGTCAGGGTATCGACGCGGCCGCGCGCCTTGTAGTCGCTGCGTGTCGCTGGTTTGCCGCACCAGTGCACGATCACGGCCGCGGTGCAGCTCGCCCCGCTCACCGTGAAACAGGCCAGTAGCCCGGCAAGCGGATCGTTCAGGATCAGCCAGGCCAGCGGAAGGGCGGCAATCAGCAGGGACGGCATGACCCCGGCCGCCAGCTTGGCAAGCCGGATGACGGCGAACGGCGCCGGCGCCAGCCGCAGCAGATCGGGAGCATCCTCGGCGGCGACGGCGATCCAGGCCACCGATGAAGTCAGCAAGCAGCACACGAGGGTGAGGCTGGACGTCACGACCGGATACGGGATCTCGTCCTTGCCGAAAATGACCAGGCAAAGCGGGAGCAGGCAGACCAGCTGCATCGCTACCTGGGAAATCAGGTGAGGATCGCGCCGGATCAGCCGCCACTCCTTGCGGACGACGCTGTCGAACAGGCTCGCGCGGAAGCGGTGCGGCACTGCCTGAACAGGACGCCGCTTCGTCTCGGCCATGGATGCCGCCTGCTGCAGGCCATGGGCGAAGAAGCGGTGGGTCCGCCCCGCAGTCAGCACGAAGGCCGCGCCGGCAAGGAGCACCAGGACCAGAACCGGCAAGGGTTCACCCAGCAGGGCACGGCCGGGCAGCCACAAGGGGCTACCGGCCCCGAGCAGTCCCGTGGATGCGAAGGCGCGCCCGAAGGCAGTCATCGCTTGCTCCTCGTGCGAATGCGCGAGGAAGTTGAAGAGCTGGGACGCGATGAAGGTCAGCGCCCCGGCCAGCACCGCGATGACCTGCGCGACCGTCCGCGTACGGCGCGCGCCCAGCCGGCGCACCAGCGCCAGCGTCAGGAGCATCGCGGCGCAGGCGATGATGGTCGCCACGCCGAGCACCACCGGATACACCGCCAGCCAGCGCGCATGGCCCAGCACTGCCCCCGCATGCGCGAACGGCGCCAGGAAAAAGAAGTAGACCGCCGCCGTCGTCGCCGCGACCACCCCCAGGCGCACGGTGAAGATGCTGCGCGAGGGGAGGGGAGAAGACAGCAGCAGGTCCAGGTCACCACGTTCGAACAGCACCAGCACGCTGCCGTTCAATGCGCTGGAAAGCATGAAGGTCATGCAGCCGTACAGCAGCGCGGTGACCGCGACCAGCACGCGCGGATCCGATGGATCGATGGCCCCCGCGCGTGCGACGATGAAGAAGGCGATGCCGTGCAGGGCCAGCCACACCAGCCCCACCGTCGCCAGGCCGGCCGTGCCCGGGCGCCGCGCAGCGTTCGATTTTCCGGGGGCCGCGTTGTACCAGGCCAGCTTGATCTCGTGGCGCAGCAGCCAGCCGATGCTGCCGGGAGCGCCCATCATGGCTGCGCGGTCAGCTGCAGGAACACGTCCTCGAGACTGGCGCCGCTGGTGCGTGCGCGCAGCTCGTCGAGCGTGCCCTCGGCGATCAGGCGACCCTGGCGGATGATGCCGATGCGCTGGGCCAGGCGCTCCGCCACTTCGAGGATGTGGGTGGTCAGGATCACGGTGCCGCCTTTGGCAACGTGCGAGAGCAGCAGGTCCTTCACCTGGCGCGCGGCCGCCGCATCGAGTCCCGTCAGCGGCTCGTCGAGGATCAGCAGTTCCGGCTCGTGGATCAGCGCACCGGCCAGCGCCAGCTTCTGCTTCATCCCACGCGAAAAGCCTTCGGTCAGCTCGTGCGCATGCTGGCTCAGGTCGAGCCAGTCGAGCAGGGTCCGCGCGCGCTGCTCGGCCTCCCTTGCGCCCACGCCCCACAGGCCGGCGACGAATTCGAGGTACTCGAAGGGCTTGAGCTTCCCGTACAACATGGGATCGTCCGGCAGGTAGGCCAGCCTGCGTTTGGCTTCCCCAGGGGCCTGCGCCAGGTCGATGCCGAGCACCTCGATGCGGCCGGCATCCGGCGCCACCAGGCTGGACACCATGCGCAGCGTGGTCGTCTTGCCCGCGCCGTTGGGGCCGAGCAGGGCATACAGCTCGCCGCGCTTGACCAGCAGGTCGAGCCCATCGACGGCGGGACGGCCGTAGGCCTTGTGCAGCCCCGTGATGCGCAGGGCGGGAGAGGCGTCGTCGGTCATCATTGCGGCGCGAAGGAAGACAGGAACTGCTCGGTTTGCTCGGGCTTCATCGCGCCTGGCTTGCCGACCACGATGACCTGGTAGACGCGTGCGCCCTTCGCGACGAAGCGTCCGACCAGCCGCACCGGTCCACCATTGCCCTTGCCGGTCGCGTCGACCCCCAGGGGCTGGCGCGGAGCCCGGGCGGGCGCGCTGTCGTCCGCGCCGATATTGCGCAGCAGCGCCTGGCGCATCGCCGGCAGCGTCGCCTGCGCCATGGCGGCGTCGGGCGCCACGGCGGTGCCGACGGCGAAGGTGCTGCCTTCGACCTCGGCCGCCGTCATCGTCATGTCGACCCGGATGCCGCCCAGGTCGATGCTGCGCGTATGCGTCGAGGGCTTGGCCGGGAACAGGACGCGATAGGCGCCCTCGCTGCTGGTGTAGTCGCGCCAGTTATAGGTCGGCGAGCATCCGCCCAGCAGGGCGGCCGCCACGGATGCGATGAGGAGGGGTCTGGTGTGCATGTCCCCGATGGTAGCAGGAGGCGCGCACCCTGCGTATATCCCGACGGGGAAGCGGCGCCTAGCCGCCCTGGATGGTGAAGATTTCGTAGGACAGCGGCGTGCTCCGCTCGATGCGTTCGCGCAGCAGGGGCAGGCAGGCGTCCATGTCGTCGACCGGCAGGCCGGTCATGATCTCGAGCGGATGGTTCCACCACTGCAGCGCCAGCAGCGCGGCGATCTGCTCCTGCGGGAAGCGGTAGCGCAGCACTTTCGCCGGCGTGCCGGCCACGATGGCGTAGGGCGGCACGTCGTCGAGCACCAGCGCGCCGGCGCCGACGATGGCGCCATCGCCGATGGTCACGCCGCGCGCGATCACGGCGCGGGTGCCGATCCAGACATCGTTGCCGATGATGGGCGCATGCTTGACGACGTCCGGCGTGCGCTCGACGCCCATGTCGGGCGGATTCCACGGGGCGAAGATGCCGGCGCTGCGGAAGAACAGAGGGTGGGTGCCCAGGTAGTCGGTCGGATGGTTGCCCATGCCGATCGACACGTCCGGTGCGACCGAGCAGAAGCGCCCGATCCGCTCGAGCGTGCCGATCCGGCAGCCCTGCCCGAAATACGTGTAGGCGCCGAGCCGCACGCTGGTGGCGATCGATACCTGGTTCAGGTAGACGGGCGACTCGAAGGTGATCACGACCTCGGGCGGCGCCGAGCAGTCGAGGAAGGTCGCGGGATCGGGCATGTGGGTATCCTGGTATCGAAAGCGGAACCACCGATTCTAGCGGCAGCCCGGCATTCCGGCCAGATGTGCGGCTTACTGCTCGCGCAGCGCGCGCCGGTACTGGATCGCTTCCGCGATGTGCCCGGCGGCGATGTGCTCGGCGCCGCCGAGGTCGGCGATGGTGCGCGCCACCTTGAGCACGCGGTGGTAGGCGCGCGCCGACCAGTGCAGCTGCTGCATGGCGGCGCGCAGCAGCCGTTCGCCGGCGGCGTCGGGCCGGCAATGGCGGTCGATGTCGCGCGGCGCCAGCTGCTGGTTGGGCTTGCCCTGGCGCGCCAGCTGGATCGCATGGGCGCGCGCGACCCGCTCGGCCACCAGGCTGCTCGCCTCGCCATCGGCCTGGGCGCCGATGCTCTCGGCCGGCATGGCGGCCACCGCCAGCTGGATGTCGATGCGGTCGAGCAGGGGCCCGGAGACGCGGTCCTGGTAGCGCTGCGCCGCCTCCGGCGTGCAGCGGCATTTGCCGGACACGTGGCCGAGCCATCCGCAGGGACAGGGATTCATCGCCGCCAGCAGCTGGAAGCGGGCCGGGAAGTCGGCCTGGTGGGCGGCGCGCGAAATCGTGATGTGGCCCGACTCCAGCGGCTCGCGCAGCACGTCGAGCACGCGCCGGTCGAATTCCGGCAGCTCGTCCAGGAACAGCACGCCGTGGTGCGCCAGCGAGACTTCGCCCGGCCGCGGCAGGTTGCCGCCGCCGACCAGGGCCACCCCGGAGCTCGTATGGTGCGGACTGCGGAAGGGCCGCCGGCGCCAGCGCTCCGGCGCGAACGTCCCGGCAATCGACTGTACCGCCGCCGACTCCAGCGCCTCGTCCTCGCTCATCGGCGGCAACAGGCCTGGAAAGCGCGAGGCCAGCATGCTTTTGCCCGCGCCGGGCGGTCCGATCAGCAGCACCGAATGCGTGCCCGCCGCCGCCACCTCGAGGGCCCGCTTGGCCGTCTGCTGGCCTTTGACTTCGGCAAAGTCCGGGTAGTCGGGAGCAAGGAGGGGAGCGCTGCCCTGGTGGCGGGCAAGGCGCACATTGCCTGCCCCGTGGGCGAAGTGGGCGCACACCTCGAGCAGGGTGCGCGCCGGGTAGATGACGGCGTCGCTCACCAGCGCCGCCTCGTCCGCGTTCGCCAGCGGCAGGATGAAGGCCCGGCGTGCGCCGCCGTCGCTGTGCCGGTGCATGGCGAAGGTCATGGCCAGCGCGCCGCGGATGGGACGCAATTCGCCCGACAGCGAGAGCTCGCCGGCGAACTCGTAGCGCGCCAGCTGTTCGAGCGGGATCATCTGCGCAGCCGCCAGGATGCCCAGCGCGATCGGCAGGTCGAAGCGGCCGGATTCCTTCGGCAGGTCGGCCGGGGCCAGGTTCACGGTGATGCGGCGCGGCGGGATCGTGAAGCCGGAATTCTGCAGGGCCGCGCGCACGCGGTCCTTCGCTTCGCGCACTTCGGCGTCGGGCAGGCCGACGATGGTGAATGCGGGCAGCCCGTTGGCGAGATGGACTTCGACATTGACGGCGGGCGCCGCCATGCCGGCCAGGGCGCGGCTGCGCAAGACGGCGAGGCTCATGGTCTTCCTGGAAGTGAGGTCTCGCAGGATGGTGGCACCGCTTCGTCAGCCGCTTGTTGAGCCCACCCAATCCTGCGTCGCGCGCGAATTCAGGTGGGCGGGCAGGCCTCAGACGTCGCGCAGGGTGACGACCGGCATCGTCAGCACACGTTTGTCCCTGAAGAATGCGATGTCGAACAAAGCTGCGGCGCCGACCACCTCCTTGCCCAGCTGGCGCAACAGGCTTGCCGCCGCTTCGATGGTGCCGCCGGTGGCCAGCACGTCGTCGACGATCAGCACGCGCTGGCCCTTGATGCGTTCCGGCTGGATCTCGATGGTTGCGCTTCCATACTCGCGCTGGTAATCGATGCTGATCGCCTTCCCTGGCAATTTCCCGGCCTTGCGCGCCATGGCGAAGCCGACCTTGTGCTCCAGGGCCAGGGCGCCGGCGATCATGAATCCGCGCGCGTCCATGGCGAGGATGAAGTCGAAGTGCAGTTCGTCCGTCTTTGCGTGCAAGGTATCGACGGCAAGGCGCCAGTGCTCGGGATTGTCGAAGATGCAGCCGACGTCGATGAATTGACGCCCGGTTCCGGGTAGTCCTTGAAGAACTCCAGGGGGACGCTGTTGAAATCGTTCATATACGGTGATTGTGGAAATGGTGACGCGAATCGGGGGAGTAGGGCGATTATCGCCGGTCTGCGCAAAGGCTGCGCGGCGCCGCTGCGAGATTTGGAGACTTTTCCAGGGGCCTCGCCGTGCTAGGCTGTCTTTTTTGTGCCGGAGAATGTTGTGCATATGAAGTGGTTTCCCATCGCCCTGGGCATGCTGTGCGCAATCGCCGCAAGCGATGGCCATGCCCAGGTGTACAAATGGGTCGACGCCACGGGGCGGGTGCATTACGGTGACCGTCCGCCCGCGGCGGCCGCAGCGAACGTGGCGCAGATCAAGACGCCGCTCCCGGCCCCCGCGGCTGCCGGCCGCCAGCCGAGCTGGCAGGAGCGCGAGGCGGAATACAAGCGGCGCAAGGCGCAGCCCAAACCCTGGAGTCCGCCACCGTTCAGCGGCACATCGTCCTCACCATCGTATTACAGCAACAATGTGGACACCGACGCCAACCGCTGCCGCCTTGCCCGCGACGTCCTGAGCGGCGCGGCGCGCCATTCCAACGGCAAGTCCACCGACCGGAACGACCGCGAGACCGCCCAGCGCGACGTCGGCAGCTTCTGCTCCTGATCCATCAACCCGAAAGCAGGCATGTGACTATCGACGTATCGCTCGCAGACACCATCGAAGAGGACGAAGTCCTCCACCTTTATCGCGCCAACGGCTGGTCCTCGGCCGACAAACCGGTGCAACTCATGGCGGCGCTGCGCAATTCGCACGCGCTGGTGACGGCGCGTATCGGTCGACAACTGGTCGGACTGGGCAACGCCATTTCGGACGGCCACCTCGTGGTCTACTTTCCCCACATGCTGGTCGACCCGGCGCACCAGGGCAAGGGCGTCGGCCGCCTGATGATGCAGTCCATGCTGGCCAGATATGCCGGCTTTCACCAGATGATGCTGACCGCCGACGGCGGCGCCATCGACTTCTACAAGGCACTGGGCTTCGAGCGGGCCGGCAAGACCGCGCCGATGTGGATCTACGCCGGCAGCGAGCACTGACGGCGGCGCAGCCCGCCGCCCAGGCGCGAAAACCGCGCCTCGTTCACGTATTCCCGCAGCTGGCGACATAGCCCGGGGCAACGCTTCGCATCGCCGCTAGAGTGGCCCGACCTTATCCACCCTCGGGCTACCCATGCACCTCTCGCTGCCGCACCTCCTGAACCTCGTTCTTCACGTCGCCGCCGGCGTCGCCGCGATCTGCCTCGGCCTCGCGCTGCTGGCCTGGGCCAAGGGCACCCCGGCGCATCGCAGGCGCGGGCGGATATTCGTCCTGCTCGCCCTGCTTGTCTGCGCGAGCGGCGCCGTCGGCACCGTCTTCTTCCGCTTCATTCCGCTGTTTGCCGTCCTGACCCTGCTGGTCACTTACCAGCTGCTCAGCGGCTGGCACGCGGTTTACACGAAAGCGGCGGGGCCGAACCGGATCGATGCGCTGCTGGCCGTGTGCGCCGCCGCCTGGGCGATCGGCCTGATGCCTGGGCTGCTGGCCGGCGAAACGGGCGTCGTCGTCTATTCGACAATGGGGACGCTGGCGCTGCTGCTGGCCTACGACGCGGCGCGCTGGTGCTTCCCGCGGCGCTGGCACGCCGCCCTCTGGCGCTACGAACACATCTACAAGCTGGTGGCCTCGCTGTTCGGGATGCTGTCTTCCGCCACCGGCAACCTGCTGCGGGTCGGGCAGCCCTGGTCGCAGCTGCTGCCGTCCCTGCTCGGCCTGGCCGTCATTGCCGTGTGCATCCGGCGCGAGCACCAGGCCCGTTCCGGCGCCGCACTCAGCCCACCGGAATCGGATTGGCGGCGATCGCTTCGTTGAAGCCGTTGACGAGGGCGTGCTCGTTCGCGCCCGGGTTGTCGCGCAGCGGCTTGACGCTTTCCACCAGCACTTCTTCGGTATCGAGCGCCAGCGCCGCCATGGTCTCTTCGATGAAGGCGCCCAGCGGCATGGCGCGCGGGTCGTCGCCCTTGTAGATCAGGTCCGTGTTGACCCAGGGCGGGGCGATCTCCTGGACCCGCACCCTGGTATGGCGCAGGGCGAAGCGCTGCGACAGCGTGTACGAGTGCAGGCCGGCCTTGAGCGCCGAGTACACGGCATTGGTCGCGAGCGGAACGAAGGCCAGCACCGAGCTGTTGTTGACGATGTGGGCGCGCGGCTGCTTCTTGAGGTGCGCGATCAGTGCCGCCGTCATGCGGATCGGGCCGAGCAGGTTGGTGTTCACCGAGTTCAGCATGGTTTCCTCGTCGATGGCGCCGGCCGCGTCGTCGAAGGGCATGATGCCGGCGTTGTTGACGAGGACGTTCAGGTCCGGGTATGCGCGTGTCAGGTGTTCTGCCGCGGCGCGGATGCTGTCCGGGCTGGTGATGTCCAGCTCGACCCAGCGCATGCCCGGATTCAGCGCCGTCACTTCTTCCAGCAGGGCCTTGCGGCGGCCGCTGATGATGACGCGGTTGCCCAGCTTGTGGAAGGCTTCGGCGAGTGCGCGGCCGATGCCCGAGGTGCCGCCGGTGATGAAAATGGTGTTGTCGGTGAGTTGCATGGTGTGTTCCTTCTGCTTGGCGTTGATGGGTGTGTTGGTGCCGCAGAAGAATTATCGATCCGGCGCCTGAAGTCCGAAATGACATGATTCCCTCAGTTTCGGACAAGCTGTGTAGAATCGTGCCGTCACCCACTAACCGGATCGCACCATGTCCAAGCGTATCGCCCTCGTCGTCTTCCCCGGTTTCCAGATCCTCGACTTCGCCGCCCTGACGGCCTTCGAGCTCGCGAACCAGGTGCATGGCAGCGGCTACTACAGCCTCGAGACCATTTCGCACAGCGGCGGCACCGTGCGCAGCTCGGCCGGTGTGCCCGTCGAGACCCAGCCTTTCGGCCGGCGCGCCTTCGACACGCTGCTCATCGCCGGCCCGCTGGTCGTCACGCCGGCAGAACCGGCGCTGCTGGCGGCGCTGCGCCGTGCCAGCCCGCTTGCGCGGCGCACGGCCTGCCTGTGCACCGGGGCTTTCATCGCGGCCCAGGCGGGGCTGCTGTCGGGGCGCCGCGTGACCACCCACTGGGCGCTCGGGCATGAACTCAGGAAGCAGTACCCCGACGTGCTGCTCGACGACGACAAGATCTTCGTGAACGACGGCCCGCTCTGGACCTCGGCCGGCATGACGGCCTGCATCGACCTGGCCATCGGCCTGGTGGAGGCCGACCTCGGCCTCGATGTCGCCAAGGCGGTGGCGCGCAAGATGGTGGTCTACCACCGGCGCACCGGCGGGCAGTCGCAGTTTTCCTCGCTGGCCGAGATGGATGGCGGCTCGGACCGCATCCGGGTGGCGCTGCGCTACGCCAAGGAGAACCTGCACACGCCGCTCTCGGTCGAGCAGCTGGCCGAACACGTCAACTGGAGCCCGCGCCACTTCAGCCGGGCTTTTCGCGAGCAGACCGGCCATTCGCCGGCCAAGGCGGTCGAGAAGCTGCGCCTGGAAGCGGCGCGCTCGCTGCTGGAAGACGGGCACGCCTCGATCGGCCGCATCGCGGCGCAGACCGGTTTCGGCGACGAGGAAAGGATGCGGCGTGCCTTTGTCCGCACCCTGGGCAAGCCGCCCCAGGCCGTGCTGCGCGAAGCGCGCCAGCGCGCGGGCTACGACGTGCCCGAATTCGGGACCGCTTGACGCGCGTGTCAAACCCCATGTAACGCACTGTGTCCGCATGCATTGCGCATTGCGGCCTGCATCCTCCGGGCGTAGGATGGCCCCACATCCATTCATTGCGAGGTCGTCATGAAGAAGCTGGTGGGCATCCTGGTACTGGTGGCGGCAGGCAGCGCCAATGCGGCGGAGCAGGGCGCGGCGCCCTCGATCGAGGCCGCAGCCGGATATTGGACCGCGGCCTACGCCGGTCCGTCCATCAACGCCTTGCGCTGCGTCGCGCCGCAGGTGCCCATGGTATCCGAGGTCAACCAGCGTATCCGCAGCGTCGCCAAGGCTGTCCGGCAATGGCAGAACTGCCATCGCGGGGTGCTGGCCGCGCTCGCCCCAGGCCGGGCTGTGGAACACATTCCGGCGCAGGCACTGGCGGCGATGACGCCGGCCGAGCGCGATGCCGCCACCCGCCATGTGGCGGCGGTCCATGCGCAGCTGGCGGACGCCGTCCAGCGCGAGGCGGCCCCGATCATTGCGCGCCACGACGCATGGCGCGATGCGACGCTGGCCTATGTCGCCAGCCAGAACAGCGTGATGCCGGGAACCCGCGCCGTCGCCTGGGCCGAGCGCTTTGTCAGCAATGAGAGAAAGTCGGAATCGCTGCAGCGCCGGGCAGCGCTGGGCCTGCCGGTCCGCTAGTCTGGCGGCGCTGCCTTAGCCGCACTCGCCTACGTAATGGCACTCGCCGCAGCGGGTGCAGCCGTCTACCTTGCGCAGGGCCCGGGCGCCGCATTCCGGGCACTTGGCGCCGCTGACCGTGGGCAGGGCTCCGGAGGCGGTCGCCGGCTGCGGCTCGGCGTCCGGCGGCACGCCGCCATCGATGCTGCGCGCGGCGAAGCGGCGCGCCAGCTCCGGCACCGCGACCCCGTTGCCCCAGGCGTCCAGGAAACCGCGGCGTATCAGGACCCGCTGCAGCATGAAGGCGATCGCCGCCACTTCCGAATCGTGGTAGACCGGCACCTGGGCGCCGTCCTCGCGCGTGAGGTAGCCGCAGCGCACCGGACCCTTTTCCCACACCACGTCGCGCATGTCCGCCAGCGCCCGCGCGATCGGGCCGCCGGCGCGCGCCACCATCGACAGCAGGCGCATCGAGGCGGTGATCCACTGCTGGCCGTCGGTGCGCTGGTTGGAGGGCATGAAGAATTCGAAAGGACGCTCGATGGTCACCGGCCTGCCTTCGAAAACGCCGTCGGCGCGGATGAAGCTCACTGTCAGGTAGGCGGTCTTGCGGCCTTCCTGGGTCGAGTACTCGATCTTGGACGTCACCGATTCCAGTTCGCCGAGCGGGCGGCGTTCGAAGCGCTTGCGCAGCGGGTCGTCGTCCTGGGCCGCGGGCTGCGGCGCTGCGGGTGAGGTGGACAGCACGCTGCCCAGCACCGTGTTCGGGCGGTAGGTCGCGAGTCCCTTCAGGCCGGCCTGCCAGGCCTGGGTGTAGAGCTCGCGGAAGTCCTCGAAGGGATAGTCTTCCGGCACGTTGACGGTCTTCGAGATCGCCGTGTCGATGAAGGGCTGTACTGCCTGCACCATTCCCAGGTGCTCGATCGCGCGCATTTCCAGCGCCGTGACGAAGGCCGGCGGCAGCGCATCCACGTCGTGGCCCATCTGGCGGTACAGGCGCCAGGCGTGGTCCTCGACCTCGTAGCTGCGCATCGAACCGTCCGCCATGCGCTTCTTGCGCTGGTAGGTCCAGGAGTAGGGCGGCTCGATGCCGTTCGAGGCATTGTCGGCGAAGGCCAGCGAGATGGTGCCGGTGGGCGCGATCGACAGCAGGTGCGAGTTGCGGATGCCGTACATGCGGATCGCCTCGCGCAGCCAGTCCGGCAGCCGTTCCACGAACTGCCCCGCCAGGTACTTGTCCGCGTCGAACAGGGGGAAGGGTCCTTTCTCGCGGGCCAGCGCCACCGAGGTGGCGTAGGCCGCATCGCGCAGGGTCTCGGCGATGCGCGCCGCCATCGCCCGCCCTTCGTCGGAATCGTAGCGCAGCCCCAGCATGACGAGGGCGCTGCCCAGTCCCAGGAAACCGAGGCCGATGCGGCGCTTGGCCTGCGCCTCGAGCGCCTGCTGCGGCAGCGGCCATTCGGTCGCGTCCAGCACCAGGTCGAGCATGCGCACGCCCACCGAGGCGACTTCGCACATGCGCTCGAAATCGAAGGAGGGGCTGGGCCCGAAGGGGGCGACGACGAAGGCGGTGAGGTTCACCGAGCCCAGGTCGCAGCAGCCGTAGGCGGGCAGGGGCTGCTCGCCGCATGGGTTGGTAGCGTGCAGCTGCTCGGCGTACCAGAGGTTGTTCTCCGCATTCATGCGGTCGATGAAGAGCACGCCCGGCTCGGCGTGGTCGTAGGTCGAGGCAATGATGCGGTCCCACAGTTCGCGTGCGCGGACCTGGCGCCAGGCCCAGCGGCCGTCCTCGAGCCGGCGCGCGCTCGCCATGTCCTCGTCACCCGGCTCGGCGCGGTGCACCAGGTCGAACATGGCGTCGCTTTCCACGGCGCGCATGAAGTCGTCGCTGACGCCCACCGAGATATTGAAGTTGGTGAGCCCGCCCGCGTCCTTGGCGGCGATGAAGCGCTCGATGTCGGGATGGTCGATGCGCAGCACCCCCATCTGGGCGCCGCGCCGCGCGCCGGCCGATTCGACGGTGCGGCAGGACGCGTCGAACACTTCCATATAGGAGACCGGCCCGGAAGCGCGCGAGCGGGTGCCGCGGACCTTGCTGCCCATGGGGCGGATGGCGCTGAAGTCGTAGCCGACGCCGCCGCCGCGGCGCATGGTTTCCGCGGCCTCGGCCAGGGCGGTGTAGATGCCGGGCAGCGGGCCGTCGTTGCCCGAGATCGAATCGCCGATCGGCTGCACGAAGCAGTTGATGAGGGTGGCCTGCAGGCCGAGGCCGGCGGCGGAGGCGATGCGCCCGGCCGGCACGAAGCCCTGTTCCTGGGCCCAGAGGAAGTGCGCTTCGCGCTCCTCCCGCACCTCGTCGGCTTCGAGCGCGGCCAGGGCGCGCGCCACGCGCCGGCGCACGTCGAGGATGCTGGTTTCAAGCCCCTTGGCGTACTTCTCGCGCAGGACGTCGAGCGAGACTTCCTGCGGGGGCAGGGCGCCTGGTGTGGTGTCGACTGCATTCATGGTGCGCTCCGCTGCATGAATGCTGCTACGGCATCAGGGTTTGTCGAGGATGACGTGGGGCGCGGCCGGATCGGTGGCGCCCGGCAGCGGGCCGGCGGCGGGCGCCGCGGCCGAAGCGCCGGCGGAGGCCGCCGCGCCGGACTGGCCGGCCAGGCGGGCTTCCAGTTCCACCACGCGCAGCTCCAGCGCTTCCAGGCGGGCGCGGGTCTTGGCCAGGACCTGGGCCTGGATGTCGAATTCTTCGCGGGTGACCAGGTCGAGCTTGGAGAAGCCCTGGGTCATCATCGCCTTGACGTTGCGCTCGATGTCCTTGGCCGGCGTGCTTTCCAGCGCCTGGTTGATCTTGCCTTGGATGTCGTTGAAGAAATTGTTCATGTCCATTTCCTGGTCGGGCGGTGTGCTGCACCACGACAGTGCAGCGACATCCGCTTTGGTGCGTGGCGTGCCGGGAATATCCCTGTGCGCCGGTTGACGGGCTTGTTCTTGTCGCAAATGGGGCGGATGGCTGAGAAAACAAGCACCCGAAACGACCCCAGACAGCGGTTTTGGTGCTGGCACGCATCCTGCTAAAGAGTTATCAGGCGTGCAGCAATCAAGATTGTAAACCGCAACCGGCTCCGCCTGGAGCCAAGTTGACTATAAGGGGAATGTCATGAAGTGCAAAGCAAGTGCAGCAGCAGTGAGCTGGGCCCTCCTGGCCCTTTCCAGCGTCCCCGCCTTTGCGCAAGAAGCTGCTCCGGAACACCAGATCAGCTATAACGCCTCGATCACCAGCGACTACCGTTACCGCGGCCTGTCGCAAACCCGCCTGAATGGGGCGCTGCAAGGCGGCGTCGACTACACGCACAGCCCGACCGGCCTGTACGTGGGTACCTGGCTCTCCACCATCAAGTGGACCAAGGATCTGGGCGGCGACGGCAGCGTCGAATGGGATCTCTACGGCGGCAAGCGCGGCAACATCAGCGAGAACCTGACCTATGACGTGGGCGGCCTGTATTACTACTACCCGTCCAACGACCTGAACCCGAGTGCCAACACCTTCGAGCTCTACGCGCGCCTCGGCTTCGGCCCGGCCTACGTGAAGTACTCGCACTCCACCACCAACCTGTTCGGCACCGCGAACAGCAAGCGCAGCGGCTACCTGGACCTCGGCGCCGACATCGACATCGGCGACAAGATGCTCCTGAACCTGCACGCGGGCCGCCAGGAAGTGAATAACAACGGCGCCTACTCGTACACCGACTACAAGGCCGGCATCACCAAGGACTTCGGCGTCGCCAGCGTGTCGATGGCGTGGGTGAAGGCCACCACCAAAGCCTACCTGAGCCCGGAAGGCAAGGACCTGGGCCGGTCGATGGTCGTGCTGAGCCTGTCCAAAACTTTCTGATAGTCAAAGAGGTATCACCATGAAAATGATTACCGCCATCATCAAGCCCTTCAAGCTGGACGAGGTCCGCGAAGCGCTGTCCGAGATCAATGTGCAGGGCATGACGGTCACCGAAGTGAAGGGTTTCGGACGGCAGAAGGGCCACACCGAGCTGTACCGCGGCGCGGAGTACGTGGTCGACTTCCTCCCGAAGATCAAGATCGAGGCCGCCGTCGACGACGCCGTGGCCGAGCAGGTGATCGACGCCATCTCCGGCGCCGCCCGCACCGGCAAGATCGGCGACGGCAAGATCTTCGTGGCCGACCTGGACCAGGTCATCCGTATCCGCACCGGCGAGACCGGCAACGACGCACTGTAAGAGGAACCCGATGAAATCCACCCTGACCAAAGTTCTGGCCGGCCTCGCTTGCGCCAGCCTGGCGCTGCCGGCCCTGGCCGCCCCGTCCATCAACAAGGGCGATACCGCCTGGATGTTCGTGGCGACCTTGCTGGTCATCATGATGTCGATCCCCGGCCTGGCGCTGTTCTACGGCGGCCTGGTGCGCGCCAAGAACATGCTGTCGGTGCTGATGCAGGTGTTCATGGTCTTCTCCCTGATCATTGTCCTGTGGTGCCTGTACGGCTACTCGCTGGCCTTCACCCAGGGCGGCACCGCCTTCATCGGCGGCTTCGACCGCGTGGCCCTGAACGGCATCTACGACGCCGCCGCCGGCACCTTCAGCCAGGCCGCCACCTTCAGCAAGGAGACGATGATCCCCGAGTTCATCTTCGTCGCCTTCCAGGGCACCTTCGCTGCCATTACCTGCGGCCTGATCGTCGGCGCCTTCGCGGAGCGCGTGCGCTTCTCGGCGGTGCTGGCCTTCATGGTGATCTGGTTCACCTTCGGCTACCTGCCGGTGGCCCACATGGTCTGGTTCTGGGCCGGTCCCGACGCGATCACGGACGCGGCCTCGCTGGCCAAGGTCACGGCCGACGCCGGCTTCCTGTGGCAGAAGGGCGCGCTCGACTTCGCGGGCGGCACCGTGGTGCACATCAATGCGGCGGTGGCCGGCCTGGTCGGCGCCTACGTGATCGGCAAGCGCACGGGCCTGGGCCGAGAATCGATGGCTCCGCACTCGCTGACCATGACCATGATCGGCGCCTCGCTGCTGTGGGTGGGCTGGTTCGGCTTCAACGCCGGCTCGGCGCTGGAAGCGGGCGACATCGCCGCCCTGGCCTTCATCAACACCCTGCTGGCGACCGCCTGCGCAGCCGTCTCGTGGATGTTCGGCGAGTGGATATTCAAGCGCAAGCCTTCGCTGCTGGGCGCGGTCTCGGGCGCGGTCTCGGGCCTGGTGGCGATCACCCCTGCCTGCGGCTTCGTCGGCCCGATGGGCGCCCTGGTCATCGGCCTGCTGGCCGGCGTGGTCTGCCTGTGGGGCGTGACCGGCCTGAAGCGCCTGCTGGGCGCCGACGACTCGCTGGACGTGTTCGGCGTGCACGGCGTGGGCGGCATCCTGGGCGCGCTGCTGACCGGCGTCTTCGCTTCGCCGCAGCTGGGCGGGCAGGGCATCTGGGACTATATCGCCAATAAAGGTTCGCCGGACTACTCGATCGCCGGCCAGGTGTGGGTGCAGGCGCAGGCGGTGGGCATCACCATCGTGTGGTCCGCCGTCGTCGCTTTCGTCGCCTTCAAGCTGGTGGACGTCGTGATCGGCCTGCGCGTGCCGGTGGAGCAGGAGCGCGAAGGGCTGGACATCACCAGCCACGGGGAGTCGGCTTACCACTCCTGATGCAGCAGTTGTAGGGTGGGCAGATTCTGCCCACGCGTTCAAGGAACAGTTGTGAGCCACGGAGCGGGCCAGGAAACGTGATTTGAACGCGTGGGCGGGAGGACCCGTCCACCCTACCAGGACGCTTTTTTGCGTCCTGCAGCTTCATTCGTCTTTAAAATGGCAACATCGTCCCCACCTTTGCGCGACGATATAATTCAAACAAGCCATCACTAGGACGTCCACCCCATGGTTCCGCACCTCGCCACCGCCCTGACCGGTCCCCTTCTCGACCTGGAAAAGAAAATCCTCGAAGCCACGCCCGCGATCGAGCGCTGGTTCCGCCTCGAGTGGCAGGAGCACACACCGCCGTTCTATTGCTCGGTGGACCTGCGCAATGCCGGCTACAAGCTGGCGCCGGTGGATACCAACCTGTTCCCGGGCGGCTTCAACAACCTGTCCACCGAGATGCTGCCGCTGGCGGTGCAGGCCGCCATGGCCGCGATCGACAAGTATTGCCCGGATGCGCGCAATCTCCTGATGATTCCGGAGACCCACACGCGCAACCCGATGTACCTGCAGAACGTGGCGCGCCTGATGCAGATCTTCCGCCAGACCGGCCTGCACGTGCGCCTGGGTTCGCTGTCGCCGGACGTCACCCAGCCGACTCCGCTGGCTCTGCCTGACGGCAACATGCTGGTGGTCGAGCCCCTGGTGCGCTCGCCCAACGGGCGCCGCGTCGGCCTGGCCGACTTCGACCCCTGCACCATCCTGCTGAACAATGACTTATCAAGCGGCATCCCCTCGATCCTGGAAAACATCCACGAGCAGTCGTTGCTGCCGCCCGTGCACGCCGGCTGGGCGCTGCGCCGCAAGAGCAATCACCTGAAGGCCTTCGACGAAGTCGCCAAGAAATTCGGCAAGCTGATCGAGATCGATCCCTGGCTGGTCAACCCCCTGCACAGCAAGGTGGGCGAGATCGACCTGCAGGAAGACGTGGGTACCGAACAGCTGGCCGACGCGGTCTCGGCCCTGCTCTCGAAGATCAAGAAGAAGTACAAGGAATACGGCATGAAGGAGCAAAAGCCCTTCGTGATCGTCAAGCCGGACGCCGGCACCTACGGCATGGGCGTGATGACGGTGAAAGACGCCAGCGAGGTGAAGGACCTGAGCCGCGCCCAGCGCGCCAAGATGACCGTCATCAAGGATGGCGTGGCCGTCACCGACATGATCGTGCAGGAAGGCGTACCGACGTTCGAGTCCATCAACGATGCGGTGGCCGAGCCGGTGGTCTACATGATCGATCGCTACGTGGTGGGCGGCTTCTACCGCGTGCACGCCGAGCGCGGCATCGACCAGAACCTGAACGCGCCGGGCTCCCAGTACGTGCCGCTGGCATTTGCCCAGCAACATGCCGTGCCGGACCTGAAGGCCAAGCCGGGCACGGCCGCGCCGAACCGCTTCTACGTCTACGGCGTGGTGGCGCGACTGGGCCTGCTGGCCGCATCGCTCGAGCTCGAGCGTACCGACCCCAACCCTGAAGTGTACTGATCCACTGGTTCAGGTATCGGTACCGACGGCGTCCCAGTCGTCTTCCATGCCGTAGCGGATCATCCAGTTCACCGCGTGGTGCCATTCCAGCACCACGCCCGGATTCAGGCCCGGCGGCGCTTCGCGCCGGTTGAGGTGGGCGTCGCGCACCGCCCAGTGCAGGCGATACAGGCGGTCGGCCCGGTCGAGGATTTCCTCCCCGGGGCGCACCCGGATGGCCTCGCGCAGCATGGTGGCGTCGCCCAGGTCGTGCGGGTAGAGCGGCAGGATGGCTTCCGCGCTCGAGGGTTCGGACGGCATGCCCGGGTCGTCCACCAGCCCTGCGCACCAGGCCAGGAACATCATCGCTTCCAGGCGCCAGGAAAAGCGGATCCGGTCCTCCTCCTGCGGCGCATCGTCGAACAGGAAGGCCGCTTCGTCCTGCGAGAGCAGGGCGCGCCGTTCGGGCGGCGTGAAATACTCCTTGAAAAAGGCGTTCTGGCGCAGCATGGCGGCGCCGACCACGCCCCACAGGGCCAGCAGGCGGCCCCACAGTTCCTCCTCCGTGCGCAGGGTGGTCGCTCCGGCATCCTCGATCATCGGCAGGTGCGGATTGATCGGAATCCCGTATTCCTGCAACAGTTTTTCGTTCGCTTCCCGGCGAGCTTCCGGCGTCATGCGCTTCTCCATGATGGTTTGGCAAGACAGTAGCATCGAATGGCGGTGAGCGCCCACGCCCCCGTAAACGGGGCCGCCGCCCGCGAGAATTCGCGTTTCCGGCTAAAATCAGGGCATTCCCCGCATCGGACTGCCCATGAAAATCGCCTTCCTCGCCGACCCGCTCTCCACCTTCAAGATCTACAAGGATTCCACCTTCGCGATGATGCGCGAAGCGGCGAAGCGCGGCCATGCCGTGTACGCCTTCGAGCAGCGCGACATGGTGCTGGAAGAGGGCGTGGTCACCGCCGAAGTCACCCGCCTCCACCTCACCGGCGAGCAAGACCCCTGGTACCGCGCCGACGCCCCGGAAATCGTGGAGCTGAACGTGTTCGACGCCATCATCGAGCGCAAGGACCCGCCCTTCGACATGGAATATGTCTACGGCACCTATCTGCTGGAACTGGCCGAGCGCAAGGGGGCGCGCGTGTTCAACCGTGCCGGCGCGATCCGCGACCATAACGAGAAACTGACCATTGGCCAGTTCAGTCAGTACACCTCGCCGACCCTGGTGAGCTCGAACCCGGCCCGCCTGCGCGCCTTCCACGAGAAGCACGGCGACGTGATCTTCAAGCCGCTGGACGGCATGGGCGGCGCCGGCATCTTCCGCGTGAAAGACGACGGCATGAACCTGGGTTCCGTGATCGAGTCGCTGAGCAATAACGGCAAGCAGACCATCATGGCCCAGAAATTCATCCCCGCGATCAAGCAGGGCGACAAGCGGGTGCTGGTCATCAACGGCAAGCCGGTGCCCTTCACCCTGGCGCGCATTCCCCAGGGCAATGAAGTGCGCGGCAACCTGGCGGCCGGCGGCAAGGGCGTGGCCATGCCGATCACCGAGCGCGAACGCGCCATTGCCGAGGCCATCGGGCCGGAACTGGCGGCACGCGGCCTGTTGCTGGTAGGATTGGATGTGATCGGCGATTTCCTGACCGAAGTGAACGTCACCAGCCCGACCTGCTTCCAGGAGATTGCCGACCAGACCGGATTCGACGTGGCTGCGATGTTCATCGACGCCGTCGAACTGAAAGCAAAAGAGAAACTTTGACATGGTAGGCATCCTGCTGATGACCCACGCACCGCTGGGTCAGGCATTCATCTCCGCCGTGGCCCACGTCTTCCGTGGCCCGACGGAGCGTTTCGAGGCGATCGACGTGACCGCCGACCAGGACTTGCACCAGGTGAACTGCCTGGCCAAGGAGGCGATCGCGCGCCTGGACGAAGGCGACGGCGTGCTGGTCATCACCGACATCAAGGGCGGCACCCCTTCGAACTGCTGCAACTCCCTGGCCGACGCCGGCCACGTGGAAGTCATCGCCGGCATCAGCCTGCCCATGCTGCTGCGCGCGATCACCTACCGCCGCGACACCCTCGACGTGGTGGTCGAGATGGCCCTGGCCGGCGCCCAGAACGGTGCCGTGCGGGTCGACAACCGGATCCGCGTCGGATCGAGCTGAACAACCTCACAACGAAATTTGGCCAAGGCATAAGACCACGATAATATGATTCAACAAGAACTTGAGATCATCAACAAGCTGGGCCTCCACGCCCGCGCCTCCGCCAAATTCACCCAGCTGGCCGCCAGGTTCAAGAGCGACGTCTGGCTCACCCGCAACGGCCGCCGCATCAATGCCAAGTCCATCATGGGCGTCATGATGCTCGCCGCCGGCAAGGGCGCGAAAGTGCTGCTCGAAGCCGATGGCGAGGATGAGGAAGCATGCATCGCCGCCCTGGCGGGCCTGGTCAACGACAAGTTCGGCGAAGGCGAGTAATGCCGCGCGAAGCGGCAACGCCCCGCCACACGGGACCATCGATGGCATCGTTCACGCTCCACGGCATTCCGGTATCGCGCGGCATCTCGATCGGCCGCGCCCACCTGCTCACGCCGGCCGCCCTCGACGTCAAGCACTACCTCGTCCCGGAAGAGCAGGTCGAGGCGGAAGTCAAACGCTTGCAGCATGCGATCGCCGAAGTCCACCGCGGCCTGCAGGCCCTGTGGACCGAGCTGCCCAAGGACGCCCCGACCGAACTGGGCGCCTTCATCGACGTGCACGCCCTGATCCTGTCGGACCCGATGATCTCGGAAGCGCCGCTCGACATCATCCGCGCGCGCCACTACAACGCCGAATGGGCGCTGGTGACCCAGATCGACGAGCTGTCCGCGCAGTTCGACGAGATCGAGGACGAGTACCTGCGCGAGCGCAAGCACGACATCCAGCAGGTGGCCGAGCGGGTGCTGAAGGTCCTGATGGGCACCGCCCTCGCCATTCCGCCGGCGCCCACCGGCGAGGACCAGGTGGCGCCCTCGATGATCGTGGTGGCCCACGACATCTCGCCGGCCGACATGCTGGCCTTCCGCGACCGCTCCTTCGCCGGCTTCGTCACCGACGTCGGCGGCCAGAACTCGCACACCGCGATCGTCGCGCGCTCGCTCGACATCCCGGCGGCGGTCGGCATGAGCCAGGCTTCGCGCCTGATCGAGCAGGACGACTGGGTCATCATCGACGGCGATGCCGGCGTGGTGATCTGCAATCCGAGCCAGCTGGTGCTGGAGCAGTACCGCGCGCGCCAGGCCGCCCTGACCAAGGCGCGCAAGCGCCTGCTCAAGCTCAAGAAGACCCCGGCGGTGACGAAAGACGGCACCCAGATCACGCTGCTGGCCAACATCGAGCTGCCCGACGACTGCCCGGCCGCGCTGGAAGCCGGCGCCAACGGCGTAGGGCTGTTCCGTTCCGAGTTCCTGTTCATGGGCCGCGGCGCCAACGTGCTGAAGGTGCCGGGCGAGGACGAGCAGTTCGAGCAGTACCGCAAGGCCGTGGTGGCGATGAAGGGCAGGCCGGTGACGATCCGCACCCTGGATGTCGGCGCCGACAAGCCGCTCGACCCGACCGAGCACACGGCGCTGAACCCGGCGCTGGGCCTGCGCGCGATCCGCTACTGCCTGGCCGAGCCCCAGCTCTTCCTGACGCAATTGCGGGCGATCCTGCGTGCTTCCGCCTTTGGCAAGGTGCGCATCCTGATCCCGATGCTGGCGCACGCCTTCGAGATCGACCAGACCCTGGCGATGATCGAACAGGCCAAGGCCCAGCTGCGCGAAGAAGGCGTCAAGTACGACCCGGCGGTGGAAGTCGGCGCCATGATCGAGATCCCGGCCGCCGCGCTGGCGCTGCCGATGTTCGTCAAGCGCATGAACTTCCTGTCGATCGGCACCAATGACCTGATCCAGTACACGCTGGCGATCGACCGGGTCGACTACGAAGTGGCGCACCTGTACAATCCGCTGCACCCGGCGGTCCTGATGCTGATCGCCCAGACCATCTCGATCGGCCAGAAAGCCGGCCTGGACGTGGCCGTGTGCGGCGAGATGGCGGGCGACGCCAAGCTGACCCGCCTGCTGCTCGGCATGGGCCTGCGCGAATTCTCGATGCACCCGGCCCAGCTGCTCGCGGTGAAGCAGGAAATCCTGAACAGCGACCTGGCCGCGATCACGTCCCGCACGCGCCGCATCCTGCGCTCGTTCGAACCGAACGAGATCGCCACCGCCGTGGAGCAGCTGCAGTCCCTCTGATTCAACCTGGCGCCCTGGCATACAGGGTGCCTTCAAGAACACGCGAACACCATCCATGGGATCGATTGGAACAGTCACACCGCAGGCGATGCACTTCGCCGAGCCGCTGCGCCTGCAAAGCGGCGCCAGCATCGGCGACTACACGCTGATGTATGAAACCTATGGGACCCTCAACGCCGACAAATCGAACGCGGTCCTGATCTGCCATGCGCTGAACGCCTCGCACCACGTGGCCGGCACCTATGCCGACAAGCCCAAGAGCCAGGGCTGGTGGGACAATATGGTCGGTCCGGGCAAACCGGTCGACACCAACCGCTTCTTCGTGATCGGCGTGAACAACCTCGGTTCCTGCTTCGGCTCGACGGGTCCGATGCACACCAATCCGGCCACCGGCAAGCCCTATGGCGCGGCCTTCCCGCTCCTGACGGTGGAAGACTGGGTGAGCGCCCAGGCGCGCCTGGCCGATCGCCTCGGCATCGACTGTTTCGCTGCCGTGATGGGCGGTTCGCTCGGCGGCATGCAGGCGCTCTCCTGGAGCATCATGTTCCCCGAACGCCTGCGCCACTGCATCGTGATCGCATCGACCCCGAAACTCTCGGCCCAGAACATCGCCTTCAACGACGTCGCGCGCCAGGCCATCCTGACGGACCCGGACTACCACGGCGGCGACTTCTACGAACACGGCGTGGTGCCCAGGAACGGCCTGAAAGTGGCGCGCATGGTCGGCCACATCACCTATTTGTCGAACGACGACATGGCGGAGAAGTTCGGCCGCAAGCTGCGCAACGAAGCCGAGACCAACGACTACGCCTTCGATTTCGGCGTCGACTTCGAGATCGAATCCTACCTGCGCTATCAGGGCGACAAGTTCTCGGAATACTTCGACGCCAACACCTACCTCCTGATCACCAAGGCGCTCGATTACTTCGACCCGGCGCGCGCGCATGGCGGCGACCTGACCAAGGCATTGGCCGGCACGCAGGCGCAGTTCCTGATTGCCTCCTTCAGCACCGACTGGCGCTTCTCGCCGGAGCGCAGCCGCGAGATCGTCGAAGCCCTGGTGTCGAACCGCCGCAAGGTGAGCTACGCCGAGATCGACGCGCCGCACGGGCACGACGCCTTCCTGCTGGAAGACCCGCGCTACCTGGGCGTGGTGCGCGCCTACTACGACCGCATCGCAAACGAGCTGGCAGGGGAGGCCGCATGAATTTCGACGACCTGAACTCCCTGCGGCCCGACCTGGCCTTCATCGCCCACTGGGTGCGCGAAGGTTCCCACGTGCTCGACGTCGGCTGCGGCGACGGCGCCATGCTGCGCTACCTGGAGCTGGGCAAGGGGTGTACCGGCTACGGCGTCGAGATCGCCGACGACAAGGTGCTCGAGAGCACCCAGCGCGGCATCAACGTGATCCAGCACGATATGGAAGAGGGCCTGGACCTGTTCCGCGACAACGCCTTCGACATGGTGCTCTGCCTGTCCTCGCTGCAGATGATGCAGCACGTCGAGGCGCGCCTGCGCGACATCGTGCGCGTCGGGCAGGAAGCCATCGTGTCCTTCCCCAACTTCGCCTACTGGCCGCACCGGATCGCGCTGGTCAAGGGCCGCATGCCGGTCTCGCGCTCGCTGCCTTACCAGTGGTTCGACACGCCCAACGTGCGCTACGCAACCATCCACGACTTCAAGGACCTGGCGGAGAAATGCGGGCTGGAGGTGCTGGAATACGTGGCCCTGGCCGAGGGCAAGGTGGTGACTTTCCTGCCGAACCTGCGCGGGAGCCTGGCAGTGTTTCGTTTGCGCAAGAAGGCCGGCGTGGTGGTGTAAGCGCTTATGTGCGGTGGCGGCTTGTCGAGCCGCCTTTCATCCGCGATGATCGGCGCTATTGTGTCTTCTTCCAGCTAATTCCGTGGGTGACGAAATGAACAAATTCAAGAATCTGGCCGTGTACCTGTCCGTGCTTGCTGTTGTAGGCACGGCGGGGGTCGGTGATGCCGTTGCGCAGAATGACCGGAATACGACGGTCCAGGATGGCATTGAACTCCGGCCCTTGTCTCGCTTCCGTAACATTTATTCGGCGGAACAGCTTAACGAAGCGGCCGCTCAGCAATATACCCAGATGATGGGGCAGGCACAGCAGAAAGGTGTTCTGTTGCCGCCCTCGCATCCGGAAGTGCAGCGCCTGCGCGCCATCGCCAAGCGCATCATTCCGCATACCGCCCGCTGGAACCAGGAGGCCACCCGGTGGCAGTGGCAGGTGAATGTGATCGATGCAAAAGACGTCAACGCTTTCTGCATGCCTGGCGGACGCATCGGCTTCTTCACCGGCATCCTGACCTCGCTGAAATTGACCGATGACGAAGTAGCCGCCGTGATGGGGCACGAAATCTCGCATGCGCTGCGTGAGCACAGTCGCGAGAAAATGGGCAAGCAGGCGGTAACCAACGGCGTCGCGCGCCTCGGTGGCGCCTTGGTTTCCGGCATTTTCGGGATCGATCCGAACATTACCGGGACCTTTGCCAATATCGGCGCCCAAGGCCTCGGTCTGAAGTTTTCGCGCGACGACGAACGCGAGGCCGACCTGGTCGGTCTGGACATCGCCGCCCGTGCCGGCTACGACCCACGTGCAGGCATCGCCCTGTGGCGCAAGATGGCGGCCCTGAACAAGCGCGCCCCGATCGAGCTGCTGTCGACCCACCCGGGCGGCGAGGCGCGCATCGTCGACATGGAATCGCACATGAACGTGCTGCTGCCGGTCTACGCCCGCGCCAAGGGCACCACCGCCGCCAAGCTGCCGCCCTACCGCACCAACGTCACTTTGCGTTAATGGGAAGTAGCAGGAAAGGCCACCAGGCCGAAACGAATGCCTACGTGCCCTTGCCGACCCGCGACGGCGTCGCACCCAGCTACCTGTGGCTGACCGAAACCCGCGCCGGCGGCATGCTGCGCTTCCTGGTGGAGCGCTTTCCCGACGTGTCGGAAGCCGCCTGGGCCCAGCGCCTGGCGCGCGGCGAGATCGTCGACGCCAGGGGCGAACCCTTGAACCCCGACAGCCACGTGCGCCAGGGCATGCGCATCTGGTACTACCGCGAACTCGAAGCACCCGAGACGCCGATTCCCTTCAGGGAAGCGGTGCTCTACCAGGACGAGCACCTGCTGGTGGCCGACAAGCCGCACTTCCTGCCGACCATCCCCACGGGCCGCTTCCTGCACGAGACCCTGCTGGTGCGCCTGAAAAAGCAGTTCGGCCTGCCGCACCTGACCCCGATCCACCGCCTCGACCGCGAGACCGCCGGCGTGGTGATCTTCTCGCACAACCCGGCCTCGCGCGGCGCCTACCAGTCGATGTTCCAGAAGCGGGTGGTCAAGAAGGTCTACGAGGCCCTGGCGGGTCCGATCGAAGGACGGGAGTTCCCCTTTACCTACCGCAGCCGCATGCAGGATGCGAAGCAGTTCTTCGTGAGCGAAGAGGTGGCGGGCGAGCCGAATTCGGAGACGCTGGTGGAGCTGATCGCGCGGCGCGGCGACCTTGCCCACTACCGCCTGCATCCGCACACCGGGCGCAAGCACCAGCTGCGCCTGCACCTGGCCTCGCTCGGCGCGCCGATCCTCAACGATACGTTCTACCCGGTGGCGCTGCCCTGCCGCGGCGACGACTTCAGCGCGCCGCTGCAGCTGCTGGCGCGCTCGATCGCCTTCGTCGATCCCCTGAGCGGGGAAGCGCGCCGCTTCGACAGCGGCTTCCGGCTCGACTGGCCCCGCGCCCTCGTTAGATAAAGAAGTCGACCATCCAGGCCGGGCTGCCGACGATGACCGCGGCATTGCCGGCCACGTCCTGTACGCCGTTCTCGTTCTGCATGCTCAGGTGCAGCGTGCCGTTCATGCCGAACGAGAGAGTCAGCATGTGCTTGCCGTCGCTGTCCGCGATATGCCAGTTGACCGGATCGTTGCCCTTGAAGATTTCGCGCTCCTGCTCGTTCTTCACCAGTTTGAATTCCCCGTCCGCGTCGAAGACGACCTTCTCGCCGAATTCCAGCTCGAAGCGCTTGAACAGGATGTGGAAGGCCGTCAACCTCGGCGCCGTAGTGTCGATGACCAGTTGGGTGGACTCGGACGCGGTGCCGAGCACGCCCGCGCCGCTGACCGGACGCGAGGTGATGGCATAACTGCCGTCGGCCGTGAACTTGTTGGCGTCGCTGACGTTCACACTCCAGTTGCCCGAAGCGTCGGTGGCCGCGCGGCCGATTTCGCGTGAGCCCGCAAACAGGGCAATTGTCGAATTCGGAGCCGCAGCGCTGCCGGTGAAGGTGGGGGTCGCGTCCCTGGTGATGCCATCGCTGCTGGAGAGACCGGTGTCGCTTGCTGCCGCGAGCCTGGGTGCTGCCGCTACAACGATGACCTCGGCCGGCTGCATCGTGAAGGTGATCGGGGCCGAATCCTCGCTGATGTTGCCGGCCCGGTCGATCTGGCGCACGGTGACGGTATGCGGGCCATCCGGCAAGGGCGCGCCGAAGATGGCGGTCCAGTTGCCGGCGTCGTCTGCGGTGCCGGTACCGACAACCTCATCGCCTCGCATGATCTTGATATGCGCGCCCGCTTCGGCTCCGCCGCCCTTCAGTGTCGAATCGCTCGTGGCATGGTCGGAAGCGGAACTGCCGGTGTCGTTCAGCAGGCGAAGCGCGGACAGTTTTTCCACTGTCGTATCGATGGTGATCTCGAGTGCCGCCGAAGCGGGGCTGCGGTTGCCGGCGGCATCCTCCTGTCTGACGGTGAGACTGTGTGCGCGCTCGCTGAGCGCTGCGTCTTCGGACACCCAGGCCTGCCAGATGCCGTCCCCGTCTGCCTCTCCGGTGCCGAGCAGGATCGCGCCATCGTAGATGCGGATCGTGGCCCAGGCTTCGGCGCCGGTGCCCGTCAGCATCGGGGTAGTGGTGTTGGTCAGTCCGTCACCAGGCATACCGCTGTCGCTGCCTGGCGCGAGCAGGGGGGCTTCAAGAACGAGGGGAGCCTGGGTGTCGACGTCGATCAGGGCGCCATAGCCATGGCCATCTTCCAGGTCCAGGTACTCGATGTGCGCCGCATCCAGGAGATTCTCATATGCGGACATATCTGCGAAGTGGCCGTTCAACTCCGACGCATCGCTGATCGTGACATTGTCGTCGTCATCCCCTTCCTGGACGATATAGCTGAAGTAGGCGGCATTGCCCTCGATGCCAGTAAACTCGGCGCTCCCGCCATTGCTCAGGCGCAGAGATGGGTAGGAGTCGTCGATCTTCCGGATGGGTTCATCGAACAAGACGCGGAACACGATCTGGTCGTTGACCGTGTAATGGCCGTCGCCGTCGACGACGGTTACCAGAATTGCCCGTGGCGCGACGTGGTCGTCATCGCTACCGCCCGCATCGCCCGCCGTGGCGAACTGGATTTCGTAGCCAAACACCGGATTGCCGGCAGCATCGACCAGGTTCTCGGGCAGGACTAGCGAGTACTCCACCCCTGGCAACAGGCCATGCCCGGCGGCCGGGACGGTAAGGATAAGACCATTCTCCGAAAAGTTGGACGTATCCAGATCGATGGCGATGTGCGCTCCGTCGCTGCCATGCAGGTAGAGCGTGTCCGCATTGCCGTCTTCCGCCCGCCAGTACACGGCCTGGTCGAACGTGACGACGATGTCGGCGTCCAGCGGGAAATCCGCCACGCCGTCCGGCGAAGCGGTGACCACCGGTGGCTTTGTGTCGACCGCGTAGGGCTGGGAGACGGTCATCCCTGCGCCGTGCGTGCCATCTGCGCCAAGCACTTTGGTCAGGTCGAGACGCAGGAAATTCGATGCCGATTCGACGCTGCCGTTTGCTGTGAGAACAATGTTCCAGCTCAGGCCATCGCCAACCTTGGTGATGGACTTGATTCCCGCGTGTTCGGTAGACACTGCCCCCGGGAGAAGCTCTGACACCGCTTTCGTAAACGTAACGGTCGCCTGAATATCGCCGCTCGCCGTCAGCGTTGTACCATGAAAGGCAATACTCGCCTCCAGGGCAGGAAGGGAAGGCATCGTGAAAGTCAGGTCGCCCGGCATGGTGTAGCCGGCGAAGGGGCTGCCGCCGCTGGTGAGGGTGCCGGCGCCCATGAAGATGCTGTAGTGCTTGCCCGCTGCCAGGCCGGCCGCGTCGAAGCTGACGTGGCTGCCTTCGACCGTGACTTGGCTGAGCGGGACTTCCTTGGTAAAGGTGGCGCCCACCACGCGCAGCTTGGGTTCGCCGGTGACGCGGTCGATGACAGTCTGGACGGCGCCGTCGGTGACGAAGATGCTGCCGCGTCCCTTGGCCATCGCCGCCGAGAAATTCAGGTCGATGTGGGTGACGCCCGCGGTGGTCGTGACCGTCTTGGAGGACAGGGTGATGGGGGAGGTGGCAGTCATGGTTTCTTGATATTCCGACAATGGAACATTCTGATTAGAAAGTTACCAGACGGATAGTATCAAGAAACCCAGTTGCTATTTCACCAAACGGAGGGAATGGTGCGATTTGACACCACTTCTGTTGCGAATCCCCCCGCGATGGGGGGGCTGGATTCAGAAGCAAACCTGATAGATGATAGGTATCTATTAGAAAGAGTGATATATCGATCAGAGCGCGTAATCGATGATCAGGGGCGCGTGGTCGCTGAACTTTTCGTCCTTGTAGATCGACACGGCATGCGCGGTGGCCGCGATGCCTGGGGTGGCGACGTGGTAGTCGATGCGCCAGCCGACGTTCTTCGCATAGGCCTGGCCGCGGTTGCTCCACCAGGTGTAGTGCTCGGCGTCGGGGTGCACCTTGCGGTGCACGTCGACCAGGCCGATCTCGTCGAAGATGCGCGTCATCCAGGCGCGCTCTTCCGGCAGGAAGCCCGAATTCTTCAGGTTGCCTTTCCAGTTCTTGAGGTCGATTTCCTTGTGGGCGATGTTCCAGTCGCCGCAGATCACCACCTCGCGTCCCTCGGCCTTGAGCTCCTGCAAGTGCGGCAGGAAGACTTCCATGAAGCGGAACTTGGCCTCCTGGCGTTCCGGCGAGGACGAGCCGGACGGGCAGTAGACGGAGATGATGGTGAGGTTGCCGAAATCGCAGCGGGTGTAGCGGCCCTCGGCATCGAACTCGAGGCAGCCGAAGCCGATGCGCTTGTTGTCGGGCGCGCTGCGGCTGTACACGCCGGTGCCCGAGTAGCCCTTCTTCTCGGCGTAGTGGAAATGGCCGTGGTAGCCGTGCGGGGACAGGAATTCCTCGGTCATGTCGGCTTCCTGGGCCTTCAGTTCCTGCACGCAGATGTAGTCGGCGGACTGGGTGGCGAGCCAGTTGAAGAAGCCCTTTTTGTGGGCCGAACGGATCCCGTTCAGGTTGGCGGAAATAATTCGTGGCATGGATCGTGTGAAGTCGAGAGAGCGGCCGGTTGTGGCCCTTGCATCCAGCAGTGTAGCCGGTTTTGTATCCACCAGGAACCTTGATACCTGTCGAATATCGTTAAGAAAATTCTGACACGCAATATGTTACACTAGTTGTATCAATGGTTTAACAATTTCCGGTTGCCTGTACCTGGATGGGCGCCGCCAACCGCACCGCATCCACCGCTTATGGATATCGATACCGGAAGCGCACTCCCTGATGGCGACGTTCCCCACACCGTCCGGTTTTATGCAGACGATGCCGCGTTGATGGCCGAGGCCGCCGGATTCATCGACACGGCGCTGGCTGCGGGCGGCGCCGGCATCGTGATCGCCACGCAGGCCCATTGCGCCGATGTCCGGCGCCTGCTGGCCAACCCCGGCCATGTGCGCTTTCTCGACGCCGAACAGGCCCTCGCGGGCCTGCTGCTGGACGGCTGGCCCGACGAGGCGCGCTTTCGCGCGGCGGTCGTGCCTCTGCTGGACGCGGCCGCCGCCGGCGCCGGCCCGGTGCACGTATTCGGCGAGATGGCCGCGCTGCTGTGCGCCCAGGGGCGCTACCAGGCGGCGCTACGGATCGAGCAGTTGTCGAACGGCCTCGGTGTCGACTACTGCTTCGCGCAGTTCTGCGCCTACCCCTGGCGCCTGTTCCCTGACGCGGCCCAGGCCCAGGTCTTCGAGGACATCTGCGCCGAACATGGGCGCGCCTGCGGCAGCACGGTGCATGGCGCGGACCACGACCTCCGGGGGCGCTCGCTCGCAGGGGCGCATCGCGAACAGAAGGCGGTGGCGCCGGGCGGCGAGGCGCCGTGGCAGGCCGGGCGCATGCCGGTCCCGCGGGATTGCGAAGCGGGCCGCGCCGGGGATGTCGCCGCAGGCCTGCACCGCGTGGGCCCCGACGGCACCATCTTGTGGGCCGACCGGGCCGAGCTGCAGATGCTCGGCTACCGGTGGGAAGAATATGTCGGCCGCCATATCGCTCACTTCCACGTCGACGCCGAGCTGGTCGACCTGATCCTGGACACCATGCTGTCGGGCGGCGTGCTGGTCGACCAGCCGGTGCGGCTGCGTTGCAAGAATGGCGCCATCCGCCACGTGCAGATGAACTCGAGCAACTTTTTCGAGGGTGGCAGGCTGCGTTACAGCGATTGCATCACGCGTGACGACACCGAGCGCAACGACATCGCCGCCGCATCGGCGCAGCGCGACAGCATGCTGCTCAACGCCCCGGTGGCCGTGGCCCTCCTGATGGCGCCGGACCTGCGCTTTCGCCTCGCGAACCGGCACTTCTGCGAACTGTTCGGCCAGCGCGAACTGGTGGGCAAGCGCCTGGTCGAGGCGCTGCCGCAGCTGCGGCACGGCAGGTTCGAAGCGGCGCTCGAGCATGTGTTCGAGAGCGGCCAGCCCTATTGCGAGGAAGCGCTGGCCCTGGTCCTGTCCGATGCCGGCGGCATGCCGCTCGAGCGCTTCTTCAAGATCAATCTCGAGGCCCTGTACAACGACGGCGGCGAGCGCCATGGCGTGATGGCCGTGGCGCTCGACGTGACACATGCGCGCAAGCGCCGCGCGGGCGGGACGCAGGGGCCGTCCGTGCGGTACACCGCCGGCCGGGCCCGGCGCCCCGAAACCGATGCGCAATGATCCGGACGATCGGGCCTTGCCGCGCCGGGCAGGAAGGGCGGTGCGTTTGTTACACTGGTCCCTTGCGGTTGTGTAACAAGTACGTTCTTTTAAGCCGATGCACCACCAGCAACCAGACCCCACAGGCATAGATGAACATTGACCAGCGCAGCGCGCTTCCGGACGGCGAGATGCCCCACACCGTCAGGTTCTACGACGACGATATCGCATTGCAGGACGAGGTGGGCGGATTCGTCGATGCGGCGCTGGCCTCCGGGGGCGCCGCCGTCGTGATCGCCACGGCGGAGCATTGCGCCGGCATCCGGCGCCGCGTCACCGCCCCCGAGCGCGTGGTCTTCCTCGACGCCGAGGAAACCCTTGCGCGCCTGCTGGTCGAGGGCTGGCCCGACGAGACGCGCTTTCGCGCCGTTATCGAGCCGGTGCTGGCCGCGGCCGCGCGAAGCGGCGGCCCGGTGCACGCCTTTGGCGAGATGGTTGCGCTGCTGTGCGCCGAGGGACGCTACCAGGCCGCGGTGCGGCTCGAGCAGCTGTGGAACCTGGTGGCCGCGGACTACCGCTTCGCGCTGTTCTGCGCCTATCCCTGGCGCCTGTTTCCCGACCCCGCCCAGGCCGAGGCCTTCGAGCAGGTCTGCGCCGAACATGGCCGCGCCTGCACCCGTACGGCGCACGGGGCGGAGCGCGAGCTGAAGGGCCGTTCGCTGGAACATGCGCACCTCGAACAGAAAGCCGCCGCCCTCGAAGCCGAGGTGCTGCGTCGCAAGGAGGGGCAGCAGCGTGCCGAGCGCGCGCTGCGCTGGCAGGAACGCGAGCTGGCCGACTTCGTCGAGAACGCGGTCGAGGGCCTGCACCGCGTGGGACCGGACGGCACCATCCTGTGGGCCAACCGCGCCGAGCTGCAGATGCTCGGCTACCGATGGGAAGAATACGTCGGCCGCCACATCGCCGATTTCCACCTCGACGCCGACGTCATCCAGAATATCCTCGACACCCTGCTGTCGGGCGGCACCCTGGTCGACCAGCCGGCGCGCCTGCGCTGCAAGGACGGCGCGATCCGCCACGTGCGCATCCATTCGAACGGCTGCTTCGAGGACGGCACGCTGCGCTACACCCGCTGCTTCACGCGCGACGACACCGAACGCCACGAGCGCGACGCCGCCCTGGTCCAGCGCGACAGCATGCTGCTCAACGTGCCGGTGGCCGCGGCCCTCCTGATGGCGCCCGACCTGCGCTTCCGCCTGGCGAACCGGCGCTTCTGCGAACTGGTCGGCCGGCGCGAGCTGGTAGGAAAGCGTCTGGTCGAGGCCCTGCCGCAGCTGCGCCACGGCGCGGTCGAGGCGGCGCTCGAGCAGGTGTTCGAGACCGGCCAGCCGTTCTGCGACGAAGAGCTGGCCCTGGTCCTGCCGGATGCGGATGGCCAGCCGGCCGAGCGCTACTTCAAGGTGAACCTGGAAGCGCTGGACAATGCGCGCGGCGAGCGTGACGGCGTGATGGCGGTGGTCGTCGAGGTGACCGAACACGTGCGCAACCGGCGCGCCGTCG
>Ga0209023_10001375_pt1 | contig 32782 bp, 24 predicted proteins | sample LakOneMetagenome_FD_187468 | JGI IMG/M metagenome (GOLD analysis project Ga0209023, IMG submission 187468) | Freshwater and sediment microbial communities from Lake Erie, Canada (SPAdes) (version 2) | ecosystem: Environmental > Aquatic > Freshwater > Lentic | place: Lake Erie, Canada...
AAGTACCGTTTCGACGAAGCCGTGCGCTCCGCGTGACCGGTTCACAAGAGCCTGCGCTTGGGCGGTATTGTGACGCCTCATACGCTCCCAGCCCCAGACGGGCGGCGTGAATAGCGTTCACGCCGGGCCGCGAGCCATTACGCCCGCCTGTCCCCGCTCGATCACCCCCCGCCGCCGCAATGGTCGCTGGCCTAGCGCCCTTTCCTCGCGACGAGGTGGGACAAGAATACGGGAGGTTTTAAGGGGGCTGCGTCGATTGTCTGGACGCCCGTACAAGTCCTCCCCCTGAAGGGGGAGGCGATCGCGCAGCGATCGGAGGGGGAAGTGCTGCTGAATCAATGCGGTGTTCCCCCACCGGCCTCCGGCCGCCTCCCCCTTCAGGGGGAGGATTTTCTGCGCCAATCCCTGTCCATATCCGGGGATGGCGCGCTCGCTATCCCCGCAATCAGGCCGCCTCGCTCCGCCATTTCAGGGTCAGGGTCCGGCCCCGCACCTCATAAGACTCCAGCCGGTCCAGAAAGCTCATGCCCAGCAGCGAGGTGCTCATCGGGGCCTTGTTGACCACCATGGGAAAGGCGTCGAACCGGATCGTCCCGACCTCCAGCCGCTCGACCACATGGGTCGCGCCATAGCCCATGCCGTTGGCGGTCTCGGACTGGCGATCATAGCGCAGGGCGTCCGGGTTCACGCCCAGCCGGCGGGCGTCGTCGGGGCTGAGCACGGTCTCGGTGGCCCCGGTGTCGACCAGGAAGCGCACGCGCTGGCCGTTGACCTGGGCGACGATGACGAACGACCCCGTCTCGTCGCGCGGGATGACCAGCTCGCGCTCGGCCGTCGCCACGGGCGCCCCACCGCTGAAGGCGACCCGCACCCGGTTCGAGACGCCCTCCAGCTCGTCGGCATAGGCGAAGCCCAGGGCCAGCACGGCGACGATCCCGGCCCAGATCGCCGCGTGGCGCAGATGTTGGGCAACCTGAAGACGGCTTCGGATCCGGAACAGGCCGGAGGTGACCAGCACCACCATGCCCAGGCCGTAGATCACATAGCTCCAGTCATCGGGCGTACGCACGGCTTCCGGGAAGGCGCGGGCCATGGCGATGACGATGCCGATGATGGCGGCGATGAAGAGCAGCCAAAGGACGGGGCGGCCGGAGTCGGGGGCGGGCGCTGGGGGGTGTTCTGGAAGTTCGGGTTTCCAGGGATCTTTTGGGGCCGACATTGGTACTCGCTTAGATCTTATGGAGCTCTATGCGTCGAAAGCGTCAGTATGAGTGGGAATGAGGCGTCACCTTTGGTGAGCTTGACCTTAAGGCTGGCCTATTCCGGTGTGAGGACCGCTACCTGTTCACATTTTAGGTCGTAGAGGGTGTCCTGTTCATGAACTTGAAGGTGCCCGCTGATACGGTTAAGAGCCCCTTTGACCTTTGTATCTCCTGAAGTTCTCAAGAACAGGTGATCGCCTACGACTTCGAGGCTATTGAAGTTTCTTGAGAACGGTTCGCTGACCCGAACGTCGCCATATGACTTGTTCCACAGCCTCGCGTAGCCAGGCCACTTTGTCACCCTGACCGCCACCTCGGGGCTACGTTTAGCTGTCTCGGGTTTGCCGACTTGTTGGACCATGCCGGTGCAAACGAGGGCCGTCGATTTGCTGGAGCATCCAGTGACAGTGAGTGCTGCGCTTGCGAAGCCGATCAAGAATGCGGCGCGACGACGCGTGCTCATAAATCCCCCAGCTCCAATCCTGAACGGAAGCTATCTCGATCGAGACTGAAGCCCAAGCTCTCACCCTACGCCGGCTGGAAGTCCAATATCCTCACATCACCCATCTATCCGTCATTCCCGCCCTTGTGGCGGGAACCCCTTTTTCAGCCCGCACGTGAAGCGCCAGCGAAGTGCGTGCGCACTTCGCCCCTCCTGCACCTGCGGCGGCACGAGGGGTTCCCGCCACAAGGGCGGGAATGACGGTGAGTTTGGGTTTGGTGGCGTACCGCTCACCTTCCCGCCCGCGAGAAGGGAGCCAGCCTTTCATCTCACGGCGAGACGATCGCCGGACTGGAAAGGTCTCTCAAGGACCGGTCAGCGACCGGCCGCGCCGCGGCGGCCCGGAGGGCCGTCCTTGACAGACCTTTCCAGTCCGGCACGCTGCAGCCTCCAAGAGATGAAGGGCTGGCTGGGCGCGCGGCGCCATCCAGCACGACCGGGCAGCTTGCCCATGCGCCAACCGGGGTCGGACGTAAGGCCCCCCTAAAATCCGCGCTCCCCGGCGTTGGCTTCGCCGCCCTTCCGGGCGCCGGGGAGCGCGGGGGAGGGACTCAATCTTCGCGCTCGCCCTCCAGCGCTGCCAGCACGTCCGGCTGCCGGCGGGCCAGATCGACAAGCCGCTCAATCAGCGCCTCGCGGCTCTCCAGCCCAAGGCCCTGCCGCAAGTTGGCGATGCGGCCGTGCGCACGCCGCACCTCGGCCGGGCCAAGGTCGTTATAGACGATGGCGGTGGCCACCAGATGCTTGCACACGCCCCAGTCCTCGAAGGCGGGGCAGGTGCAAAGTCCGGCATTTTCGGACGGCGTCATGTCGACGATGTAGGTCTCGGCGCCCTCGACATGGGCCAGGACCGCGTCATCCTCGACATCGACGATCTCGACATGGCCTTGCTCGGCATAGGCCTCGCCGCGCGCGAAGACCTTGGGTCCCGCATACTCCCGCAAAACCTTGAGATCGAACTGGGTCTTGCTCATCAGGCGTCGTCCTCGATGCGGTGGATGTCGTCGTCGGACAGGCCGAAATGGTGGCCGATTTCGTGGACCAGCACGTGGCTGATCAGTTCGCCCAGGGTGACGTCGCCGCGCTCGCACCACTCGTCGAGGATCGGGCGGCGATACAGGAATACCATCGACGGCTGGAGGCCGGAGTCGAGCACCGAGCGGCGGCCCAGATCCACGCCCTGATAGAGGCCGGTCAGCTCGAACGGGTCTTCGATGCCCAGGTCCTCGAGCACGTCTTCGGCGGCGAAATCCTCGATGCGGATCTCGACATCGGCCGACAGGCCGGCGAACGGCTCGGGCAGGGCCTTGAAGGCGGCCTCGGCCAGGGCGGCGAATTCGTCGAGCGACGGGGCGGGGCGAGAGGTCCAGTCCATGGCTCTCAGATAGACTGATTGGCCGGTTTCGCCAGTCGCCCGAAACGCGACATGCGACACAACCTGCGACAGCCGTTCCGGTCGCGCTCTGGTCACGGCCCGACTAATCTGTGATTCTGATTCGCGGACCCGCCTTCGTGGGCTGCCTGGGGCTTTAGCGACCGGCCTGATGACTTCGCATGAACTGATCCTCGCGGCGGCGGCCGGCGCGGTCTGCCTCGCCATTTGCGCGACGCTGTGGGCTTTGGCCCAGCGTCGACGATTCGAGGCCAGGCTGGCCGTGCTGCAGGGCCGGCTGTCCAGCCTGGAGAGCGGCGCCCTGGCGGCTCAAGCCTCGGCGGAAGCCTTCGACAGCGCCCTGATCTCGGTCGAGGACGGCCGGGCCGCCCTCGTGTCCGGCGCCGACAGCCTGGGCGCCTGCGCCGTGGTGCTGGGCTGCGAGGCGCGGGCCCAGGAGGTTGTGGCCGCCCTGATGCTGCTGGATCCCGATCACACCACACGCCTGCGCGGCCTGTTCGAGCGCGGCGAGCCCTGCGCCTTTGAGGCCCAGGGTCTGGCCGGTTCCGTCTCGGTCGAGGGCCGCGCGGCCGGGGCCCTGGCCTGGCTGCGTCTGGCGGCGGTGGTCTCCAACGAGGCCGGCCTGCCGTCGGCCGCCCGCTTCGCCGCCTTTGTCGATGGCCTGGTCGAGCCGGCCTGGATCTCCAGCGCTGACGGCGCGCCGGTGTGGGGCAACGCCGCCTATCTGCGCGCCGTGGACGCTCCCTCGGCCGCGACCGCCGCCCAGGCCGGCAAGACCTTCGATCGCGCCGCCGACGCCCTGGCCGTCGAGGCCGCGACCTCGGGCGAGCGCCGCGAGGCCCTGCGCTGGGTGAATGTCGATGGCCGCCGCCGGGCCTTCCGCGTGGCCGCCAAGGCGCTGGACGGCGGCGGGGTGGGGGTGTTCTGCAGCGACGTCACCGAGATCGAGGATGTCCGCGACGCCCTGCGCAAGCATGTCGAGGCTCATGACGAGACGCTGAACCACATCGCCGACGCCGTCGCGATCTTCAGCCAGACCCGCCGCCTGGCGTTCCACAACACCGCTTTCGCCGAGCTTTGGGGGCTGGAGCCCGCCTGGCTGGCCGACCGTCCGACCCATGGCGAGATCCTCGACCGCCTGCGCCAGCGCCGCCGCCTGCCCGAGACCATCGACTACGCCAAGTGGAAAGCCGAGGAGCTGGCCCACTACGAGGATCTGGGGCCCCAGGCCGACGACATGTGGGGCCTGCCCGACGGCCGGACCCTGAAGCTGGTGCGCCAGCCGCACCCGCTGGGCGGCATGCTGCTGCTCTATTCCGACATCACCGGCGAGCTGAAGCTGAAGGCCCAGTACAACGCCCTGATCCAGGTGCAGCAGGCCACGCTGGACAAGCTGAACGACGCCGTCGCGGTGTTCGGCTCCGACGGCCGGCTGCGGCTGCACAACGAAGCCTTCGAGACCTTCTGGAACGTCAGCGCCCAGGCCCTCGAGGCGGCGGTCGACTTCGAGGGCGTGGTCGACCTGTGCGTCCCGCGCCTGCACGACCTGGCCTTCTGGCGCGAGCTGAAGGGCCGCGTCGCCGATCCCGATCCGCAGATGCGCGCGCCTACCTCGGGCGAGGTGCGCACCTCCGACGGCCGCATCGTGCTGTATCAAAGCCGGCCGTTGCCGGACGGCGCGACCCTGATCGGCTTCACCGACGTCACCGACACCCGCGACCTGCAAAGCGCCCTGGCCGACCGCTCCGCCGCCCTGGCCGAGGCCGAGCGGCTGAAGCGCGACTTCGTGGGCAATGTCTCCTACGAGCTGCGCACGCCGCTGACGACGATCATCGGCTATTCGGAGCTTCTGGAGCGGGCCGACGGCCTGCACGAGCGCGGCCGCAACCATGTGGCCGCCGTCCGCGCCGCCGCCACCCAGCTGGCCCGCTCGATCGACGACGTACTGGACATGGCCCAGATCGACGCCGGCGAAATGGCGCTGGAGATCGAGGACATCCGCGTCGGCGACCTGCTGGTCGACGCCCGCGAGCGGGCGATGAAGGACGCCACGCTTGGCGGCGTGACCCTGAACATCGAGTGCGACGAGGATGTCGGCCTGATCCGCGGCGATCTGAAGCGCCTGTCCCAGACCCTGGACCATCTGGTCGAGAACGCCCTGCGCCAGACGCCGCCGGACGGCATCGTTACGCTCTCGGCCCGCCGGGCGCTGGGCGAGGTGCGGCTGGACGTCAAGGACACCGGGCGCGGCGTGCCGTTCCACGTCCAGGCCCACATCTTCGACCGCTTCGTCGGCCGCGATCGCGGCGGCCCGGGCCTGGGCCTGGCCCTGGTCAAGGCGCTGGTCGAGCTGCACGGCGGCTGGGTGGCGCTGGAAAGCGAGCCCGGCTCGGGCTCGACCTTCACCTGCCATCTGCCCGAGACCCAGCAGCCGGGCGCCATGCAGCCTGAACTGTCGTTCTAAGAAGGTCGCGCCATGCTTCTCGCCGCCCAGATCGCCGCCGGTCTCGTCCTGCTGATCCACATCTATATCGTGCTGCTGGAGACGGTGCTGTTCGAGAGCCGGGGCAAGAAGGTCTTTGGCCTGACCGACGAGGCGGCCGTCATCCTCAAGCCGGCGATGTCGAACCAGGGCTGCTACAACGGCTTTCTGGTCCTGGCGCTGGCGCTGGGGCTCTTCTATCCGGATCCCGTCACCGCCTCGGCGTTCAAGACCTTTGGCCTGGTCTGCGTGGCCATCGCCGGCGTCTGGGGCGCGGTGACCGTCAAGAAGTCGATCCTGCTGATCCAGACGGTTCCGGCGGTCGCAGCCCTGGTGCTGGGCTATCAGGCCTAGGGTTGCTTGCCCTTCGGCCTGGGCGGCAGGCCGGTGACCGGATCGCGGGGCAGGGGGCGGAAGTCCTCGGCGATGAACAGGTCGGTGCGCCGCACGTGCTTCCGGTCCAGGCGCACGCGGACGATTTCCAGCCCCGACGTCCGCGCGAAGTCCTGCTCGATCTCGGCGCGGTAGTCGCCCTCCAGGCTGGCGATCAGGGTGCGACGGCCGGAGGCCGCGGTCAGCGGGGCCTCGGTCTCGGCCTGGTTCTGCGGCCGGGCCTCGTGCACCCACATCTTCAGCGGCGGTGCGCCCGGCGCGCTGAAATAGTCGCGGCCGTAATAGGCGGTGACGTTGAACAGGAAGCGGTCGTCCATGGCGATGCTGGTCAGGCCGCCGGCGGCCTGTTCCTCGCGGGCCCGGGCGATGATGGTTTCGGCCCCCTGTTCCCAGCCGCGCACCCGCTTGAAGCTGTTGGCCGCGCCCAGGGTGTCGGCCAGGCGCGGATTGACCATGCAGGCGATGAAGACGGCGCAGAACGCCGCCTGGATGGCGACGGCGGCGATCAGCCAGCGGCGGGCGTTCCAGCGCAGCAGCCAGGCCGCCGCCAGGATCGAGCCGGCGATATAGGCTACACCGGCCCAGTTGGCGTTGGCGCGCGACACGAAGGCCTGGGCCGCCACGGTCAGCAGGGGTGGGGCCGCCAGGCACAGCAGCAGCATGTCGGCAGGCTGGAGCCTGCGTCGCACGCCCATACCGATCGCGCCGCCCACCAGCACGGCGAACGGGATGGGGCCAAAGACGCCGAACTGCGAGCCGATGAATTCCATCAGCTCACGGATGTTGAACAGCTTGCGGGCGTTCCAGTTGGCGTTGGAGGCGGTGTGCTCCAGCGTCGCGAAATGGTGGGTCAGATTCCAGACCAGGTTGGGCGAGAAGACGATCGCCAGGGCGGCCAGGGCGGCGGCGGCCATCGGCAGCGTCCAGACCTGACGCGCCTGCCGCGAGGCGGCCAGATGGGCGGCCAGGCCGGCCAGTACATAGACCGCCGCGTATTTCGACAGGAAGGCCAGGCCCAGGGCCGCGCCCAGGGCGGCGGCGACCGGCAGTCTGCGGCGGGCCTCCAGCGCGGGCAGCGACACATAGGCCCAGATCGTCAGGGACAGGAAAAACAGCAGCGGCGCGTCGGTGGTGATCACGCCCGACGACAGCTGGATGGCGGGCATCAGGGCATAGAGCGCCGCCGCCGCCAGGCCGGTCCAGCCGCCATACAGCCGGCCGGCGATGCGGGCGATGATCAGCGCCGTGCCGCCGTGCAGGAACAGCGCCGAAATCCGCACCCAGGCCTCGGAGTCGCCCCCGATGGCGGTGGTGGCCCAGATCAGCCAGGCGATCATCGGCGGCTTGGAGAAATAGCCGAAGTCCAGGGTCCGCGACCACAGCCAGTACTGGGCTTCGTCCGGGTAGAGTTCGAACGGCGTGGCGAACAGGGCGGCGAGCCGCAGAATCGTCAGCACGCCCACCAAGCAGAGCGTCAGTCGCCAGACCCGCGCACCGTCCGGTTGCGTCATTTCATCAAGCGCCACGCTGAGTTCTCCGGCACAAGTAAGAAAGTCCTGACCAAATGTGTTGCAAAGGCGCCGATGGCGGAGGGTTTGTGGTCCGCCGTGGCCTTTCCGTCACCAAACCTTCGAAATGAACGGCTAAGGAAGCCGCTAACATGGGGTGCGATGTTTCTCTTTTGTGTCGAGAGCGCGCCAGAATGAGGGGATTGCAATGATTTCGATGAAAAGGCTCGCCGGTGGGGCAGCCCTTACCGTGCTCGCGCTCGCCGCGTCCAGCGCGGTGTACGCCCAGGAAACCACCGCCGCCGTCCGCGGCGCCGTGACGGGTGAAGGCGGAGCGCCGGTTGCCGGCGCCGCCGTCACCATCGTTCACACCCCGTCGGGCACGCGCTCGACCACGGTTTCGGGCGAAAACGGCACCTATGACGCCCGCGGCCTCCGCGTCGGCGGCCCCTACGAAATCACCGTCCAGGCTCAGGGCCTGGAAAGCAAGAAGATCACGGACGTCTATCTGTCCCTGGCCGACACCCAGCGCGTCGATATCGACCTGGCCGCCAACGCGGTCGAAGCCGTCGTGGTCACCGCCTCGGCAGCCGGTAACAGCGAAGCCGGTCCCAAGACCGTCCTGAACCGCGACGCGATCGAAGCGGTCGTCTCGATCAACCGCGACGTCCGCGACCTGGCGCGCCGCGACATCCTGGTCTCGCAGAACGTCCGCAACGACGGCGGCATCTCGATCGCCGGCTCGAACCCGCGCACCAACCGCATCACCATCGACGGCGTCGCCGCCCAGGACCCCTACGGCCTGGAAACCGGCGGTCTGCCCACCGCGCGCGGCCCCATCTCGCTGGACGCCGTTGAGCAGTTCAGCGTCGCGGCCGTACCCACCGACGTCGAGAACGGCTCGTTCACGGGCGGCGCCCTGAACATCGTCCTCCGCTCGGGCGGCAATGACTTCCACGGTAGCGCCTTCATCAACTATCTGAACGAAGGCCTGATCGGTCGTCACATCGGCAGCCAGCGCATCACGCCGCTGATCAGCCAGAAGAACTACGGCGGCTTCCTGTCGGGCCCGATCTGGAAGGACAAGCTGTTCTTCGCCGGCTCGTACGAGAAGTACGAAACCCTTGACGTCACCGGCACCGGTCCGGCCGGCGCGGGCTTTGGCACGTCCTTCGCCAACAACCTGACCCAGGCCACGATCGATCAGGTCGTCGGCATCTATAACAGCGGCTACGCCAGCGACTTCGACGCCGGCTCGATCCTGCGCACCACCCCGGTCACCGACGAGAAGTACTCGGCGAAGATCGACTGGAACATCAACGACCAGCACCGCGCCAGCCTCAGCTATCGCCGCGCCGAGTCGCTGTTCACCTCGCGGACCGACCTGGGCACCACCACGGCCGCCCTCGACTCGCACTGGTACGACGCGACCTACCTGGACGAAGGCACCACCCTCGAGATCAACTCGGACTGGACCGACCGTCTGTCCACGACCGTTCGCGCCACCTATCGCGACTGGGTCAAGGGCCAGGATCCCAAGAGCGGCCAGAACTATTCGGACGTGACCGTCTGTACGGCCCCGACCGCTGACTCGGCGCCGACCAACTCGACGATCACCTCCTGCGCCAGCGGCTTCTCGTCGGTGCGCTTCGGCCCCGACGCCTTCCGCCACGCCAACCGCCTGGACATCCAGGAAGCGGTGTTCCAGGGCACGGCGACCTATTCGATGGGCGACCACGTCTTCAAGGCCGGCTATCAGGGTTCGAAGAAGGAAGTGTTCAACGTGTTCGTGCCGAACTCGCGCGGCACCTACTACTTCGACTCGATCGCCGACTTCCAGGCCGGCCGCGCCAGCTCGCTGACCTACAGCAACTCGGTCACCGGCAACGCCACCGACGCCGCCGCCGACTTCAAGTACTGGCAGCACTCGCTGTACGCCCAGGACTCGGTGGACGTCACCGACGACATCAAGGTCACGGCGGGCTTCCGCTTCGACTGGATCAAGATGGACGACGTTCCGGGCACCAACCCGAACTTCGTGGCCCGTAACGGCTTCACCAACACCACCACCCTGGACGGCCTGAGCATCCTGATGCCGCGCGTCTCGGCGACCTGGCGCGTGACCGACAGCCTGAAGCTGAACGCCGGCTTTGGCCTGTTCTCGGGCGGCCAGCCGGAAGTGCTGTTCGCCACGCCGTTCTACAACAACGGCTATCAGATCGCCGGCACCACCATCCGCCGCTGCATCACCGCCGCGTCGAACTGCACGGGCGCCAACGGTTATCTGGAATCCTCGACCTCGTCGGGCGTGACCCCGGGCTTCAACGCCGCGGTCGGCGCCGCCGCCCTGGACAACCTCAACAGCTTCTCGGGCTTCGGCTATCAGATCCCGACCCTGGTGAAGTCGTTCCAGGAAGGCACCCTGGCCGGCACCCCCGGCATCAGCCCGTCCAACGAAGTCATCGCCCTGAACCCGGCCTTCCAACTGCCGGCCGAATGGAAGCTGTACTTCGGCGGCAACTGGGAAGTGTACGACGGCTGGAACCTGGACGTTCAGTATGTGGCCACCCAGGCCCAGGACGCCGTGACCTTCGTCGACGCCCGCGCCCAGCCGCTGGTCATCAACGGCCAGCGCGCCGTGACCCCGGACGGTCGTCCGCGCTATGACGGTCTGACCCTGTCGGCCTCGGCTCGCACCGCTCAGGGCGTGTCTTCGGTCAACCCCGGCGACAACCGCGACCTGATCACCAACAACATCGACAAGGGTGAGGCCTTCACGTTCGGCGTCGGCCTGTCCAAGTCCTTCAACTTCGGTCTGGACCTGGGCCTGGGCTACGCCCGTCAGAACATCGACGAGTCGAACGCCGGCCTGCGCTTCGGCACCACCGCCGGCTCGCTGTACAACAGCGTTCCGGCCGGCCTGGATCCGGCCCGCGACGCCTACGGCACCGCGCTGGAAGAGATCAAGGACCGCTACAAGCTGGAAGTGGGCTACCGGAAGAAGTTCTTCGGCGACAACGAGACGCGTATCAGCCTGTTCGGCGAGCGCACCACGGGTCGTCCGTTCGGCTTCACCATGGGCGACGCCGCTTCGGGTCGTAGCCCGGTGTTCGGCGTGAACCGCGCCGCCCAGCTGCTGTACGTGCCGGACATCAAGGCCGACACCAACACCGCTGACCTGCAGATCGGCAACGTGTTCTTCATCGACGCCGCCAACCGCGACCGGTTCATCGGTTATGTGAACCAGTTCGGCCTCAAGCCGGGCATCCTTGAGAAGTACTCGAACCGCAACAAGGACATGAACCGCGTCGACCTGCAGCTCAGCCAGGAACTGCCGACCCTGATCGACGGCCACAAGCTGAAGGTCCAGTTCGACATCCGTAACCTGCTGAACCTGATCGATCGCGACTGGGGCAAGGTCGAGGAATACGGCGACGCCACCACCCTGGCCCGCGTGGGCTGCGTCGCCGCCAATGGCGCCGCTCTGGCCGCTACGGCGACCGCGACCTGCCCGGCCTATGTGTATTCGCTGGTTCCGACCTCGATCACCAAGACCCGCGGCGACGTCAAGAACTCGCTGTGGACCATGCAGATCTCGCTGCGTTACGAGTTCTAACGAACCCGTCACCGCGACGAACAGGAAGGGCGGCCCCGCAACGGGCCGCCCTTTTTGTTTTGTCGCCCCCATCTGTTAGAAAACGTCATTTGCTAGAACCCCTGCTTGACCCCCGGTCCGCCAGGGGCCATTTGCGCCTCCCGTTTTGATCCAGGCTTTCGACACATGACCCCGACCGTTCCCGCCGAGTGGGCCCCGCACCGCGCGATGTGGGTGGGCTTTCCCAGCCACGCCGAACTGTGGCGCGAAGACCTGCCGGTCGCCCAGAAGGAAGTGGCCGATCTGGCCCGCGCCCTGGCCGGCCCCGGCGCCGAGCGCGTGCGGCTGATGGTGGTGGGCGACGAGGCCGAGGCCGCCGCCCGGGCCCTGCTGGCCGACACCACAGTCGAGATCGTGCGCGGCACGTTCGGCGACATCTGGCTGCGCGACACCGGCCCGATCTATGTCGAGACCCCGGAAGGTCCGGTCGCGGCCGGCTTTGAGTTCAACGGCTGGGGCGGCAAGTTCGAGATGGAGGGCGACGACATCGTCGCCGAGCAGATCGCCGCCGCCTCGGGCACGCCCCTGACCCGCAACGGCTTCGTGCTGGAGGGCGGCTCGCTGGACCACGACGGTCTGGGCACCGTGCTCTCGACCCGCCAGTGCCTGCTCAACGAGAACCGCAACGGCGACTTCGACGAGGCCAAGGCCTTCGCGGCGCTGTCCAGGGCGCTGGGCGTCAAGAAGGTGCTGTGGCTGGGCGATGGCCTGCTGAACGACCACACCGACGGCCATATCGATAACCTGGCCCGCTTCGTCGCGCCGGGCGTCGTGGCCTGTCCGATGGCCTTCGGCGCCGATGATCCCAACGCCGAGGTCTATGCCGACACCGCCCGCACCCTGGCCGGCATGACCGACAGCCGCGGCTCGCCCCTGCAGGTGGTCCGCATCCCGTCGCCGGGCCGCATTCTGGATGACGAGGGCCAGCCGATCCCGGCCTCGCACATGAACTTCCTGATCGCCAACGAGGCGGTGATCGTGCCGATCTACGCCGAGGAGTCGGGCGCCTTCGCCGTCGAGGTGATCCAGGGCCTGTTCCCCGAGCGCGAGGTCATCGGCCTGCCCTCGACCGCCATCCTGACCGGCGGCGGCTCGTTCCACTGCATCAGCCAGCAGGAGCCGGCATGACCCGCACCCTGAACGTCGCCGCGATCCAGACCTCCTACGGGATGGACCTGCAGGCCAATATCAAGAAGACCGAAGCCTTCATCCGCCAGGCCGCCGCCGGCGGCGCGCAGGTGATCCTGCCGTCCGAGCTGTTCCAGGGGCCGTATTTCTGCGTCACGCAGGAAGAAAAGTGGTTCGCCGAGGCCCACCCGTGGCGCGAGCATCCGGTGGTCAAGGCCATCGCGCCCCTGGCCGGCGAGCTGGGCGTGGTGATCCCGATCTCGATCTTCGAGCGCGAAGGCCCGCACTATTTCAACAGCGTGGTCATGGCCGACGCCGACGGCTCGATGCTGGGCCTCTATCGCAAGAGCCACATCCCCGACGGCCCCGGCTATCAGGAGAAGTACTATTTCCGGCCCGGCGACACCGGCTTCAAGGTCTGGGACACCCGCTTTGGCCGGCTGGGCGTCGGCATCTGCTGGGACCAGTGGTACCCCGAGGCCGCCCGCGCCATGGCCCTGATGGGCGCCGAGGCGCTCTTCTACCCGACCGCCATCGGCAGCGAGCCGCATGACCCGACGCTGAACACCACCCTGCCGTGGCAGCGGGCCATGCAGGGCCACGCCGTCGCCAATGTGATCCCGGTGATCGGCGCCAACCGCATCGGCTTCGAGCCCTGGGAGAACTATCCCAATGGCGGCCAGCAGTTCTATGGCTCGAGCTTCATCGCCGACCATCGCGGTGATCTGGTCAGTGAGCTGGGCCGCGACGACGAGGGTCTGGTGGCGGCGTCGTTCGACCTGGACTTCCTGCGCACCCATCGCGCGGCCTGGGGCTTCTTCCGCGACCGGCGGTCGGACCTGTACGGCGCGCTGGCCAGCCCGCGTCCGGCCTAGGCCCAGACTGCGCGGTTTTCGGGCGCCGGGCGCAAGGCGGCGCGTTGAGCGCGAAGCCGCTTGACGAGTAGATATGTTATTTCATAACACTCCAGCCGAGACCGGTCCCCCGGTCAAGGTTCAGGATTGTTTGATGCCCCGTCGCGCTTGTTTCTCCGCCGTCAGCCTGCTGGTCCTGACCGTCGCCGCCACCGCCCAGGCCGAAGTCGCCCCCCCCGCGGCCGCGCCGGCGGCCGGTCAGGAAGTCGAGGTCTCCAAGGTGGTGGTCACCGCCGCGCCCTATGCGGTGTCGGCCGACAACCTGACCGCCAGCGTCGCCATCGTCGACCGCACCGATCTGGATCTCGCGCCCCCCACCGGCCTGGGCGACCTGCTCAGCGGCATGCCCGGCGTGCGCTCGACGGCCTTCGGCGCCGGCGCCAGCCGTCCGGTGGTGCGCGGCCTGGCCGGACCCCGCGTGCAGGTGCTGACCAACGGCGTGGGCCAGATCGACGCCAGCGCCCTGTCGCCCGACCACCAGGTGGCCACCGATCCCGGCGAGGCCGAGCGCATCGAGGTGCTGCGCGGCCCGGCGGCCCTGGCCTATGGCGGCTCGGCCATCGGCGGGGTGATCAACATCATCGACGACCGCATCGCCAGCCGCGCCCCGGACGGCGGCGTCAGCGGCCGGTTCCTGGCCTCCGGCGCGACCGGCGACGACAGCTATGCCGTTTCCGGCGCCATTCATGCGGCGGTCGGCCCGCTGGTCCTGACCCTGGACGGCCTCAAGCGCGAAGCCGACGACTACGAGATCCCGGTCTATCCCGAATCCCGCCGCCAGCTGGCCCTGGAAGGCGAGACGACCGAAGGCGGCGGCGGCAAGCTGGCCAATACCGCGGTCGATCTGAAGGCCTACGGCGGCGGCGTCTCCTATATCGGCGCCGACGGCTTCATCGGCGTCTCGGTCAAGAAGACCGACACCACCTACGGCGTCCCCGGCCATGCTCACGAGGAGCCGGGCGTCGAGGAAGAGGGGCCGGTCACCATCGGCCTGACCCAGACCCGCGTCGACCTGCGCGGCGAGTACAACAAGCCCTTCGGTCCCTTCGCCAAGCTGCGGGCCTCGGCCGGCCACGCCGACTATGAGCACACCGAGTTCGAGGGCGACGCGGTCGGCACCAAGTTCATGTCGGACGGCTATGAGGGCCGCGTCGAACTGGTCCAGACCGAGCGAAACGGCTGGAAGGGCGCGGTGGGCGTCCAGGCCCTGCGCCGCAACTTCGACGCCCAGGGCGACGAGGCCTATGTGCCCAAGACCAAGATCACCGAATACGGCGCCTTCACCCAGCAGCGGGTCGAGAAGGCCGGCTGGGGCTATGAGGGCGGTCTGCGGATCGACTATCGCAACCTGGACAGCCTGAAGGGCGAGGCCGACTTCACCAACCTTTCCGGCTCGGTCGGGGTCTTCACCCGGCCGTCGGACGCGGTGTTCTTCGGCGTGGCCCTGTCGCGCAACAGCCGCGCCCCGACCGAGGCCGAGCTCTATGCCGAGGGCCCGCACGTGGCCACGCGCGGCTTCGAGATCGGCGATCCCAACCTCGAGGAAGAGACCGCCTGGTCGGTGGAGGCCACCGCCCACTATACCGGCGAGCGGCTGAGCGCCGACCTGCACCTGTTCACCGCCCGCTATGACGGCTTCATCGACCTGCGCCCGACCGGCGCCGAGGACGACGGCCTGGCGGTCTATCAGTACATCCAGACCAAGGCCGACTTCCGGGGCTTCGAGGTCGAGAGCAGCTACAAGGCCTGGCGCAGGGACGACCAGAGCCTGACCCTGGAAGCCTCCGGCGACTTCGTGCGCGGCGCGACGGATCTGGGCCCGCCGGCCCGCATCCCGTCCTATTCGGTGAGCGGCCGGGCGATCTATGACGCCCGCTTCTGGACCGCCCGTGTCGAGGCCCGCCATGTCGGCGAGCAGGACCGCGTCGCCGAGGGCGAGCTGCCCACCGACGCCTATACGGTCCTGAACGCCTCCGTAGCCTGGAAGCCGAAGGGCGACGGCCAGCTGCGCGTGTTCCTGGACGGCCGCAACCTGACCGACGAGGAGATCCGCGAGCACGCCTCGTTCCTCAAGGACATCGCCCCGTCGGCCGGCCGTTCGGTGCGCGCGGGCGTCGCCTGGCGCTTCTAGAGACCCTTGTCGGGCGGACGGCGTTCGCTCGACAGTGGAAAGGGCGGCCGTGATATCCCCGGTCGGGACGGGTCGATTGCCGGGGCGCCTGGGATCGGCTAGAAGCGCCAGGCCTTTACGGCCGCTCGCGCGGTCCGCCCTTTCAGCTTTTGTGTAGAGCTATCAATGGAATCGACTCAGTCCGCCGGCGGCATCTCCGGCAACGTTCTGTTCTACGTCTCGCCTGAGCCGCTGAACCGCGAGCAGCATGCCAAACTGGCCCTCGTTCACAACGAGAAGCCCTACAGCTTCGCCGCCACCGGCACCGCCGTGCCGCTGACGGTCACCGAGTTCGCCCCGGCCGCCCTGTCGTTCCCGGTGATCTTCGCCGGCGAGGACCGCGTTCCCCTGGCCGTCATGGGCCTGAACAACGGCGAGAACCTGTTCGTCAACGCCGACGGCTCGATCGACGCGGGCGTCTACATCCCCGCCTATATCCGTCGCTATCCCTTCGTGCTGGCCAATGACGAAGGCCAGGACCGCCTGATCGTCTGCATCGACAAGGGCTCCAGCCTGCTGTCGGAAGCCGGCGAAACCAAGCTGTTCGACGACAAGGGCGAGCCCACCGAATACACCCAGAACTGCATCAAGTTCTGCGACGACTTCGAGGCCGAACGCCGCCGCACCGACTCGTTCGTGCAGCTGCTGAAGGACAACGACCTGTTCGAACTGAAGACCGCCGTCTTCACCCCGACCGACGCCGCCGGCCAGCCTGGCCAGCCGCAGACCGTCGCCGAATATTACGGCGTGTCGGAAGAGAAGCTGAACGCCCTGCCGGTCGAGAAGCTGCGCGAACTGCAAACCAACGGCGCCTTGGCCCAGATCTATGCGCACCTGGTGTCGCTGGTCGGTTGGGACCGCCTGATCGCCGTCGCCATGGTCCGCCAGGCGGCCGCGGCGGGCGTGGCTGTGAACTAAGCCAGGCTTCCTTCGGGAGGTTGGAATGAGGGCGGCGAGGCTTCGGCTTCGCCGCCTTTTTTCTTGGGCTGGGGGTGAGCGGTTCTGGGGCTGACCTTATTCTTCGGACAGATCTGGCGCTTCCTGGAAGTCATCCACGCCCTTAAAGCGCTTGCGACGCCTGGAGCCACCGGCGGCGCAGCTGCGGGTGCGTCATGCCGTCGGGTTTGGCGCGATCGACTCGACCCGCCCCCTTTTAGGTTTCGCATCGTCTGATCTCTCGGCGATCAACCCGTTCGATCAGCGCTCCTGATGGACATCGTGTTTTGGGAAGGCCGGCTTCGCAACGACCGGCAGGATGCCCGCATAACCTGGAGGGGCGGCGGCGGACATCGGGTTGGTCACTCGTCGCGCGTCAGCCGGCAGCCATTAGTGGGCTGCATACGGTGCGATATTCCGCCTTATTGTCGCGACATCTTCCAGTGAGAGGGGGATCTGTGGGTAGGCCGGTCCGAACAGATCAGCCAGATCAGTGGTGAACGGCCAGTCTGACCCCGCCAGAAAGTGTTGCGGGCCGATCCGGCGCACAAGTTTGGCCAGTGCTTCACGCGTTTCTGGCGGCGTTGACGGTTTCAAGACGCCTGAAAGGTCGAACCAGACATTTGAAATGCTGGCGGGATCGGCTTCACCCAAATCCGCGAAAGCGCCAAGCGAAGACAAGGTCGCCGCGTCGACTTCACCCCACCCGCCCGCATGGGCGATCTGCACCGGAGCGCCCTTGGCATAAGGCAGCACTTCAGTAACGAAGCGCCGGACATCCTCCGCTCCGTAGTCCATTCGCTGCGTTCGCATGTGGATGAGGATCGCCAGTCGCGCCTCGCTGGCCGCTCGAAACACCTGGGCTAGATCTGCGACGTCCCCACTATCCCGCAGATTTGACCCCGACGCCGTCAGATGCAGTTTGACGCCGGCAAGGCCCGTCCGGCCACGCCAGTGAGCGATCTCTTCCAGCGCGTCCGGACGGGTCGGGTCAACGGCGATGAAGGCGCTGAACCGATCCGGATGCGTCTGGGCCTGCAGAACTGTCCATTCGTTGGCCGCGCGCAATGTTTGCGCGACGTCAGTCCGCACCGGCTTCACCATCGAGCTGACAGCGAGATAGCCGTTTGAAACAAGGATGGCGCGCCGGACACCAGCCCCGTCCATCTCCTTCAGAAGATCCTCAGTGGACCGGTGGGTGGTCAATGCGGGATCACACGGGCCGAACCTGGCCACGCCACGGCAATATTCGGGCAGGTAGGCCTCGATGGCGGGGGAGTTCAGGTGAACATGATGATCCACACGCACTGGCGAAGGGGCTGACGACTGGTCGAATTCCTTAGGCGCGCCGCTGCATGAAACCGTGAGCGCTCCGAAGGCCACAAGTACGAAGCGCTGCAATGTCGCTAATGCCATCGTTCCTTCACCTTCGGTGTCCAGCTTGGCGCACGGTGGATGGTCGGACGTTGGCCGCCACCCGTCTACCGCGCGAAAATGCTCCGGGTCAGGCACGAAAACACCAGCCGCCCGGCCTCATCCAGCAGGTCGTGCTGGGCGATGATCATGCCCTTGCCTTCGCCGACCGGGTCCTTGCCCATCACCGTCATGCGGCCGCGCAGCAGTTCGCCGACCGGCGGGTTGCGCATCCAGCGCAGGGCGTCGACGCCCAGGCGCTTGGTCTGGGGCCAGGCGGCGCTGGCTTCGGCGTCCAGCCGCGACCAGATGGCGAAGACCATAACGTCGGGGGCGCCGTTCTCGATCGGCCAGCCGGGGGCGAAGGCGGCGATGAAGGCCTCAAGCGCCTTGCCCTCCACCGCGCGGGTGCCCAGCGACACGACCTGACCAATCTCGATATCGTCGAACGCGGCGGGCATGTCTGAAGTCTCACTTTGAATCGTCATCGACTGTCCATGGTCGGTCGGTCCTTGTCGAGAGCGCGTGGGCGGGCCATGTGTCGCTGACGCTTTTTGGCTCGGGCAGGCTTGATGTTGATCCGGAAACTTCTCGTGGCCGTGCAGGCCGTGCTCTTCGCCGGGCTTCTGGCCGCGTCGGGCGGGGGCCAGGCCCTGGCGGGTCCGGTCAATACCGGCCACATCGAAGCCGAGCTGGTGGCCCAGGACGCCGCCGCCGTTCCTGGCGCGACGATCTATGTGGCCCTGCGCCAGAAGATCGCGCCGGGCTGGCACACCTATTGGCGCAATCCGGGCGACGCCGGCGACGCCACCAAGATCGTCTGGACCCTGCCGACCGGATGGACTGCCGGCGACATCGTCTGGCCGACCCCGGAGAAAAGCCGCGTCGGACCGCTGCTCGATTACGCCTATGAGGGCGAGGTTCTGCTGCCCGTGCCGATCACCGTGCCGGTCGACGCCCGCCCGGGCTCGACGGTCACCCTGAAGGCCGCCGCCGCCTTCCTGGTCTGCGAGGAGATCTGCATCCCCGAGGATGCGGCCCTGACCCTGGACCTGCCCATCGTGGCCGGCGCGCCGGGCCCGGATCCGAAATGGGGCGCGGCCGTCGCCAAGACCCTGGCCGACGCCCCCAAGTCCGCCGGGCTGAAGGCCGTGTTCAAGCTGGAGGGCGGCGTTCTGAAACTGGCCGTGACCGGCGCGCCGCTGAAGGGCGCCGACATGGCCGGCGCCTATTTCTTTCCGTATTCCGGCAAAGTCATCGACCACGCCGCCGACCAGACCATCGAGCGCGGTTCCGAGGGCCTGACCCTGGGCCTGACGCCCGGCTATGACTTTACCAGCGGAACCGCGCCCACCGAGCTGGCGGGCGTGCTGGCCCTGAACGGTCAGGCCTTCGAGGTGACGGCGACGGCGGGCGATCCTCCCGCCACCGCGTCGGGTCTGGGCGCGCCGCCCGCCGCCAAAGGACCGGTCGACGCCAAGGGCCTGGTCACCGCCCTGGTCTTCGCCTTCCTGGGCGGGCTGATCCTGAACCTGATGCCGTGCGTCTTCCCGGTGCTGTCGATGAAGGCCGCCAGCCTGGCCGGCCACGCCCATGATCCGGGCAAGACCCGCCTGCAGGGCCTGGCCTTCCTGGTCGGGGTGGTCGCCACCTTCCTGGCCCTGGCCGGCCTGCTGATCGCGGTGCGGGCCGGTGGCGCGGCCGTGGGCTGGGGCTTCCAGCTGCAGTCGCCGGTCGTGGTGGCCAGCCTCGCTCTGGTCATGCTGCTGGTGGCCCTGAACATGTCGGGCGTGTTCGAGTTCGGGACCTCGGTCCAGGGCGTCGGCGGCAGCATCTCGGCGCGCGGCGGCGTGACCGGCGCCTTCTTCACCGGGGCCCTGGCCGTCGTTGTGGCCGCCCCCTGCACCGCGCCGTTCATGGCCGGCGCCCTGGGCTTTGCCCTGGTCCAGCCGCCGGTGATCTCGCTGTCGGTGTTCCTGGCCCTGGCGCTCGGCTTCGCCGCGCCGTTCGTGATCCTGGCCTTCGCCCCGGCCCTGCTGGCGCGCCTGCCGCGACCCGGCGCCTGGATGGACACCCTGAAGAAGGGCCTGGCCTTCCCGATGTATGGCACGGCCGCCTGGCTGGTCTGGGTGTTCAGCCAGCAGGCCGGCTCGATCGCCCTGGGCGAGGTGTTCGCCGCCGCCGTGCTGCTGGCCTTCGCGGCCTGGCTTTACGGCCACGCCCAGACGCGCCGCGCCGTGGGCAAGCCAAGCCTGGTTCCGCTGCTGCTGGCGGTGCTGAGCTTGGCGGGCGCGATCGCCCTGACGGCCCTGACCGTTCAGGCCCCGGGGCCGGCCGCCGCCACGACCGCCGCCTCGACGCCCAGCGGTCCCGGCCTGGCGTCCGAGCCCTGGTCGCCCGAGCGCGTCGCCGCGCTGCAGGCCGAGGGCCGGCCGATCCTGGTCGACTTCACCGCCGCCTGGTGCGTGACCTGCCAGGTCAACGAAAAGGTGGCCCTGTCCGGGGCCGGCGTCGCCCAGGTGTTCAAGGACCGCAACGCCGTGCTGCTGAAGGCCGACTGGACCAATCGCGATGCGACCATCGCCGCCGCCCTGGCCGAGCATGGCCGGGCCGGGGTGCCGCTGTATCTGGTCTATCCGGCCAAGGGCGGCGCGCCGGTGATCCTGCCGCAACTGCTGACCGAGGGCATGGTGATCGAGGCCATCGAGAAGGCGGCTTCCTAGTTTCGGAGAACGCCGGGATGTGACAAGCTGCGAAGGCGAGGGGGAACTCTGTCTTTCTGGAGCTCGCATATGTCCAATGTCACGCGCCGTTTCGTCGCCGCCGGCCTGCCGCTGATCGCGGTCGCCGCGCCCGGTCTCGCCCACGCCAAACCCGCCCCGGCCTTCACCGCTGTCGACATCGACGGCAAGACCCGCTCGCTGGCCGAGTTCAGGGGCAAGACCGTGGTCCTGGAATGGGTCAACGAGGGCTGTCCCTATGTGAAGAAGCACTATTCGGGCAACATGCAGGGCCTGCAGGCGGCCGCCACGGCCGATGGCGTGGTCTGGCTGACCATCGCCTCGTCGGCGCCCGGCAAGCAGGGCCACTTCCCGGACGGCGGGGTCGCCAAGACCTGGATGCAGGCTCGCGGCGCCAAGCCGACCACTCTGCTGCTCGACGCGGAGGGCGTGATCGCCACGGCCTACAAGGCCAAGACCACGCCGCACATGTTCGTCATCGATAAGACCGGCACCGTCGTCTACGAGGGCGCGATCGACGACATCCCCAGCAACAAGGTCGAGGACTTGCCCAAGGCCAGGAACCTGGTCGCGGCGGCCCTGGCGGACGTGAAGGCGGGCCGCAAGGTGGCCGTGTCGTATGTCCAGCCCTATGGCTGTGCGGTGAAGTACAAGGACGCCTAGAGGGACGCCTAAGCCGCCGGCTGCGGCGGGGCGGTGATGACCTCGACATTGTCGTTGAGCAGATAGACCATGTCGCGCAGGGCCAGGTCCTGGTCCTTGACGGTGCGGGCGGCGGTCATGGCGGCCAGCTTTTCGGGCAGGTCGACCGAGATGCCGCGCAGGATGCATTTGAGGTCGTCGACCGCGCCGCGTTCCTTCAGCGTCAGGTGGCCCTTCATGTCGAGGGCGGAAAGCTCGGCGATCCTGGCGCCGAAGGCTTCGGCGCCCGGCAGGGCGGCGGCCGGGGCGGCGGGGTCGGCGGCGAGCGCCTTGCGATAGGCCTCGACCTGTAGCTTCAGCCCGCCGGCGCGGCGCACGATGTCGGCGAACAGCGGCTCGCCGGCCACCGAGGCCGGGGCGCTGAGGGCCGGAACGGCGGTCGGCAACGGCGCGGGGCTGCTCGAGGCCAGCCACAGCATGGCGGAAAAGGCGATCGCGTCGCAGGACATCTGAACTCTCCCCGCGAAAAACGTCATTGGTCTGCATGACGCGGCGGTATCCGTTTGGTAAGCCCGCGCGGGTAAACGCCGATTTACCAAACCCGCAAGGAACGCCCGCATGGCCGATCTCGACGCCGCCTGGACCCGCCTGGAAACCGCCGCCCAGGCCGCCGGCGAAAAGCGCATCGTCGAGTTCTTCGACAGCGAGCCCGACCGCCTGGCCAACCTGACGCTGGACGTCGCCGGCCTGCACATCGACCTGTCCAAACAGGCCTGGGACGAGGCCGGTCTGGAAGCCGCCCTCGACCTGGCCCACGCCGCCGACGTCGAGGGCGCCCGGGGCCGGATGCTGGCCGGGGAAGCGATCAACAGCTCCGAAGGCCGCGCCGTCCTGCACACCGCCCTGCGGGCTCCGGCCGGGGCCGACATCAAGGCCGGCGGCGTGCCGGTCATGGCTGATGTCGAAGCCGTCCGCCAACGGATGAAAGCCTTCGCCGAGGCCGTGCGCGCAGGGGAGATCAAGGGCGCCACGGGCAAACCGTTCAAGGCCATCCTGCACATCGGCATCGGCGGATCGGACCTTGGCCCCCGCCTGCTGTGGGACGCCCTGCGGCCGGTGAAACCCGAGATCGACCTGCGCTTCGTGGCCAATGTCGACGGCGCCGAGTTCCTGCTGACCACGGCCGATCTCGACCCCGCCGAGACCCTGGTGATCATCGTCTCCAAGACCTTCACCACCCAGGAGACCCTGTCCAACGCCACCGCCGCGCGGGCCTGGCTGGCGGAGAGCCTGGGCGAGGCGGGCGCGGGCCAGCACCTGGCCGCCATCTCGACCGCCCTGGAAAAGACCGCCGCCTTCGGCATCAGCGACGAGCGCGTGTTCGGCTTCTGGGACTGGGTGGGCGGCCGCTATTCGCTGTGGTCGTCGGTCAGCCTGTCGGTGGCCGTGGCCTGCGGCTGGGACGCCTTCCAGGGCTTCCTGGACGGCGCCGCCGCCATGGACGCCCACTTCGCCTCAGCCCCGCTGCACCAGAACGCCCCGGTGCTGCTGGCCCTGGCCCAGATCTTCAACCGCAATGGCCTGGACCGCCGGGCCCGCTCGGTGGTTCCGTACTCGCACCGCCTGCGCCGCCTGGCCTCGTTCCTCCAGCAGCTGGAGATGGAGAGCAACGGCAAGTCGGTCGGCCCCGACGGCCAGCCCGCCAAGCGCGGCACGGCCACGGTGGTGTTCGGCGACGAGGGCACCAACGTCCAGCACGCCTATTTCCAGTGCATGCACCAGGGAACCGACATCACGCCGATGGAGCTGGTCGGCCTTGCCAAGTCCGACGAGGGCCCGGCCGGCATGCACGAAAAGCTGCTGTCCAACCTGCTGGCCCAGGCCGAGGCCTTCATGGTGGGCCGCACCACGCAGGACGTGATCGCCGAGCTCACCGCCAAGGGCGTCTCCGAAGCCGAGATCGCCACCCTGGCCCCGCAGCGCACCTTCGCCGGCAACCGTCCGTCCACCCTGCTGTTGCTGGAGCGCCTGACGCCGCAAACCTTCGGCGCCCTGATCGCCCTTTATGAGCACAAGACCTTCGTCGAGGGCGTCATCTGGGGCATCAACAGCTTCGACCAGTGGGGCGTGGAGCTGGGCAAGGTGATGGCCGGCCGCATCCTGCCGGAGCTGGAAAGCGGCGCGGTCGGCAGCCACGATCCGTCGACGGCGGCGCTGATCGGGCGGCTGAAGGCTTAGGCCGCCGGGCGGCTACCCCTTCCCCCATCCTCTTCGCTGCGCTATAGCCCGCCCGCAATGACCCGCACGCCGCACCATCACGGCCGCCACCACCATCCGACCTCGCCTCGCGGGATCGGCCGGGTCCGCTCGCTCTAGAAGCAAGCCCCCTGCCTGAGCCCCGCCTAGCGGATGGGGCTTTGCTGCAAGCGCCATCCGTCGAAGCCTTTGAGTCTCCAAGGACCGACGATGCCCGACGACACCAAGACCGACGCCGCCCAGACCTTCCGCCCCGAAGCCCGCGCCCCGCGCGGCTTCGCCGACAAGCGCGCCCGCGACCTGCGGGCCGAGCGCGCCATCCTGGAGGCGGTGTCGAAGGTCTATGAGCGGCACGGCTTCGAGGCGCTGGACACCGGGGCCTTCGAATATGCCGACGCCCTGGGCAAGTTCCTGCCCGACAGCGACCGTCCCAACGAGGGCGTGTTCGCCCTGCAGGACGACGACGACCAGTGGATGGCGCTGCGCTACGACCTGACCGCGCCCCTGGCCCGGTTCGCGGCCCAGACCTGGGAGACCCTGCCCAAGCCGTTCCGCCGCTATGCCTATGGCCCGGTGTGGCGCAACGAGAAGCCCGGCCCCGGCCGCTTCCGCGAATTCATCCAGTGCGACGCCGACACGGTGGGCTCGGCCCGGCCCGAGGCCGACGCCGAGATCATCGCCATGGCCGTGGCGGGTCTGGAAGCCGCCGGCCTGCCGCGCGGCTCGGCCGTGCTGCGGATCAATAATCGCAAGCTGCTGAACGGCCTTTTGACCTCGGCCGGGGTCGAGACCGGCGGCCAGAAGCTGGCCGTGCTGCGCGCCGTCGACAAGCTGGACCGGCTGGGCGTCGAGGGCGTGCGCCTGCTGCTGGGCGAGGGCCGGCTGGACGAGAGCGGCGCCTTCACCAAGGGCGCGGGCCTTGTGGGCAAGGCCATCGACGCGGTGCTCGACTTCGTCCAGGCCGGGTCCGGCGGTCGCTCGGAGACCCTGGCCAAGATCGCCAATGTCATCGGCGGTTCGGCCGAGGGTGACGAGGGGCTCAACGAGCTGGCCCTGATCGACGCGGCCCTGAAGAGCCTGGGCGTGGCCGACGACCAGGCGATGTTCGAGCCGTCGATCGTGCGCGGGCTTGAGTATTACACCGGCGCGGTGTTCGAGGCCGAGCTGCTGCTGTCCACCCTGGATGAGAAGGGCGCCAAGGTCTCGTTCGGCTCGATCGGCGGCGGCGGGCGCTATGACGACCTGATCGCGCGGTTCACCGGCCAGCCGGTTCCGGCCACCGGCTTCTCGTTCGGTGTCTCGCGCCTGGCCTCGGCCCTGCGGGCGGCGGGGCGCGAGCCCGGCGGCGCGGCGCGCGGTCCCGTGGTGATCATCAATTTCGACCAGGCCCACATGGGCGAGTATTTCTCGGTCGCCGCCGACCTGCGCAACGCCGGCATCCCGGCCGAGGTCTATCTGGGAACCTCGGGCATGCGGCCGCAGATGAAATATGCCGACCGCCGGATGGCGCCGGCCGCCATCATGCTGGGCGGCGACGAGATCGCGGCCGGCACGGTGACGATCAAGGACCTGGACCTGGGCCGCGAGCTGGCCTCCGGCGTGGCTGACAACGCCGCCTGGAAGGCCGAGCGTCCCGGCCAGCAGACGATCCCGCGCGGCGAGCTGGTCGCGGCTGTCCGCAAGATCATTGAGGGGTAGGGCATGAGGCTCGAGCGTTCCATTCCCGCGGAGGCGCTGGGCGCCATCCGCGCGCCGCTGCTGGCGGCCGGCGCCGTGCTGACCGACGCGCCGGTGTTGCAGCCCCTGGGCCTGCTGCTGGACCTGGCCGGCGAGGCCATGCGGTCGCGGTTGTTCGTGGTGTCCGGCGACGGGGGGGAGGAGGCCTGCCTGCGCCCCGACTTCACCGTGGCCATCGCCCGCGCCCACCTCGAGGCGGGGGCGGCTTCGGGGCGCTATCTCTATGACGGCAAGGCCTTCCGTGTCGCGCCGCGCGGCAGCGACCGGGCCGAGGAGTTCCTGCAGATCGGCGTCGAGGCCTTCGAGGCCGGCGACCCCGTCGCCGCCGACGCCGAGATCGCCGCTTTGGCCTGGGCGTCGTCAGCCGCCGGCGGGCGCGCGGACCTGTCGCTGGTGCTGGGCGATGTCGGCCTCTTCGGGGCCTTCGTCGATACGCTGGGTCTGGCCGCGCCCCTGGCCGCCCGCCTGAAGCGCGCCTTCACCCGGCCGCGCCAGCTGAAGATCGAGCTGGACGGCGGTGTCGAGGCCAGCGCCGAGCAGAGCCGGATCGCGGCGCTGCTGGCCGGGCTGCCCGAGGGCGAAGCCTCGGCGGTGTTGCAGGAGCTGTGGTCCCTGGCCGGCATCGAGCCGGTCGGCGGTCGCCGCCCCGCCGAGATCGCCCACCGCCTGGTCGAACGCGCCGAGGCCGCCAAGGCCGGGCGTCTGTCGCCTGAGCAGGCCGATGTGGTCCGCGCCTTCCTGGCGGTCAGCGACCGTCCGGGCGCGGCGCTGGACGCCATCTCGGCCCTGGCCGGCCTGCAGCGCGCGGCGCTGGACGCGGCGCTGGACGGCTGGCGCAAGCGTCTGGCCGGCATGGCCGCGCGCGGCGTGCCCGAGGACCGCATGGTGCTGACCGCCTCGTTCGGCCGGGCCTTCGGCTACTACGACGGCTACCTCTTTGAAGTGCGCAGCGCCGCCCTCGGCGACGAGAGGCCCGTGGCGGCCGGCGGTCGCTATGACGGGCTGCCCGCCCGGTTGGGCGCGGAACGAAAGACAGGCGCGGTGGGCTGCATGGTCCGTCCGGCCCGAGCCTATGCGGGAGGCGGCGAATGACTGCCCAGATGATCTTCGCCATCCCCTCCAAGGGCCGCCTGAAAGAACAGGTCGAGGCCTGGCTGGCCGAATGCGGCTTCAAGCTGGAAATGACCGGCGGCTCGCGCGGCTATAGCGCTGAACTGTCGGGCCTGCCCGGCGTGTCGGTGCGCCTGCTGTCGGCCGGCGACATCGCCGCGGGCCTCGACGCCGGCGAGCTGCACCTGGGCGTCACGGGCGAGGACCTGCTGCGCGAGCGCGGCGACGACATGGACAGCCGGGTGATGCTGCTGCGCGCCCTGGGCTTTGGCCGCGCCGACCTGGTGGTCACCGCCCCCAAGAGCTGGCTGGACGTCGACACCATGGCCGATATCGACGAGGTCGGGCATGCCCATCTGGCCCGCACCGGCCGCCGCCTTCGGGTGGCGACCAAATATGTGACTCAGACCCGGGCCTTCTTCGCCCGCCACGGCGTGGCCGACTACCGCATCGTCGAAAGCAGCGGCGCCACCGAGGGGGCCCCGGCCGCCGGGGCGGCGGAGCTGGTCGTCGACATCACCACCACCGGCGCGACCCTGGCGGCCAACGGCCTGAAGATCCTGACCGACGGCGTGATCCTGAAAAGCCAGGCCCAGCTGACCGCCTCGCTGATCGCCGACTGGTCGCCCGAGCAGCTGGGCAGCCTGCAACGCCTGCTGGCGGTGGTCGAGGCCAAGGGCCGGGCGCGCACGCTCGCCACCCTGGTTTGGCCCGCTGAGCAGGACGACCTGGCCCAGGCCGCCGTCGCCGGCTTTGTCGCCAAGGGCGGCTCGCGCCGGACCAATGGCGCCCTGCTGGCGACGTCAGATCTGTTCGACGCCGCCGCCGCCCTGGCCGCTGCGGGGGTCGAGCCGGTCACCGTGTCGCGTCCCGACTATGTCTTCGAGTCGCGATCGCGGGTGCTGGACCAGCTGACCACTCGCCTTGGGGGTAATATTTGACAAGGTGGTCAAAAATATCCTGAGAGATCAGTGATAAGTTTGACTGGGGCGTCCAAACTACGTCGATCTCGTCAAAAAAACGCTCAACCCGTTACAGAAATGGGCTTTGTTGCGTTGACACCGCCCCATTTATGACGTTTCTAACGCTTGCAAGGAAGAACAGAGCCCATCAGAGAGCTCCCTTCCTTCGGCGTTTCGGGGAGGAAACGCCCGCCTAGATCGAATGATCGAGAAATAGCCAGCCCGTCGCGATTATCCCCCGCGGCGGGTTTGGTGTATCTGGGCCCCGGTTTCCATATTTGACGCAAGAGTCAAAAATGCTGACGCAAGTCGGCGGGACGCTTCCACGCGACGACACGCGCCATTGCGCAAGGAACGCGGAGGCGGAGATGATCGGGCCGCGCCGTATCGCGCGCCTGTCGATTCGCCCGTCCGCGGAGGAGGGATCTCTGTTGAAGCCCCTCGGCCTGCTGCTGCCGGCGCTGATCCCGTCCTGGAACTTCTTCGACGTGATCGCGCCCTCGCCGCGCATCGAATACGCCCTGGCCGCCTCGTCCGCCGTCCCGAAGACGGGCTGGACCGAGTTTCGCCCCCGGCCCCAGAGGGTGTCGGCCCGGACCCTGCTGGCCCGGCTGATCTGGAACCCGCGCTGGAATGAGACCCTGTTCCTGGTCAGCTGCGCCGAGCGGCTGATCAATGCGCCCACCGACCATAGCCAGGACGAGATCTTCACGCGCCTGGCCGCCGATCTCCGGGCCAGCGCCCCGACCGGCGAGTGGCTGAGCTTCCGGCTGGTGTTCGTCAGTCGCGAGGATGATGCGATCCAGCGCGAGGTGCTGTTCCAGTCGGCCCCGCGCCGGCTGGCGGCGATCACCGCCCAATGACTCTGGAGAACGCCGCCCGCCTGACCGAGGCCCTGCTGGCCCTGGCCCTGATCCAGCAGAGCCTGGAGCACCTGAACGGCCCCCGCGCCGACCGGCCGCTGTTCCTGGCGCGGATCGGGCTTTGCGGCCTGGTGATCCTCGGCGCGGTCTCGCCCTGGCCGGCGGTCGATCTGGTGGGGCTTCTGGGCCTGGCCGCTCTGTCGCTGCTGATCCTGCAGCGCTTCCAGGGACCCTATAATGGCGGCAGCGACCGCATGGGCCTGCTGGCCCTGTGGTGCCTGACCGTGTCGCGGCTCATGCCGACGCCCGCCCTGCAGGAGCTGGTGTTCGGCTATCTTGGCCTGCAGCTGATGCTGTCCTATTTCATTTCCGGCTGGGTCAAGGTGGTCAATCCCGAGTGGCGCGACGGCCGGGCCCTGGCCGACGTGTTCCGGTTCTCGGCCTATCCGGTCAGCGAGGACCTGCGCCGCCTGGCCGATCGACCGCGCCTGTTGCTGGTCATGTCCTGGGCGGTGATGCTGTTCGAACTGGCCTTTCCGCTGACCCTGCTGTCGCGCGAGACCCTGATCGCCGGCCTGGTGATCGCCGGGACCTTCCACCTGGCCAATGCTTGCCTGTTCGGCCTCAACCGCTTCTTCTGGACCTGGCTGTCGGTCTATCCGGCGATCCTGTGGCTGCAGGCGCGGGTGGTGTGAGGGGGAGGGCGGTTGGCGTTCGCCAACCCGCTCACGGCCGGTTGGCGGATCGGGTGGCCTGATCCATGACCTCCGCGAACGGCGCCACCCAGATCCCCGCTTCGTTCGCCTTGAGGTACCGCAGGAGGCCCTGATGGGCTTGCGCGGAGACCGTCAGGTAGTCGCCGCCGACGCCGTGGAACATGAAGACGCCCATCCCACCCACGCGCTGAACCTCCTGAACGTAAGCGATCAGGTCTTCAGCCGTCGCGGTCTCGGGAAACGAGCGGCTGGGAACCCGGTACGGGTCCAGCATCATCGGATCACGGATCACGCCGCCGCTCGGCACGCCGGTGCGAACATAGCGGACAAGACCCGACGCCTTCAGCGCGTCGGTATAGTCGACCCCGCCAGCAAGGCTGACGCTGCAGGGGACGGAATAGGTGCGGTCCCGTTTTCCATCGATCGCGTGGAGCAGGGTGTTCATCGCCCCGATCTCCCGGAGCATGCCGGTCGTCGTGTACCGCTCGGCGTTGAATTGCGGGTCCATGGGGAAGGCGTCGCGGGGACAGGGGTGGAACATGGAGTGATTGCCAAGCTCGTGCCCGGCCTGGACCAGGCCCCGCCACCGCGCCACGCGGCTGGGCTCGAAGCCGCCATTGAGGAAAAAGGTCGCTCGCAGGCCGGCCGCCTCCAGTTGAGGCCCGGCGACATCGAGGTGCGAATCCAGCGCATCGTCGTAGGTCAGAACGATCGCGGCCTTCTTTCCATCGGGCCAGGCGAACGGGCTGGCCGCCGCGGAGGTCGCCAGGAAGGCGGCCAGAAGGATGACAAGAAGCTTCGGCACGCGACAACCGCCCCCATTGATCGCCAAGGGCGCCTGAAGGGCCCTGACGTCTGCATCCGGCCAGTCTGGCAAGCTTGCCCTCGGGATGCAAAGCGTCATGGCGCGGCGACGGACCGGACCGCCGCGCCCCTGGCCCTCCCGCATCCTAGCCGCGCCGCAGCTGGCCGCCCCGCAGGGTCAGCGCGATCGACTCGCCGCGTTTCATCTCCAGAGTCACGGACTGCCCCGCCACGAAGACGACGTGCCGGCCGGCCTCGGTCGCCGTCAGCCTGGCCCGCTGCAGGGCTCCGTCCTTCCACCACACATCCACGCCCAGGGCGCCGCGCGCGCGCAGGCCGGTCAGGCTTCCGGTGGGCCAGGCCGACGGCAGTGCGGGCAGCAGATGCACCGCGCCGTTGCGGCTTTGCAGGATCATCTCGGTCATGCCGCTGGTCCCGCCGAAATTGCCGTCGATCTGGAACGGCGGGTGGGCGTCGAACAGGTTGGGATAGGTGCGCTCGGGACCCAGCAGCAGCTTGAGGATGCCGTGGGCGTGGTCGCCCTGGCCCAGTCGCGCCCACAGGTTCAGGCGCCAGGCGATGGCCCACCCGGTCGACAGGTCGCCCCGCGTCTCCAGGGTCTTGCGGGCGGCGGCGGCCAGTTGAGGCGAGCCGTCCAGCGAGATCTGGTCGGAGGGGAACAGGCCATACAGGTGCGAGACGTGGCGATGCTGCGGATCGGGGGCGTCGGCGTCCCAGTCCTCCTGCCACTCCTGAAGCTGGCCATCCTTGCCGATGCGGTAGGGCGTGAGCTTGTCGCGGGTGGCGGCGAACTGGGCGGCCAGATTGGTGTCGAGGCCCAGGATTTTGGCGGCGGCGACGCAGGCGTCCATCAGGTCGCGGATGATGGCCTGGTCCATGGTCGGCCCGGCCGCCAGGGAGGAGCCGTGACCGTGGTCGTTCTCCGGCGAGATCGACGGGCTGGTGACCAGGCTGCCGGTCCTGGGATCGACGACCAGGGCGTCGAGGAAGAACAGGGCCGCGCCCTTCATCAGGGGATAGACCTCGGCCAGATAGGCGGCGTCGCGGCCATAGTCGTAGTGGTCCCACAGGTGCTTGCACAGCCACGCGCCGCCCGTGGGCCAGACGCCCCAGAAGGCGCCGTCGATCGGGGCGGTGGCGCGCCACAGGTCGGTGTTGTGGTGGGCGACCCAGCCGCGCGCGCCGTACATCGCCCGGGCCGTGCGGGCCCCGGTGATCGACAGATCCCGGACCATCTCCACCAGCGGGCTGACGCATTCGGCCAGGCCCGTGGGCTCGGCGGGCCAGTAGTTCATCTCGGTGTTGATGTTGATCGTGAACTTCGCCCCCCAGGGCGGGTTCAGGCTGTCGTTCCACAGGCCCTGCAGATTGGCCGGCTGACCGCCCGGCCGCGAGCAGGCGATCAGCAGGTAGCGGCCGTACTGGTAGTACAGCGCCGCCAGGGCCGGATCCTGGGTGGTCTGCGACAGGCGGATGCGCTCGTCGGTCGGGCGCAGGGCCGCGCCGGTGGTTCCGAAATCGACGGCCACCTTGCGGAACAGGCGGCGGTGATCGGCGCGATGCGCGGCCAGCAGGGTGGGCCAGGTCTTCCGCGCGGCGCTGTTCAGGCGGGCGCGATTGTCGGCGGCGGGATCGCCGGACACGTCGTCGAAGCGGCGATAGCTGGTGCCGGCGGCGACCAGCAGCAGCACCTGATCCGCGCCGATGACCGACAGGCCCGTCGGGCTGGCGACGACCTTGCCGCCGGTGGCGATCACCCTGACCCGGCAATCCACCTTCAGGGCGGCGGCGACGCCGTGCTGACCGCCATTGGCGCCGCTCAGCACCAGGGTGTCGCCGCCCTCGACGGTGATCTTCGGCTTCAGGGGGCTGTCGAAGGCCAGGTCGACATGGATCGCGCCGGGTTTGTCGGCGCCCAGCCGCACGGCGATCACCTGGTCGGGCGCGCTGGCGATCACCTCGCGCACATGGGCGACGCCGGCGTGCGAGAAGCGGGTGCGGGCGGTCGCGGCGTCCAGATCCAGATCGCGGACATAGCCCTCGGCCGTATCGGGCAGGCCGGGGAAGGTCAGCTTCAGATCGCCCAGCGTCTGATAGGACATCTGCCGCAAGGGCCTGGCCATGAATTTGGCGTTGGCCAGCTGCATCGCCTCGGCATAGGCGCCCGCCGCGATCAGCCGACGGATTTCCGGCAGGGCGCCGGCGGCCTCGGGATTGACCGGGTCATAGGGCCCGCCAGCCCACAGGGTGTTTTCGTTCAGTTGCAGCCGCTCGGCCGCCACGCCGCCGAACACCATGGCCCCCAGTCGCCCCGAGCCGACCGGCAGGGCCTCGACCCATTCGCGGGCGGGCTGACGATACCAGAGCCGCAGGTCGCCGGCGGCCTCCAGTGGCGCGGTCTGGCCCGCAAGGGGCAGCGCCAGGGCGGCCGAACCGGCCATCAGGGCCGCGCGGCGGGTCAGGTCGGTCAAGGCGTTCTCCCCGGCGTCCGCCTCGAACGGGCGGATTCAGTCAGACCTTGTATTCATGGTAGCGTTATCATGGCAACCGACGACGCCACGGCGCTGACCGTGCTTTTCGCGGCCGTCCGTTTCCGGAGGATCGCGCAAAGAAAAAGGGGCCGGCGCCTGAGCGCCAGCCCCCAAATCGCGGTCCGTTGACCGAGCCTACCAGATCTTCACCCGCTCTTCGGGCGCCACATACAGGGCGTCGCCCGGCTTGATGTCGAAGGCCGAGTACCAGCCCGGCTGGTTCCGCAGCGCGCCGTTGACGCGGTACAGGGCCGGGGAGTGGGGATCGCTGGCGATCTGCTGCTTGAGGGCGTCCTCGCGCGACTTCTGGCGCCACACCTGAGCCCAGCCCAGATAGACGCGCTGGTCGCCGGTGAAGCCGTCGATCACCGGGGCCGGCTTGCCGCCCAGCGAGGCGTGATAGGCGTCCAGGCCAAAGGCCAGGCCGCCCATGTCGCCGATGTTCTCGCCCATGGTCAGGCCGCCATTGACGTGCACGCCGGGGAAGGGCTCGAACGCCGAATACTGGGCGCCCAGCTTGTCGGCCTGGGTCTTGAACTTGGCGGCGTCTTCCGCCGTCCACCAGTCGCGCAGCACGCCGTCGCCGTCGGACTTGCGGCCCTGGTCGTCGAAGCCGTGGCCGATCTCGTGGCCGATCACCCCC
>Ga0209023_10001377_pt1 | contig 32746 bp, 32 predicted proteins | sample LakOneMetagenome_FD_187468 | JGI IMG/M metagenome (GOLD analysis project Ga0209023, IMG submission 187468) | Freshwater and sediment microbial communities from Lake Erie, Canada (SPAdes) (version 2) | ecosystem: Environmental > Aquatic > Freshwater > Lentic | place: Lake Erie, Canada...
GCTTGACGCATTTTAATGAAATCTATAGCATTGCCGACCTATGCGGATGTGGCGGAATTGGTAGACGCACCAGTTTCAGGTATTGGCGAGTAAAATCGTGGAGGTTCAAGTCCTCTCATCCGCACCAATTTTGCAGTTCCATGCAATACCAAGCATGGCTAAAACCCCTAGAGCTATAAGGCTTTAGGGTTTTTTTGTTGTTTCATGGAGTCCCACGCGATACACTGGAATCCCGAGTGTTTTGGTGGTATTTCTGGTGGTATAGATTTGATACTCCGAATACTCCACCGGCAGCCTTTGCAGGTGTATCCATGTTGACAGAAATACAAATCAGAAAAGTTAGGCCTCCAAAAGAAGGTGAGTCATCGCCAAAAAAATTAGTTGATCAACATGGGCTTCAGCTTCATGTGTTTCCGACAGGTCGAAAAACTTGGATCTATGACTATCGGTTTAATGGCAAAAGAAAGTCTTACACCATTGGTAGTTATGACCTCTTTAGTTTGGTGGATGCCCGTGCTCAACATGCTCAGTTGCGGTTGAAGGTGGAGCAGGGTGTAGATCCTGGGGAGGATAAAAAAGCACGAAAGCAAAAAGAAAAACAGGAAATGCCGCTGATTGATCTCATTGATGATTACATCAAAAAAGAAGCTATAAAACATAAGGGAGCACGGTGGGAAATAGTTCGGCTTGAAAAAATAAAACGTGATTTCTCTGATATATGCCGAAAGCCTAGTGATCAAGTTAATCAACTGGATATGATCAATTTTCGTGATGCCCGAAAAAAACAAGTTAGTGGGCCATCTGTTTCCAGGGAAATGCAGTTGCTTGGTAGTGTCTTTCGCTATGGTATTCGCGAGCTTCGGATATTGAAGGATAGCCCCCTTAAAGATGTTGATAAGCCACAAACCAATCCACATAGAGAGCGGCGTATTTCTGATGTTGAAATAGATATGGTTATTGCTTCCCACGGTTATGAACGGGATACCAGGCCACTACTGAAAAAACATCAGGCGGCATGGGCCTTCCTGTTTGCAATTGAAACTGCTATGCGCGAGGGTGAGATATGCGGCATGTTAAAGCCAAATATTTCTGAAGACTATGTGCTTCTACCTGATACTAAAAATGGCACAGCTCGAAAGGTTCCATTAAGTACCTATGCCAAATATCTGCTCTCTCTGGTCGATAATTTAGATGAGGTGAGAGTTATTACTATTGATCCAGATAGTTTATCTACTACTTTCAGAAAGCATTGCAAATTAACTGGTTTAACTGACTTGCGTTTCCATGATGCCAGGCATGAGGCATGCACTCGATTAGCCAAAAAGCTAGATTTGCACGATTTGGCCAAGGTGACTGGGCATAAGGATTTACGCATGCTGATGCGTTATTACAATCCAACAGCGAGTGAGCTTGCTGAGAAAATCAACAGGAAGGATTAGCATTATTAAGAACAACTTTTGGCGTATTTACTTCCGATAGCGAGCACGGTGAGTTTTATTGTAACCAACTGAAAAATAATTAAATTACATTAATTAACAAAATATAAAAATGATCAAATCTGGCATTATTCAATATTTATATCTGTTTATTGAATGAGTGAATCGGAGTTTATCCGTATAAAGAAACAAAAAGTTATAAGTGATATGTCAGGAAAAACAAATAAAAATTCGAGTATATTTTTCAATATAATAGCCATAATACTGAAAAAATACTTTTAAAATTAATAAGTTATATTAACTCCATGCAATAACGTGCAATCCGGAGTTATTTATGAAAATTAATACAGCTGATATCCATGTTCGATTAAATGATCTTGTATCGACACCAGAGTGTTCCGCAAAAACTCATATTTATAAGAGCGGAGTTAATAAAGGGCTGGTAAAGAAAGTTAAAGCGCGTCCAGCAAGTCATGGAATGATCGGGGTGAGTAAAACAACCCTTTGGCGTTGGATTAAAGACGGCGCATTTCCTAAACCGATCAAACTAAGTGCTGGCGTGACTGTGTGGCGAATGTCAGATATTCAACAATGGCTCAATGAGAAAACTAAAAGCGTTGTTGAATTGAGTTAGCTGTGTTGGCGGTGGCAAGCCAGCTATCATTGTTTGATGAGCCACAAGCTCATTTTGACATGCTCCATGTAAAGTCAAAACTTGTCACTGCAGCCAACATGCGAAAGCCAGGTACTATCGTTGCTTGGACGCCAAAAAAAGAAAACAAAAAGTGGCATACCTTTACCGCTGAAAATGCGGCTAGTATTATCCCCCTGTTCGTCGATGAGGTTGATGTATACATCACCCCTAACCAGTTCTTTGGTTGGCGCACAATAGCGAATCTGCACACGTTACAAGCCATGTTCGTCGATATTGATTGCCATGATGTCGATTTTGAAAACGATCATGATGTGCTACGCATACCAGCTCTTGTTTCTGACCGGCTCGATAGAATCCATCGTGCCGGAATTCCTGATCCTAATTGCATCGTTTACAGCGGCCGTGGACTGCATTTGTATTGGTTAATCGAACCAACGCACCCGAATGCTTTACCACGCTGGCAAGCCTGTCAGCGTCGCCTAGTGGATGTATGCCAGGCGGATCGTCAGAGCGCAGATGCTACACGTGTGCTTCGCCTCGTTGGTAGCGTTAACAGCAAGGTAGGTGAGCGAGTTAGGGCCGAGCAGATCCACAGCACCATACACAAGTTTGACTGGCTTCATGACCAGATTATGCCGATCACACGGAAAGAACTTGGTGAAATCCGCGATATACGCGCCTTACGCGCAGCGAGAGGCCTCCAGCCAGTCAGACATACCACGCATAGCAATGTCGGCAGTATTTATCAACGCTGGTATCTGGTCTACCAAGACTTGGTTCTCATCATCGAACGTCAAATCACAATCAACAATAAAGGACCAGGACTAGCTGAAGGAATGCGCGATCTGCTTCTTTTTCATCTGGCCAACGCACTTAGCTGGTTTACCGTGAGTGATGCCCTCGAGAATGAAATCGTCGATTGCGCCCATAGATTTACACCTACGTTATCACGTGAGCAAGCCAAGTCATATTGCTCCAGCGTCATCGACCGTGCATGTAAAACGCAGCTGGAAGGCCATGAATACCGGTACCGCTACAAACGTGAAACCTTGTATGAGCAGCTGCAGGATCTAATTCCTGATGATCTGCAGCCTCGGTTACGTGCCATTATTCCTAAAGAATTGGCATTAGAGCGTGATCGTATCAGGAAACAAGAGAAGAGGAGGTCTGCTGGGGTAATGGAGCGTGATAGCTATCTTAGAAACAGAAAATTATCGGCTGTTGCGAAGCACGAATTAGCCGTTGTATTAAAAAAATCTGGATATAAGCAAAAGCAAATTGCTGAAAAGCTAGGTGTTTCGGTGAGAGCTGTTAGAAACTATTTAAAATATGAAAAAGAGGAAACAGTGTGTCCGCTTGTATAGTGGCGTTAGCCTTGCTGGTTAATTAACAAAAGGCTTGGATTCTGTACTCCATCTCCATTGCAGTCTGGAGTCATCTGTTAGTATGAAAAGATTAGAAGAGGTAGCTATCCAAAACTGGAATGATAGGGCTGCATTTCGTGTTGCTATCCATATAATTAAATTAATGATAGGTTGTAGGAGTATGTTTTTTAAAACTTTAATTTTACTAGCTTTAATTCTATAGGGTGAATATACAATAACTTTAGGCTTCCCAAAACGGAAATTCCACCACAAATAGAATGTTCTTTTACATTCTTCAATTGCATCAGTGTTCCAGCATTTTCCTTGGTAGTTCACCCAAGATGAATTTAGGAGCCAAGTATGGCTCAGGTGAGATGTTATCCCGCTATGATTAGTGATTTTTCTATCTATATTGCTGAATTTAAGATCTAAAATATCAAGCCTATAGCTGTCCCAAGCGAAGATCAAACCGATTTTTTCGTGAGACTGTATAAAATCTTGTTGGGGTAAATTGGGGAGAAGGCAAAATACTGGTTTTTTTGAAATATTTTTTAAGTTTATAGTATCTACATATCTAGCAAAAATGGATTCTGCCTCAAAGCTTATCGATAGTTGATCTATATCCATTCCCTCTAAAGCACGAATAGCAATCATGGACTTTCTCGGCTCTGAATCGGCAATACTGGCAAAGTAGACTGAATATTCGAACATAGAGTCGTAGTTATACCAATCTGAGCATAATCTATTACTTTTAATCCAAATCTTATGAGATTGGATGTAGGATTTTCTGAAAAAGAATCCTAATAATCCTCTCCAAAAAACTGGAAAATTTCTAAGAAACGTCAGTAATTTAAAAATCATCATAGAGCTAGAAATAGACATACCTAATCCATCCAAATGGTCGGCAGTGAAGTTGTTTAAACAATAGCAACTTAAACATTAATTTTTAACAAGCAAAATCACTGTAATGATTTGAAAAGTTATGTGTATACATTTCGAATAGGGGTCGTCTCAGGAAACGGAAAATATAGCACGCTAAGGATTTTCACTCCGACTTCTTTTAACGATATCCAACACGGTATTTTTGCTTAGATTGACCAGCCGACCGACTTGTCGATAAGAGTGTCCAGCAGACACCAACTCCAACACTTTAGGTGCCAGACGATCTGACTTGGTACGTTGACCAGGACGACGACCAAACACAACGCCCCGCGCTTGTGCCGCTGCTACACCAGAGCGCACACGTTCACGTAGTAAATCTCCCTCAAACTCTGCTAATGCAGACATCACAGAAGCCATGAGCTTTCCCTGAGATGTGGAAAGGTCAAACTGCAAACCTGTTTGTGCCACCAGAGATACCCCGAAATGCCCAAGATCTTGTAATGACTGTACGAGATCCACGGTGCTTCTGCCCCAGCGTGTCAATTCCGTCACCAAGATGGCATCGATTTCACGAGATTGCGCCATGGTCATCAAGTATTTTCTTTGCAATCTCTCATCCTTACTGCCTGATGCAGTTTCTTTCCAAACACCGACAACATCGTAGCCGCAACGATTGGCGTAGGCACGTAGGTCATATTCCTGTCGTTCGCAGGACTGATCGTTCGTTGATACTCGGCAATAAATGGCCGCATTCTGTCCCAATTGAACCTCCTTGCGAAATTGCAGCGCAAAGCTAAGCGTGGCGGTACAAAATAATGTACCTTTAATAGTTTAGTTTATTTGGGACTAATGAGCCATGCCGCGCCATTCTATTTTGTCGTCCACGGAATTGGGAAGCCTGTTCGAAATTCCAGATGATAGAGCTTTTATGCTTCAGCATTACACTCTGAGTGATTCTGATAAATCCATAGTCCATCAACATCGAGGGGCATCCAACAAGCTAGGCTTTGCAATTCAACTTTGCTACATGCGTTACCCTGGAGTGATATTGGGTATTAACGACGAACCATTCAAACCCTTACTTTTCATGATGGCTGCTCAACTTAGTATATCAGTGGACTGCTGGAATGATTATGGTCAGCGCGAGCAAACAAGACGAGAACATATTGCCGAATTGAAAAAAGTTTTTGGGTTCAAACTATTCACCTTGAGTGACTATCGGCAATCGGTCAATATGATGGTGGATTTGTCCCTTCAGACAGATAAAGGTCTTATTTTAGCCACAACTCTCGTTGAAAATTTACGACAAAAATCAGTCCTTTTGCCAGCTATAAATGCAATTGATAGTATTTGCGCAGAAGCAATCACATCTGCCAACCGCATAATTTATACTGCTTTGACGAGCTCACTTTCAGAAACTCATCGTCAAAATATAGATGCTTTGCTGAACCGTAAAGAGGGCAGCAAACTGACAATATTGGGGTGGCTTAGACAGTCACCAGCTAAACCAAACTCAAAGTACATGCTTGAGCACATTGAGCGGCTGAAGTGCTTACAAGCCATCGATCTACCTGAAGACATTGGAAAACACGTTCATCAAAATCGCTTACTGAAAATTGCTCGCGAAGGTGGGCAAATGACTCCTGCTGATTTGGCCAGATTTGAATCTCAACGTCGATATGCCACTTTGGTAGCAATCGTTGTGGAGAGTATGGCCACGATCACCGACGAAATTATTGACCTGCATGATCGCATTATTGGAAAGCTATTTGCTATCGCAAAAAATAAACACCAGCAACAATTTCAATCATCAGGTAAAGCGATCAACGACAAAGTGCGTTTGTATGGGCTTATCGGGAAAGCCTTGCTAGATGCCAAGCAAAATGGCAGTGATCCGTTTGCCGCCATCGAAACTGTTATTTCATGGGATGCTTTTGCAGCAAGTATTACTGAGGCAGAAAAACTGGCGCAACCCGAAGACTTTGATTTTTTACCACGAATTGGCGAGAGCTATGCAACTTTACGCCGTTACGCGCCAGAACTTCTTGCCATACTTAAATTGCGTGCTGCCCCAGCAGCAAAAGATATGCTTGCCGCTGTAGAGTTGCTCCGCAGCATGAATGTTGATAATACACGAAAAATCCCCTCTAATGCTCCAATAGCGTTTATCAAAAAACGGTGGGCAAGACTAGTCTTTACCGATGATGGTATTGATCGCCGCTATTACGAAATATGTGTGTTATCTGAACTTAAAAACTCGCTACGGGCTGGGGATCTCTGGGTACAAGGCTCTCGCCAATTCAAAGACTTCGATGAGTATTTAGTGACTGCTGATAAATTTAATCAGCTAAAACAGTCCAATGAGTTACCTCTAACCATTACTACTGATTGTGATCTATATTTGCAAAGTCGCCTTTCACTATTGGAGCAGAAATTAGCAATCATTAATCGCATGGCAGCGACCAACGATTTGCCTGATGCGATGATCAATCAATCTGGTCTAAAAATAACACCTCTCGATGCCGTGGCTCCTGATACAGCCCAAACTTTAATTGACCAAACAGCAATGCTGTTACCACATATCAAGATCACCGAATTATTAATGGAGGTCGATGAATGGACAGGCTTTACTCGACACTTCACTCATTTGAAAACGGATGACACTGCGAAGGATAAAGCGTTATTGCTCACGACCATACTGGCTGATGCAATTAATTTAGGGCTGACGAAAATGGCCGAATCATGTCCTGGTACAACTTATGCCAAACTCTCATGGCTACAGGCTTGGCATATCCGTGATGAAACTTATTCAACGGCATTGGCCGAATTGGTGAATGCTCAATTGAAACAACCTTTCGCTGAAAACTGGGGAGATGGCACTACCTCCTCATCAGATGGCCAACGCTTCCGCGCAGGTGGCAGAGCTGAAAGTACAGGACATATCAATCCAAAATATGGCGCAGAGCCTGGAAGGTTATTTTATACACACATTTCTGATCAATACGCACCATTTAGCAGTAAGCTGATCAATGTGGGCGTTCGTGATTCAACCTATGTTCTTGATGGGCTGCTGTATCACGAGTCTGATTTACGCATCGAGGAACACTACACCGATACGGCTGGATTCACCGACCATGTTTTTGCACTCATGCACATGCTAGGGTTTCGATTTGCACCACGAATTCGTGATCTGGGCGATACGAAACTCTATATTCCAAAGTCAGACATAGACTATGCCGCACTTAAACCCATGATTGGCGGCACACTGAATATCAAACAGATTCGTACTCATTGGGACGATATTTTGCGTCTGGCCGCATCAATCAAGCAAGGGACTGTCACAGCGTCGCTAATGCTACGTAAACTCGGTAGTTATCCACGACAGAATGGTTTGGCATTGGCATTACGAGAGCTGGGGCGTATTGAGCGCACACTGTTTATCTTGGATTGGTTGCAAAGCGTAGAACTACGCCGTCGGGTTCAAGCTGGATTAAATAAAGGTGAAGCCCGTAATGCATTAGCGCGCGCCGTTTTCTTTTATCGATTGGGTGATATTCGAGATCGAAGCTTTGAGCAACAGCGTTATCGAGCCAGTGGCTTGAATCTAGTGACCGCCGCCATTGTATTGTGGAACACGGTTTATTTAGAGAGAGCGACTAACGCCCTACGAGGGCATGGTCGCACAGTCGATGATACCTTGCTGCAATATCTGTCACCGCTGGGGTGGGAGCACATCAATTTAACTGGGGATTATCTATGGCGAAGCAAAGCCAAGATAGGTGGTGGAAAATTTAGGCCATTGCGCGCAATTGAAAAACCTTAGCGTGCTATATTTTCCGTTTCCTGAGACGACCCCAATTAGATCAATCAGTGATGGCTTGGGGGCTGTATTTTACGCGGGTCTGGCGTCTTAGCACCCAAACCAGTTACAACACCTGTACTGCAATAGACTCATCCGCCAGCAGCAACGGATCAACCATCGTACCAGCAATGATCAGTCTTTTGCTCAGCATGAACTCCTGCGGTCGGTTGACGCAATCAGCGGCGATTAAGCGGCCTGCTTGCAAGTAAAACGCCGCAAAGCTACGACCGTATTTCACATCACCGCGAATCACGATCTGATCATAGCCCTGACTTAATCCGGCAATCTGCAATTTTAAATCATATTGGTCTGACCAGAACCACGGCAGATTTTTCGAAGTCCGCTGTAAACCACATAGCGTGGCTGAAGCGACCTTAGCCTGTTCATTGGCATTGGGGACGGACTCTAAACGCATACGCCTCTGATAAATTTGATTAAACGCATTGGCACAATCGCCTAACGCCACAATATCCGGCGCACTGGTACGACAATACTCGTCAATCACAATGCCATTATCCACCTGCAAACCAGCATCCAGCGCCAACTCGACATTGGGTACAACCCCGACCCCGACGATCACCAGATCTGCGGCAAACACCGAACCGTCTGCACAAAGCACGGCTTGCGCCCGCCCCTCACCAGTGATCGCTGTCACTGTCACACCAGTATGGATAGTCACACCTTGCTCACGGTGAATCCGTGCATAAAAATCCGAGACCTCTGGTGCGGTCACGCGCTGCAAAATACGCGCTGCCATCTCAAGCACCACCACCTGCATGCCTTGCTTGGTCAGCGAGGCCGCTGTTTCAAGACCGATATAACCGCCACCGATCACGACTGCTGTGGCTTTGGGCTGCACCCATGGTTGTATGGCCCGCACGTCAGCGATGGTTCTGAGATAATGCACACCGACCAAATCATGACCAGACAGTGATACGGTTCGGACTCGCGCACCAGTACACAACGCCAATTGATCGTAGGCCACCGTACGTTTATCTTGTAACGTCAAACGACGCTGCACCCTATCAATCGCAATCACTTGACCTTGCTGAAACTCTATCCGGTTTTTTTGATAAAACGCCGCCGGACGAATTAACAGATCAACGACTTGCTGAGTCTTCGATAAAAAAGTCTTAGACAATGGCGGTCGGTGATACGGCAAGTACGGTTCATCGCCAATCATCACAATCTCGCCCTGCCAACCATCTGGTCGCAAGCTCGCTGCTAATTGCGCGGCAGCGTGGCTTGCGCCGACGATTACGATTGTTTGCATAAAAAATCACTCATCAAATAGTCAACGAATTGAACCAGTTGCGCATCACCGTAGTTGCTGATGATCGCAAGCACTATTGTGACGCGGGCTGCTTAGCAGTCAGTTTGACCATCATTTTAGAGTAGCCGCGCACAAAATTAGACTGTACCAGCTCTGGCTCACTCAACACCTCAATCGTCTCAAAGCGCGGCAGTAGCTCTTCCCACAAAATGCGCAACTGCATTTCGGCCAAGCGATTGCCCATGCAGCGATGCACGCCAAAGCCAAAAGACAAGTGATTTCTAGCGTTTTTACGATCAATCACAAATGCATCTGGCTGATCAATCACGCGCTCGTCACGATTGCCCGAAGCGTACCACATCACCACTTTATCGCCCTTACGGATGGTTTGGCCGTGCATCTCGATATCTTGCTTGGCGATGCGGCGCATATACGCCAGCGGGGTTTGCCAACGGATGATCTCTGATACCATATTCGGAATCAGACTAGGTTGGTTCTTTAGTTTATCAAATTGCTCTGGAAACAGATTCATCGCGTACACCCCACCGCTCATCGAGTTACGCGTGGTATCGTTGCCACCAACGATCAGCAATGCCAAATTACCCAAAAACTCCATCGGACGTTTAATCAAATCCTTAGTATCGTCATTGTTGAGCATTAAACTGATCAAATCAAAACCCATCGGCTCGCCCGCGGCCTGCTGAGCGGCCTTAGCATGCCAAAGTGCCGAGAACTCCTTTGCCATATCTGCCGCTATTTCAAAAAACAAATTGTTGTTGTTGAATTCTCCGCCAGTGCTTTCTGAAGTTGAAGCCAGCGTATCCGACCAATATACCAGCTTGTGGCGTTGCTCATAAGGGAAGTCCAACAACGTAGCCAGCATGCGTGCGGTGATTTCTTTGGAAACCCGTTCGACCCAATCAAACGGCGCACCCAGCGGTAAACCATCCAAAATCTCTTGCACATGACTGCGGATCAGTTCTTCCATTTCTTTTAAATTTTTTGGGGCAACAACGCCTTGTACCGCTTGGCGTTGCACATCGTGCTTAGGTGGATCCATCGCAATAAACATCTCCACTGCGAGACCTTCTGGCGGCTTGCCAATGATAATAAATGGCTCCGCAGAAAATATCTCGTGATGTTTGTCCACAAAAACAATATCCTCATAACGGGTAATCGACCAAAATGCACCAAATGGACTACTTTTTTGGTAGTGGATTGGCCGCTCGTCGCGTAACCGCTTAAAGTAAGACTGCCATTGCTGCTGACGATATAAAAATGGATTACTGACGTCAATCTCTTCGAGCTTGAGACTTGCCACATCGGGCAGTTGAGTTTCTACAAAATTAGGAAATGGCTGGGTGCTGGTCACTCGTTGCTTGACTTTTTGAAAGACTTTCATGCCTCTAATTTGCAGATGTATCGGAATCGGCATAAGTGCCGAAATTTGATTCAGTGTCAGTACGGGTCTCATGTTCATAATCAATTCCTCAACGTTTATGCTTCAATATGTTGAAATCTGTCTCAACTACATTTGAAACTCTGGCAAATGCACAACCATGCCATCCATTGCTTCGGACAGTTGAATCTGGCACGCCAAACGAGACGATGCTGCGCCATCTGGCACCATTTCTAGCATGCGTGCTTCTTCATCACAAGGCTGCCCTGTTGCAGCAAGCCAAGGACTATCAACTATCACATGGCAGGTGCCACACGCACAAACTCCACCACAATCAGCATCAATGCCCGATACACCATGATCAATGGCTAACTGCATCAGTGATTTGCCCGCTTCTATATCGAGTGTGGTTGATGTTCCGTCATGTTCGATAAATGTAATTTGACCCATTGCTGCTACTCCTGTGTGATACACGGTTTCATGTCCATTGCCTGCAATAAAAAAATAGACATTTCTTCCACACTAGAATAGGTAGTTATTGAGCCCTCTTACAGGTCTTTTATTGACAGCATGGAGTCATTAAGCGACAATTATCGCCATCGATCTTGCGCAAGATTGATTTTTTCATGTTAGGTTCTTCTTATATGGCGTCTTAACCATGATGTATCCTAGTCTTTTTACTGGCCATATTAACAACAGTGAATCGGCCAATATTCCCTGTAGCTATACCCGTTTGATCGGTCGCGAGCTAGCCTTACAGGCACGTGATCTGCCTAAACTGTTAAAATTTACCGCGCTGACCGCTGAGCAGCTGATGCGCGATGACAGCATGATTACGGCCAGCCAACAGATCCAAATTTTACAAAATAGCTTAGAACTGGCCACCTCTGACACATTTGGCTTGCGTCTAGGTCAGCGCTTAACCCCTTCAACACATGGGGCAATGGGATTTTTGATCAATAGCAGCCCCAATCTAATGGTCGTGTTACGTGCCTTTCAAACGTTCTTGCCAACCCGTATGAGCTTTACTCGGCTTGAGGTACAATCTGATGCAGCGTGGACGACTTGCTTGATTTTTTTTGAGCATCCCCTCAGCAGTGTCGTGCATCGCTTGGTGTCCGAAACCATTGCTGTGATTTGTTCGGAATGTGCCGAGTTTATTGTTGGACGGCCGCTAACCGAGGCAATAATTCACTTTAGTCATGCCGCGCCGGAGAGTCACGCCTATTACGCGGATTATCTGGCCGGTGAATATCGATTCGATCAGGCACAACTGTCGATTCAATTCCCGACGGAACTATGTTTGATTGCTAATGCTTCTGCCCATCACGACAATTATCTAGTGGCGATGCAACAATGCGAGATCATCTTGAATCGGCTCAACAGCCAACAACACAGCACTACCTATCAAGTACAAAAAGCTATGCTATCCTATCCACTCGGCCAGCTTAGTGAGGAGGATTTGGCAGCTGCCTTGTTTATCAGTAAGCGTACATTGGCACGGCGCTTGGTCAAAGAACACACCAGCTACCGCCATATTCTGGATCGGATTTTGTCGGAGCAAGCCAGTGGCTATTTACGTGACTCTCAGATGTCGGTCGAGGCGATTGCTAGCCTACTCAATTACCATGATTCAGCCAATTTTCGGCGGGCATTTAAACGCTGGTTTGATCTATCACCAAGTGCTTATCGGCAAAAACTTAGTAACCTGTACGAGTAGGATTACCAGTAAAAACGGAGATTGCTCATAGAATGATCAAGATTGCGAAGTTAAAGGTTTAGTAGACTCATTGATCTCTCGAAGAGTCACGAATTGAATGGGCTGGTGAATAATAACAGCTAAGTATTGATAGGTTGAACGTTATGCTCACCGCACATGGTATCATTAAAAAAACTCATAACGATTACGGCCATTGGCTTTAGCTTTATAAAGCGCCGCATCAGCTTGACGTAACAACTCTTCAACACAGGTCATCGCAGTCGGCTCAAAAATTGCTATACCTACGCTGATCGTGACATAAGGACGACTTTCATCTGGGCTAGGAATCTTAAGCTGAGCTAAATCATTAAGTAATCGCTGGGCTTGTTTTTCTGCGCCCAGTTCATCCATGCTTGGAAATAATAAAACGAATTCTTCACCACCGTATCGCGCCGCCAGTTCGCCGCTACGCTTTGCCGAACTTGAGATCACCTTTGCAATCTTTTGTAGGCATTCATCACCCGCCAAATGACCAAACTGATCATTATAAAATTTAAAAAAATCGACATCGATAAGCATGAGTGTCAATGTTTTTTGTTGGCGTAAAGCACGATTCCATTCATGATTCATAAATTCATTTAAGTGTCGACGATTTGCAAGACCAGTTAGCCCATCTTGTCGAGATAACTTACTTAACTGCTGTGCGAGCTGATGACTTTTATCGACAGAATTCCGTAATAAACAAGCTTGCAAAAAATTTGTCCGTTCTTGGCGTTCTAAAGCATATGCAAAACACATCCCCAAAATACTTGTAAGAATATATGTCAAATTATAGATTTTCCAGTTAATATGTTGACCAATTATATAAGCCAAAATAATTCCTAAAAAACCACCCAGCCATCCAATGATCATCGCAGCGCGAAAACGTATGCAGACAAAGCCATACAATACCATGACAATATAAATTATTCCCGCATAAGTGAGTATCGCTGATTCTCCGCTACCTATATTCGCTGTAGCCGAACTAACAGCAATCGCAACGACACCAGAAATGCCAATATACCATTCATACCAACGATTGACTTGAGAAACATAAGAAAGTGCCAATGCAATGATTATCATGATATATGTCAAAGCATTAATCAAAAAATAATTTTGAGAAATATCTTTAGGTAGAATCTGATAAACCCCTATATTGTAAATTAGAAACAATATAAATAACAAAGGCAATCGGAAGTGAAAAAGTTGAATTGCACGAGGAATATATTCAATTGTAAAGGCAGATTCTACATTCTTGGGAAAACGTAATAGCCAATATCTCGACTGAATTACGGCACGAATTTCTTGTTCAATCGGATCATCTTTTACCGCATCTATATCCCACTCTAGATGATCATAAAAACTATATTTCAAAGGTTCAGCACTATTGAACTCAACGGATCCTTTTAGCATATAATCCAATCCATAGGAGGTTTTTATTTCAATTCGTCGTTATGTAGGTATCTTTAAGCCCTGACCGAATCATATCTGCTGCTTTCTCTGCAATCATAATCGTCGGTGCATTAGTATTACCATTCACTACCGCAGGCATGATCGATGCATCGACAACGCGTAAGCCTTGAACACCATAGACTTTGAGCGTTGGATCGACCACAGCCATGTCATCTGTTCCCATCTTACAACTGCCGACCGGATGATAGACCGTATCCACTCGCGCACGTAAAACAGCACGAATATCATCATCATTTTGGATATTTGATGTGAAGAGATCTTTGCTAATAACGTCTTTAAATGCTTCAGCATCCATCAGTTTTTTCGTCATTTTGAAGCCTGCAACCATATCTTCGACGTCTGCTGGATCGCCTAGGAAATTCGGGTCAATCAGCAACGTATCATCCATGGTTGGACCACTGAGTTTAACCGTACCGCGACTGCGTGGGTTGAGCAAACAGACGTGACAAGAAATACCATGACCCATATGCATGGTGCGTGCATGGTTATCCACCAGCGCCACGACAAAGTGTAATTGCACGTTTGGAATGTCTAATTCTGGTTTAGTTTTCAAAAAACCGCCGCATTCAGCGAAATTACTCGCAATCATGCCGTGGTGTGTTTGACGATATTTTTGGATTTGTCCCAGCATGCTAATTGAGCCGCTGAGCGATAAACCGAAGGTATCGCGCGTATTATTTGATTTATAACCAAACACAAAGTCTGGATGGTCATGCAAATTTTTACCCACACCCGGTAGATGCTGCACCACTGGGATTTTATGCTGCTCAAGCTCTTTACGATCACCGATGCCTGAAACCATGAGAAGTTGTGGCGACTGAAATGCACCCGCAGACACGATCACTTCGCGGCGCGCACGAATGGTTTTCTTGACGCCGTTTTGTTTGAATTCAACGCCAACAGCACGCCCATTTTCAACAATAATGCGCTGTGCCAATGCATTGATTTCGACTTGGAGATTCGGGCGTGTTCCCATATGCGGGAATAAATAGCCTTTTGCCGCACTCCAGCGAGCACCATTTTTTTGCGTGACTTGATAAGTGCCTAAGCCTTCTTGAGTTTCGCCATTGAAATCATTGTTAATCGGATAACCGACTTCATCAGCAGCTGCTAAATATTGATTATGCAACGGGTTCTCGGTTTGTAGATCACTGACGTTGAGTGGGCCATCTTGACCGTGAAACTCATTATGAATGCGTTCGTTATTTTCTGATTTTTTGAAATAGGGCAGCACTTCGTCATAAGACCAGCCTGTGTTACCCCACGCAGCCCAATCATCATAATCCTTTCGATTACCGCGAATATAGGCCATGGCATTGATCGCAGAAGAGCCGCCTAGACATTTACCGCGAGGTTGATACCCTTTACGACCATTCAGTCCAGCTTGAGGCACGGTCTCGAGTGCCCAATTATTTATTTTGCTGGGGATAATAACGACTGCACCAACAGGAACATTGACGATCCAGCTGTCGCCGCCACCACCAGCTTCGAGGAGGCATAATGACGAATTTGGATCTTCAGTTAATCGTCCCGCAAGTACGCAGCCTGCAGAGCCGCCACCGATGACGATGTAATCAAACTCAGGACTATTATCATTGAAAACTGTCATTTCTATCCATCCCTGATGCTTTATCAGATACAATTATGCCCAAAGAAATTATCAAAATTAGGCTGTTATTTCGTTTTGATTTTTGTAGATAGGAGTCGCTTTGTTGCACAACTGCGCATACTCGCGGAATCCATCCACCTTTTTCCAACGCTAAGGATACACGTATCTTAGCAGCGTGAAATGATCTAGAATCGTCGCACGGACTTACAGTGTCGACCCCAGGCCATCCCAGATTACCCAAGAACTTGAAGCAACCCATATTGGTTTCCACCAAACTGCGACGGTGGTAGTCGCATCCCTTTTCTACAGATGTCGTGTTGAACACAATATTTCGTTGCGTGCTACCTCTCCCTTTCCAAGACCAGCCATTCTTGTGCCACTGGCGAGCGTATTAAGCGCCAATCTAACATTAATTTGGTCGTAAGACCAAATGTTATCTGATGTAATCGACTCAACATTGCAGTCATATGTGTTGAGGCTCGTTTAAAACTGACCAGATGGCTCAAAAATCACACCCTGCATCTGGATCCTCCAGTCGTCCTAAAAACGATAGCGCACCGGTGGCCAGTGGTGAAGCAGCACAAGAAGCTACGCCAAAGAAAAAAGCGGCTGTAGGGCTGATTATGTCTTGCTTCTATTTTCTTCGCTTCCAACAGTGAAGATGAAGCGACCGATGCAAACCAACTTGTCATCAAGTAGTAACTGAACTGATATAGTAATAATGCGCCGACCAGCGCGGACAATGCTGGGTATGGCCTGTAATGTTCCTATAAAAGCTGGCCGCAGGTAATCAAAAGTCATCGTCGAGCATAAGGGCAGTTCATCATCATCGTCGCGCTGGCGGGCAAGATAAGCCGCAGCGGCTACTTCACCAAAGCTCGCAAGAATGCCACCATGAAATGTTCCAATCATGGGATTGCCGATATGAGAATCACGGAAATCCATAAAGTAGCGTATTTCTCCATTCTGAGTTTCCACGCGAAAACCCAGAAAATCGACAAAAGGCTCTTTACACAATTTCAGGGAGGATATTTTTTCTGCGCTGATGCGCTTAGCAGTACTCATATCAGTAGCCTCTAGCCGCATTGTCAAAAGCGGGTCCCATAGTGCCGATGGCGAAAGAGCCCGCGACTGTTGCCAGTATCTCACCACTTTCTTCTGCAACCGCACGACCCGTGATAAAGGCAACCGTATCGGTTCTGCCGATACAATCCACTATAGCCTTCAAACCCACTGCATACGGGATACTACGCAAAAAATCGACACGTAAATCAATAGTGGCAATTGGTTTTAATGACTCCAATGATGAAAAAATAGACAATCCGCAAGTCGTATCAAGCAGTGTTACCAAGGCGCCTCTATGCAGCGAACCCTTACGGTCAGAAAGTTGCTCAGAGAATGGCATGCTCATCTCGGCATGACCATCGCTAACAGTGCCGATATTAATGTTGAACATATCGAACAAAGGGTGATTGGTACCAAAAAATGCTTTAGCCATCATCAGATGTGTAGCGTTTTTACTGTCCATTTTTGACTCCAACCATTTTTTATGGCAAAAATATTAACAATACGCCTTAGAGCGCAAGCGCAGCATCTGCATAGTTACGCTCTGCCTCAATGACTGCAAAAATTGCGTCTTCAATGGCGGCATGAGGAAAAGCTTTGCTTTCAGAAGCAGACTTCAGGCACATAGCTAATGCAGTCCATGTTTTTCCGCTAGCCCTCATTAACAACGGTAATCGATACCGGTGTACGCCTACGTCATAGTGAATCGCCTCGTCAAGAAACTCGGCGTACATTTTTCGGAATCCGCCGCCGCCTGTTCCGCGCTTCTCAATAACCTGATAGGCAAATCGGGTAGTCCAATGCCAATCACCTGTAGTTCCCCAGCGACCAAGATCTGTTAGCCAAATTTCCAGTGCAGATATGCCACTCATGGCTAATGCCTTGGCGTTGTCATGAATGACTTTGGTGATAATCTCTGGTGTAATTTGCCCTTGAAACGCGGTCGGTGTGAACATATTGCCATGGTGAATAAAAGGGGGCTGAGTAGAGAATCGCGCACGCGTGAGTGAGTCTTGCGTCACGGATAGCGCACTAGGACGTTCAGTGTCTGTGACCAAAACTTCACCCGTCTCTGGGTTTCTCGACCAAGCCGCTATTGCGTGACCGGGAAAGTGAGTTGTGCTGTTGAAGTAAGGTAAATAAAAAATGTCTGTCAGTAGAAGTGAGGGGCGACCCGTATCTAAACAATTGCCAAGCGATGTTGCTGCCGATTCGTATGAGTCGAAGGTTTGCCATTCAAAGGGCATGCCGATGCTTTGAAACACTCGCTCTTCAAATCCCAAGGATCGGACATGCACTAAAAATGGCACAGGCGCATCAGCCAGTTCCAAATAGGTTACACCTAGCCCTGAGCCCAATCCAAAGCACATGGCCTCGGAAATATTCAGTCCATTAAATTCAAGCAGATCACGAATTGCAGAGCTGCCACAATGCCGCCCAATGGCGTGCGTGATACGGAATTGAACATCCCATTTCTTCACAGGTTCTTTGCCTCTTCGTGAAAATCTACATTAAGTATGCCTCTTGTCATCATTTGCCATATAGCATCAGCGATCTGTTCAAGATTGTACTTTCCATTTTCTTTATACCAAGTTGCAGCCCAATTTATGGCTCCTAAACCAATCAGCCTTAACATATCTAAATCCATATCCTTTCGAATAAAACCGAGAACCTTCAAGTCATTGAGGATGGTCTGCCAATATCGCTCGTATCGGTCTCTTTCAGCGATAATCTGCTCACGTGCGGTACCGTGTACCGAGCGCCACTCGAATAAAAGAACATACAACATATCGTCGCCAGACATGAGTACATTTACATGTGCCCGTAGCGCCGATTTCATTTTTTTTAGAGGATCTTGAATCGTTGATGTCGCCTCAATGATCCCGTAAATTGTTTTTTCAATGGCAAGCCGCATCATATCTACAAGAATATCGTCCTTACTGCGATAGCGATAATGAAGACTGCCAGGAAGAATGCCGCAAGCACTTGCAATTTCTCGCACGCTTGCACGCTCAAACCCCTTTTCTCGGAACAGCTTAGCAGATGCGGCTAACACTCTTTCACGGTCTGTAACCTCGACTCTCGTAGATTCTCGACTTAACACGGCTTCACTCGTACAATTATATTAGGCAGATAGAGTACTCGATTTAGTAGAGTAAAATCTTTCAAAATCTCTCCTTTTTATGCTGCCTTTGGAGTAGGAATATTAAAAACAATACGCGAAGCTTCCATCGGGTCTTGATGTTTATCATATTCGGCCAGCCAAGCACTTACCTTTTCTGGAATGCCAGTATCGCCAGGGTGGAAGCCTGGCTTAAACCAGTCCAAATAGCGTGGAATAAGTTTGGTAATCAAGCCACTTGGCCCATAGAGACGATAAAAACCTTTGGCAAGTAATAATGGCTGACCGTGCAGTTTGTCAATCTTCAACATATGCCAAAGAACGGATCCAACAACTACATGTACTAGAATCGTTCCTACAATCAAAGCGGACGTGCGGGTGAAATAGCCTCCACCAGCCGCTGTTTCATAAACATCAAAGGCAACAGTTTTGTGTTCGACTTCTTCTACACCGTGCCACATGAACATGGCGCGCATGGCGGGATGGGCGTTCTTGAACATCTCACCCTCACCCTGCATAAACCCTTCACCCAGTGTGGCAGTAATATGTTCAAAGGCAGCAGTCATTGCCAACAGATACTTGGCAGGGAGGTATTTCTGGGACAGCCGGATAAAAAGCTTTAATTTCGATATGACCTTTTCTACATCAATACCCTGCGACTGCATCACTGCATTATATTGGTCATGCACGATGCCATGTTGTGCCTCCTGACGGAAAAAGTTTTTAACATCCTCACTGAGAGTAGGATCTGTTACCTGATTCTGATAGTTGCGTACGGACTGAATGAAAAAACGCTCCCCATCGGGGAAGTGAATAGAGAGCGCGTCAAAGAAACGTGTCAAAACTGGGTCGCTGTCGTTCCAGAAAACGGGAACATCACTTACATCAAACCGCGGCTTACGCGGCTGAATATTCATTAGATGAGTCATGGTTGCGGTCTCTTTTGAAAAATTGAATACGTACTATCCATTTGCCCGGTGGTCTGTCAGCCCAGATCACGGGGCTTCACCTTATACCCTGGCAAGGGCAAGTGCCATACACCTAAGGATATATTTGGCCTTTCGACCAAAATAAGTATAGCAGAGATTTTATTGGTTAATTGACCAAATGTCAAACTTGCTATTCAAAAATAGGGTCGTCTTAAAGAAACTGGGAATAAAGCACGAGGCGGTTTTAGCGATCGTAGCTGCACTATCTTTTGATCGTGGACTGGTCATAAAATGACTCTTTTTGATGTGATTTTACCATCAAAAAGTGTCCCGTTTTTTCAACAGGGGTCACTTCCTAAAAAAGTTCATTGAGCGTCAAATGGATTAAATTGCGCAACTTGAAACCGTTCAAAATCTCTGGTGTTACGCGTGACGACCGTCAGTTTGTGCACCAGCGCAGTAGCGGCGATCATGGCATCCTCATACACCGTATCCGATTGCCGATGCATCAACTGCGCCCAAACCCGAAAGGTGGCCGCATCCATCGGTAAGACGTTGAATGTGGCAGCGACCTGATCGGCCCAAGCTTCAATGACCAGTGCTTTTGGTAAATCCTGATCACGGGTCATTTCGATACCCGCCTGAATTTCCCCCAAGGTCACCGCACTCAAATATAGATCGCAATCCGGAATGGATTGCAACCAAGCAACAACGGCACCATGTGGTTTGATACGGCTGCAACTTAGGCCCGACTCAAACCGCTCGTTCAGTTAAAGGAATTAGTCGCAAACAAGTTGCTTGGCTCAATCTACATCATATGACTGAAGAACGTCTGGAAAAAGCCATTGTTCAAGTCATTAATGCATATAATAAATTCTTGTTACCTAAATACTGGGGTACAGGGAAAAGTGCATCGGCAGATGGTACAAAATGGAATATGTATGAACAAAATCTGCTGTCTGAGTACCATATTCGCTATGGCGGATACGGCGGTATAGGCTACTACCATGTCTCAGATATGTATATTGCGTTATTCAGCCACTTCATTCCATGTGGTGTTTACGAAGCGATTTACATTCTGGATGGTTTGATTAAGAATGAATCAGATATTCAGCCAGACACCTTGCATGGCGACACCCATGCACAAAGCGCACCTGTATTTGGATTAGCTTATCTGCTGGGAATTAACCCAATGCCACGGATTCGTAATCTAAAAAAAATAGTGTTCTTCAAACCTGATCGAAGCGTGCGATATGAGCATATCAACGGATTGTTTAGCGAAGCGGTCAATTGGGAGCTCATAGAAACACATTTGCCCGATATGCTAAGAATTGCTTTATCAATAAAAGCAGGAAAAATAACACCATCGACCATATTACGTCGCCTTGGAACCGCAAGCCGCAAAAACAAATTGTATTTTGCATTTCGCGAACTGGGGCGAGTGGTGCGAACAGAATTTTTGTTAAAATACATCGGTGATGTTGAGTTGCGGAAAACCATCAATGCGGCGACCAACAAAAGTGAAGAGTTCAATCAATTTATCAAGTGGTTATTTTTTGGGAATCAGGGAGTAATTGCCGAAAATGTACGTCATGAGCAACGTAAAGTTGTTAAGTACAATCAATTAGTTGTTAATTTAGCAATCTTACACAATGTTGAGGCGATGACGGGAGTATTGAAAAAAATGCAGGAAGAGGGAGTTCCGATCAATGAAGAGATTCTGGCAGGTTTAGCACCATATCGCACAGAACACATTAATCGTTATGGTGATTACACGCTGAATTTAGATCAGAAATTACCACCTATGAATTACAAGATACGTATCTTATAGAATAGAATTCAATAGGTTATACTCGTTTTTGCGGAATTTTACGTGAATCCCAGCCGACCCTCTATATTGACGCGACACTTGCGCAATTAAAGAGAGAGGGCTACCCCGTGCTGGATCAGGATGCGGCACGGTTGTCGCCATTCGCCCATGAACACATTAATCTGTTGGGCAGATATTCATTTGCTGTGCCCGATGAGGTCATCAGGGGCGAGCTACGGTCATTGCGGAATCCTGAGGATGTGAGTTCTTAACGTGGTTTTACGTTCCATTGCTCCCTAAACCCCCATTACGAGAGCTTGGGCGTATTGAGCGCACACTGTTTATCTTGGATTGGTTGCAAAGCGTAGAACTACGCCGTCGGGTTCAAGCTGGATTAAATAAAGGTGAAGCCCGTAATGCATTAGCGCGCGCCGTTTTCTTTTATCGATTGGGTGATATTCGAGATCGAAGCTTTGAGCAACAGCGTTATCGAGATACCTTGCTGCAATATCTGTCACCGCTGGGGTGGGAGCACATCAATTTAACTGGGGATTATCTATGGCGAAGCAAAGCCAAGATAGGTGGTGGAAAATTTAGGCCATTGCGCGCAATTGAAAAACCTTAGCGTGCTATATTTTCCGTTTCCTGAGACGACCCCGAATAGTGATAAATGAATGGTTATCTATTTTAGTTTGCGTGTGTTTAGTTTGTTTTATCTGATTTGGTATTTAACCCAAGGTAGCCTTGTCCTCTCAATAGTTTGGTGGAACAAGGCATAGACCGATATCTTATGACTTGTCATAACTAACTTTGGATCAATGTAAGCTGCAAATATTTTCGTTAACGAAAATTTAAGTGTTTTTATCGGGCTTGTTGAGTACGAATTTTTGCAAATTCTGCTTCTGCATAATTCTGCTGGAACTGATTAATGATGAGTTGAGCTTTTGGATACTCATGGAATTCCGTTAAGACAACAAGTCGATTTCCTTCAAGGTTGATTTCAAGACAGTTGCCATATTTACCCAACCGCTCATATTTTTCATCCATGCTGATCAATAGGAAATAATCGTTTTCTTTGCTCCATCCGATATAGCGATTGTTATATCGTGAATACATTTCAAATGTGCTGGGAATATAGCCTTGAGCCTTATAGCTATCTACTTTACGCAAAATGTCTTTTTGGTATTTCTTGGGTATGTAGGATAGAAGAAACCAGCCTACTCCCAAATAAACCAAGGTACTGGTAACTGAAAAGTACAAGTAAGCCGGTGCTTTGGGAATCACAAAAATCCAAAACAGCATTAGAAATGGCGCTATTGCGATTGAGCCTAGAGCGTATAGCTGTCTTAGTACATACCATAAATTAAAATTTAGGTTCATTTTTCGCCTCTCATCCTTTCGTCACACCATTTGTATCTTTTGGGTTTTGCTCTGTTTTTAGCTTTTGACGATTTGCTTGTGTTGTAGGCTTTGGCATTATGTTTTCTACCTTGCGGTTAAACCCATCAATGGCATGTTTGGTCTGAGTGCTATCATCACGCCCAACATTTGGCGCGGCATGGCCACCAACCCAATTAATTACCTGATCTGGTACGATCATAATTAGATTAAAGCAAGAGTGAACAAGGTTAAGGCACAAAGAACAATACAGCACTAAAAACGTCACAATACTGACAATGCCTGTAATGGAGTCATATTGGACGTTTGCTAATGCTATGCCAAATAAGCTATTTAATACTGTGCCAGCGGCGACAATTGCAGCACCACCGAGGAAGAATCCTATAACCATGAGAATTGGTCGCACCATGACGTTGAGTAGGAATATCCAGCCATGTGCAGATCGGTGCCCCATACCTTCCCCATCGCCTGCCAAGTGAGTTAAAGCCCACAGTGGTGCAGCAATAATCGCCTCACCGACCACAACTAACCAATTTATGATGGCACCAAACCAGACAATGAATGGCACCATAGGTACATAGATGGATAGTGTCGCTCCAAGTACAAAGAGTGAAAAAATAACCGCTATAATAAATGGCTTCAATGCGCCAAACGCACCAGAAGCAGCATCACCGGCTGATGTGAAAAAGTTAACAGTCGCTGCAGCAAGGCCCACTGCACTATCACCATTTTTCATTTCATTAGCGATACCAAGAACGGTATAAGCTCCTAAGGTGATTTCAGCGGTGCCGAGTACGGTATCGCCCAAATTTTTCATTTGAATAAGTGGGTTCATCTGTCCAGTCGTAGACTGAATAATAGAGTTAACGAAGATTTGACCTGGGAAAAGATTACCAATGATCTGTGATGACGTACTATTTTGTTGTGGATTGGCTGGGTCTGTACCTAATGCACTGGTTGAGTTTGCCGCTGACATTGTTTGCTGAGTGTCAAAAGCATTCTTAGCGACTGCATAGATACTGGTATTACTTGGATCTGCTCCAGATGCTCCAAATGTTGAAGCTTTCCCTTGAACTGCGTCAGATAGGCGCGTATTTGCCTGAGCAAATGTCTGATACCAAGCACCTAATGTCCACCAACCATTGGTTTTAATATTATCGCTAACCTGACTCGCTAGTGCCTGTATCTGACTCTGTTCGCTGTTAATGACACCTTGTATCGTATTCTCATACTGCAGCGCTGCAGCTTTGATTTGAGCGGCACTATCAGGCAATGTTCCGCCAGACCCATTCTGCTTTTGGATAACACCATTAACAAACTGCAGTGCATCTGCACTAATTGTCGTTTGCATTTGTAATAATGCTTGTTGATGAGCCTGGTAAATGCCGACAGTACTAATTCCTACAGGCAACCAGCCTGTGCTATTTGAGGGAATATTTGGCGGGATAGCAGCGGACATTGCCAAATTGGTTCCACCACAAGTAAAGCTCTGGTTCTTCAGCACAAATCCTCGTGCTGTACTTGATTGTTGAATAAAGGCGTTTTCTGGGGTTAATGCACCAGCATTCTGAGCCTCGACGATGCCAGCATTAATGCCGTGCATACACAAATCTATTTGGTAAAGTTGCTTGGCTAAATCAGTAGTGGAGGTCATAGCTGGCTGTACCACCATTCCTTGACCGTTCGCCAGTGCCGATATCGCCGTATCAGTAGCAAGATTAGCACTACCAACTCCCATGACACTGGCTGCCCACAGCATTAATAGTTGTGACAAAGACCAGCCATTTGCTGTTGGTGCTAGGGCTGCAATTCCAAAAAGTAGCCGTAGTGGCCCCCAGACGGTGTGTTGATTTTGTGAGTAAATTGAGCCGTCGTGAGCGACCTGAGTTACTTTCTTGAACAGAAAATAAATGACAGCGATGCCACCAATGGCAAGAATGGCACCATTGGTCACACCGAATAAACTGGACAGAATAGTGCCACTCCCATCGGCACCAGATAAGGGGTTATTAACAACATCTCCAAAGATGGTGATAAGTGCTTTACGTGATTGATCATCGGCTCTAGTTGCAGCTTGGGTGATTTCTCCAATATCGGCAAAAGCAGGTTGGGTGATGAGATACGTGAGCAGTAATGTCAAATAGGCGAATAGTTTTTTAACATAGGGTGTTGTCATTTTGAGTCTCAAGGTTTGTATTTTATTTTTAGATTGAGTGTTTGTAGCCACCAATCACGATTTTCGTTAACGAAAGAATCAAATCCACCCTTTTCCTCAATTGATAAGCGTCGCGTACGTAACTGCCATAGTCTTAATTGTTTACCCATTGCGGCTATAAATGTCAGAGATGCTGTAAGTAAGGCACCACAGATAGAAAAGAAAATTACTTTCGTATTTATGCTGTCTAAAATGAGCAGAGGTGAAAGTAACTCTAAAAAGATAAGTAATGAGCCTAGTAGGAGGTACATCTGTTTTTGCTGCAGTATTTGTTCAAAATGTTGACGAATTACATGTTCACTCGTCCCGACAGCTTGAGCAAAAGACATTGGTTTAAAGTTTTTTTTGCTGGTTATTTCTTTACTCGTATCGCCGATATAGTCCAAATTTCCTTTCAAATGGCGGAAATCTTTTCTGAAAAGCTGACCAGTTTTTTTTATTGCAGCAAATGGCAGAAAAACACGATATGCCATATTACCAATCTTACGAAAATAACTTCTTTTTGGCGTATCCATGATTAGTTGTCTCCCATTCGACCCAATGGAACTTTGGTAGATAGAATCAACAGTAAAGTTTTGATTGTTTTGACAGCAATTTTTGAGTGTTGTATATGTGACATTTTAATTGTTCACTTGATTGAAAAATAATATGCTTATTATTAAGCTTTTGATATTATTGTCAAATTTTCAATATTTGCATAATATATGGAATAATAATTGTTGATTTTATTGGTTTTTCAGCAGTTTTCAGCTAATCATTATTTCAGTAAAATCATATGATGTTGAATGGATGAGTTTTTACAGTATGAAATTATCAATTACCAAAGCGGCAACTGATTTTAAAATTAGTCGGCAAACTATACATAATTATATTAAAAACAATAGATTGAATCAAAATGAAGATAAAACGATTGATTTAGCAGAGATGGTCAGAGTATTTGGAAAAGAAGAAAATATTGTAAATATTTATTTACAGCATGAAATTGCAGCATTGCAGCAGCAGTTAGATGAGTACAAGCAACGTGAAAAGTGGATGATGCAGCGGATAGAGCAACTGCATAAAAAATTAGACGATTAAATTTATGGCCAACCAGTAATCTTATAAAGCAGCATCGCGAAGCCCATCGCCAGCCAAGCTAAGATAGCTATAGGGACAATGATAGGTAGCATCAACACGGATTTAATTTTCATTTTTACCCCGTTGCCCATATCGAAAGGCGCGTTGTTTAATCGCCTCAATAGCTTCTTCTCTAGTCATTTCACCGCTATCTACGGCTATGAAAAGTGCCAAGCCTGCTTTACTTGGATAGATGTTGTCTACCGCAAATGATGCCAATGTATCCTTTGAAGCTTTTGAAAGGCGGCTGAGATCTAGATCTTTAGAAATGTCTTTTTCTTTATCGTCAATGTTTTTGATCATGACTCCACCTTTTCAATTCAGGTTGTATTTTTGTCGTAGGTGCGCTCTGGTGAGCCCACCTAACTCCTTAGCATCTGCAAATTCACCATTGATATATCGCTCCTCCAATGCCTTCATTTCTTCATCTGGCTCGATGCCCTCTAAAGCGAAAGAGGCTCTGACATTCGCAACAATCTGTGCACGATCTTGGTTAATTTCTGGTTTTCCGCTCATTGTGGTTTCCTCAATTCTTTCGTTAACGAAAACTGCATACTAAAACTCTCGAATAAGGCGTGTATCAATCTCATGTGAGCGCAATCGCTCTGCAATGGTGAGGTGTTGTTCTTGACTCGTAGAGAGTTTATTTGATAACACGTCTAGTTCTCGCTGTTGCTGTTTAAACAAATGGTGAAACAAAGGAGTAAGCCCATCTGATTCTAAGCGTTTTAACTCATTAGACTGGTACGTAGACCATCTATCGAGAATTGTATAGCCATGCACACTGATTTCTTCCCATCGTCTAACAGCTTTTAATGTTTCCATGGAAAGAATATTGGATGCAGCCTCGAGAGGATTGGCTTTATAAATATCAACAGCACTGTAGAGTTGGTTCATTATGTTATTTCCTCGATATTGAATCAGCCATTACTACAAGTCTTACAGCAAGTTTGTAACTAGGATGTTCAATTATAAATATCATTACAAGCGTATCTGAACTGAACATTTCTAAAGCTACTTTTGATCAGATAATACCTCTAATTTTAGACTTATTTCGGTACTAGCTTTGTACTGTAATACATATTGCATTTTGGCTGATTTGAGAACATTGGAAGTGTATTTCTTTGGCGTTTTTATAGCATTGATTTTATCTTATGGAATTACCACCAAATCATGGGACAGGGTAGGGTTTGTATTACCGCCAAAGTAATTTGGCAGTAATACAATCGGATTACGCCACTCGTTGTCACTCATTATGTAATCCTACCACTCTGGTCAGGGCAAGCCCCGACACCCCAAAAGCAACGGCAACAAGCAGCAGTAAGGAGAGTAGTTGAATGAGTATCAGTGAAAATGATTATGGGTTGTCGGTAAATTTTGTCAGTGTGTAGATATGAAAAAATATAGAAAATTAAAAAATGTACATGTCGTCGAGACTTAAGATGCCTAAGATGAGTTACAGAGAAGCTAGATTATTTTATTTGTAGTACGATAGAACATAAGGAAAAACAAAGATAAGGAATGGATATGGCCTCTGCCAGACAGGATTTTGAACGATTTGTAAAATGGCTTTATTCGTCAGAGCGACAAGTATCCGCTGATGTGCGGCGCCTTGCTAATCTGATATTAGAGAACTTTGATGCAGTAGCAGAAACATCCAAACAGCGCAGTCAGCGATCTATCTATCTTATCGGGCTGATACGCCAAAAAATGGCGGACACAGTTGATGAGGCGCCTGCTACAGAAGCCGAAGTGATAGAAGGTGCTTGGCCTTGGGCTAAGCTAAAACATCTAACATTAGGACCATTCCGTGGTTTTAGAACCCCAGAACCATTCGGTATGGAAAAGCAGATTATTCTTTTCTATGGTCCTAATGGAAGTGGGAAAACGAGCTTGTGTGAAGCTCTGGAGTATGCTCTTTTAGGAGACGTAGAGGAAGCTGGAACCAAACGTATTGCAGCACGTACGTACCTCATGAATGTCCATGCTGGGCGTTTTGAAGAGCCAGTGCTCAGAGCAATCGATCATCAAGACCGCGAAATTGATGTTGTTGCTAACCTTGATACTTACCGCTTTTGTTTTATCGAAAAGAATCGGATTGATGCATTTTCTCGTATCGCGGCACGTCCGAATGCCCAGCGGGCTGAGCTGATTGCCACGCTGTTTGGCATGGATCAATTCAGTGAGTTTGTGAGTCATTTCAATGAGAGCATTGATGGTCAACTAATTCTGACTGCACAGAACAGGGGTATATTGGAAACACGGCGTGCAACACTGAATATTGATCAGGCAACTGTCCTAGGTGAGGCTGTCGCTTTGCAGCAACTCGATAATGAGGAAGCCGAACTGGCGCGAGCTTATGTACCCGATATAGCGTATGTTGATCTCAAACATTTGATTGGAAGTACGGATGTTCCTGGTCGTCTTCAAGAGCTTGATATCATTCTGGAGACAGTGCCGCCAGCAAGCATTGGTGTCACTAGACAGAACTTTCAGACTGCTCTTGAGAAAGCGTACAAGATTCACAATGAGTTGACCGAAATTACAGCCGCTCTCCGAGCCCAGAGTGATGAGGTCTCTTTCAAAAGTCTATACGACGCGGTAGTCGCACTCCAAAAGACGATAGGTGATCGTTGTCCAGCTTGTGATACACCGTTGAGCGGCTCGGTGCATGTAGCTGTCAATCCATACGAGAAGGCTACGGCTGGTTTAAAGCAACTCGAAACATTAGGGCAATTACAGGAAAAGCAAAAATCCGTGCAGACAGATCTGGAGCGAGCTTCCCGCGAGCTTCGTCAGGTATTTGGGTTACTACTGACCTTCGTCACTGCCCAGCAAGAACTGAGAACACCTATTGGCCTGTACCTTTCGAGTATACCAGAGGAACCCAACAGCGCATGGTGGGTGAGCATTTATTCACAACCAGATGCAGTTCAATCAGAGATTCCATTGATCGAGCAGTTGCTCGAAGTAGCGGATCGCATAGCAGCTCAAGACGTTTTCTTTGAACGTACAAGGCAAGAGCGTCAGCCCCACGTTGCTGAACGAACTCGGCTTATTGAGTTTCAACTCAAGGTACAGGCTCAAGATCTGAAACGGCAACAGCTAAGAGATAATATTAGCGCAGCTAATGTCAGAATTAGCGATTTCGATGTTGCCAATGTTGAGCTGATTGCGCAGGTTGATCAGGAGCAACGTGATATTGAGCGTGATACTCCATTCAAGGCGGCCTATGATCGGTTCTTAGAGTCATTGAGGTCGTATCGAAACCAACTCCCTGGTCAGCTAATGGCGGGAATTAATGAGACCGCGATGAACCTTTATAATTCGTTTAACCGAAGCGATTTGGACGCTGATAAACTCGCTGCTCTTTATCTTCCCTTGACGGGAGAGGAAAAGATTGAGATTGCCTTTCGGGGAAATTTAGCTAGGCGTGTGGATGCACTTCATGTACTCAGCGAAGGGCATATCCGGTGTCTTGGATTAGCCATACTCTTGGCCAAGGCCAAGAGTATTCAATGCCCAATAATCGTCTTTGATGATGCCATCAATGCTATTGATCATGACCATCGCGGCGGCATAAGGGAAACGATTTTTGAGAGTGATCACTTTCTGCAGACTCAGCTTATTGTGACCTGTCATAGCAACGAGTTCATCAAGGATATACAGCAACACTTACCTGTTCAGAGACGTAATGATTGCCAAGTATATTTACTTCGACATCACAACGGAGATTATCAGCCTCGCATTACAGGCAATGTGCCCTGTGCGAATTATATTGCCAAAGCTCGGGCTGCAATAGATGTACTGAATGACCGCGATGCCTTAGCTTCATCGCGTCAAGCACTTGAGATGTTGTCTGAAAAGGTTTGGCGTTGGTTAGGCAGTCACGATCAGGGTGCTATGAATCTGATACTCGCGGGAGTCAACGCAGAGCCAGGACTTCGAAATCTTTGCGAAGCCCTGGCAAAGAAACTCAGAGATGCGCAGACCTTCAACCATACCAATAAAGAGCCTATTCTCACGGCGTATGGCCGTATTCTCGGTATTCCGACAACCAATTTGGTGTGGACGTACCTGAATAAAGGCACACACGAAGAAGCTGATCGTGATGACTTTGACAGAGATCTGGTGGAGTCCGTTGTTGTAACCCTTGAAGAGTTAGACCAGCTTGATCTTAGATCTGGTCGATAGCAGATCCTGGGGATGCAGCAAAAAAGAAGGGTGAAGTTCTTTGGATTGCAGCAGTCAGTGTTTAATGAGTGGAACCATATAGGACATATAACACAAGGATATCCAAAAATATTAATGAAGTAGGAGGTGGATAGTGAGCGACTTTACTTTATTAGAAATGTGGGGGCCAATAAGAAAATCTTTGATTGAGAGCCATTTGTTTTATGTAGAGCAGGCCCGTAAACGGTTACTTTCACAATTTGATAAGATGGATGAAGAGGCTGAAAAGGCTGCGGATGAGTGGTTGGAGCAGAGTGATCAGTATTTTGACCCAGATAGACATGATCCAGCAGATTTCTATGAGGCTGCTAACGATGCTAGTATTGAGTTTTATCAACTTCTTAGTGATATGAGGGATCAAACGCGTTTTAGTGTGGTTGCTGGGATGTTTCATCAGTGGGAAAAACAACTGCGCGATTGGCTAGTGAGAGAAACTCGGCATTGGCATCGTGGTGATATGCTAACTTCCAAAATTTGGTCGGTTGATTTAGGGAAAATATTTGATTTATTTGAAGGGTTTGGGTGGGGAGTTCGAGGCGAAAGTTTTTATACAAAGATTGACTCTTGTCGTTTGGTAGTTAATGTATATAAACATGGGGAGGGAAATTCTTTTGTGGAGTTGAAACAAAAATATCCTGAGTATCTTTATGATCCGATTCCTGAGTTTAGGGGTATTTCAGATAAGGATTATTTGGATCATACACATCTAGCATTGACTGATGAACAGTTGCAGGCATTTTCTGAGTCAATAGTAGAGTTCTGGAAAAAGGTACCTGAACGAATTCTTGAATCACAAGTTATCTCTGTTCCTGATTGGTTTGAAAAAGCTGTTTTGAAAGACCGAGAAGCTTATAAAAACAAAAATAAGAATGAATGAAGCACCAACTATATGTTGAGTATTTTTCAACTGCATGATCAATAATCTTTGCTGTACTAGAGGGGATAATTCCTTTAACTTAAGGCTTGGTAGCAATGATCTGGGTTGCTGTTTGATTTTGTTGAAGCCAAGCCGCAGTAACTGTGCAACGAAACTGCACAATATCTACGATTTTTTTGTAATCATTAGCCAAAGCTCTGCTAAAAATAGGCTCATGGTGAGCGATACGATTTCGTAAAAGCCGTAATTGCTCAAGATCGTCATAGATCATTTTTCGACGTTCTTGCACCGTTTTAGTGGAATCCATATTCGGAAAAATTGTTGGTAGGAATGGTGACCAGAACCGGCTATCGTGCCGACTTGTGAAAATGCTCTGCCAGAATGCAAACTTTAACTCAGGGATCACTTTGCCGGTCGTCGTATATTTACGCCGTGCACTAATTAGATCTCTTTTAGGGCTGAATGTTTTTGTAGGATCTGGCAAGCTTCGCTCAAAGCCTGACGACCATGGCCATTGGGGACCATAGACATTTTCTATAGCCGCAGAGACAGCATTCCTGATAGTCACTTCGCAGATGTGCAGTGGAATAAGCATTGCTCCAGATACCTCAGCATTCCATGCATATAGGTCTAATGCGGCCATGTTATCAGGAGTGTGTACACCAGCTGCAGTTTCGTAAGTCGCAAGCCTTGCTGGCGATATTACTGCTTTAACAGCATCAATGACCGTCTGATTATTTGACATCATTCAATAAAAACCTTATAGTTAATCCACTAGCTATGGGACTTTGCTGGCGTAAGCCTCCCCCCGTAGACATACGATTGTACGAGAAAACCCGCATTTTTTGCGGGTTTTTTTATGCCTTTTGAATGGATTAGCTAATTTTCTATAGGTTATTTGGCTATTATTATCTTCTTGTCATACAGACTGAAATGGGCAAGGGTAATCAAGCAATTTCATATGCTGGAGCAAAGGATGATTTTCTCCAAGCTATTCTTGATTTAGTGGGAGCCTCCTCTTACTGCTGATCTTGATAGTCACAAGATATTATATTTGTGCGAGTATAAAAAGAATGAGTGATTTGTGGTATGAAAGGTGGTATTAAAATATTTTATTATAATTTAGTTTATATTAAACATGTATTTATTATATTAATTGTATGCCTCTCATCCGCACCAAATTTGATTGTGTTCACATGATCAAAAAAAGCCCAAGTCTGATTGATTTGGGCTTTTTTTATGCGTGCTATTTGAGTCAGTTAGCGGATTGATGTGTCGGTATCTGTTGCC
>Ga0209023_10001378_pt1 | contig 32729 bp, 35 predicted proteins | sample LakOneMetagenome_FD_187468 | JGI IMG/M metagenome (GOLD analysis project Ga0209023, IMG submission 187468) | Freshwater and sediment microbial communities from Lake Erie, Canada (SPAdes) (version 2) | ecosystem: Environmental > Aquatic > Freshwater > Lentic | place: Lake Erie, Canada...
TGCGCGCTGTGTCTCGACTTCGCTCGACACGAACGGGTTAAAGGGGCTGATTGGCAATGCTAGGCCGGACCGCCAATGGGGCCTACTGGATGGCCCGTTACCTCGAACGTGCGGAGAATACCGCGCGGCTGATCGAGGCGGGGTTCCGCATGGCGCTGACGCGCGATGCCATGATGGCGCAGGAAGAGTGGAAGTCGGTGATCACCACGCTGGGCCAGAGCCGCGCCTTTGAGGCCGCCTATGGCCCCGACTATGCCGGCGAACGCGTTTGGAACTACCTGCTGCGCGACAAGTCAAATCCCGGTTCGGTCTTGGCCCAGGTCGAGGCCGCACGCACCAATGCCCGCTCGGTCCGCACTGCATTGACCCGCGAGGTCTGGGAAGCGATCAACGAGGCCTGGATGGTGCTGAAGGATGCGCTCGCCCGGCCAGTGCGCGAAGGGGCGCTGGGCCAGGTGCTCGCCGCGATCCGCCGTCAGGCGACGCAAGTGCGCGGCACGTTCGATGGCACCATGCTGCGCAACGAGAACTACAATTTTACCCGGATCGGCACTTTCGTCGAGCGCGGCGACAGCACCGCGCGGATCCTTGACGTGAAGTACTATGTGCTGCTGCCCTCGCTGGCCTGGGTTGGATCCAGCCTCGACAATGTTCAGTGGGAGAGCGTGCTGCGCTCGGTTGCGGGCGAACGCGCCTATCGCTGGCTCAACGCTGGGTCGATCGACCCCAAGGGGATCGCCGAGTTCCTGCTGCTCGACCAGCGCTTCCCGCGCAGCCTGCATTTCTGCGTCGACAAGCTGCGTTCCAATCTGGCTGGCCTGGCCCACGAATACGGGTATGAGAGCGAAGCGCATGAACTGCTGCGTGCACTGGGCACCCAGTTTCACCAGACCACGATCGAACAGGTCTTCGAAAACGGGCTGCACCAGTTCATCCAGGCCTTCATCAAGGCCAACCAGCAGGTCGCCCAGGCGATCGAGCGCGACTACCGGTTTTACGCATGAGACTGCGGATCGAACATACCACGCGCTATGAGTTCTCGCAGCCGGTCGCGCACGGGCTGCAGCGGTTGCGGCTGACCCCGAAGAACACCCAGGGGCAGAAAGTGCTGGACTGGCATATGCGCTTTTCGGGCGCGCGGGCCGAGGTCGAATACGACGATCACAATCACAACCGGACCGTGCTGGTTTCGGTCGAATCCGGCGCGCGTTCGGTTGAGGTACACTGCGAAGGGCTGGTTGCCACCGCCGACAATTCCGGGATCATGGGGCAGCATTCGGGACACATGCCGATGTGGGCGTTCCTGGCCCAGTCGGCGCTGACCCGGCCGGGACCCAAGGTTCGTGCGATCATGGCCGGGCTGGATGTCCCGCGCGGTGAAACCTTGCCGATGCTCCACCGCCTGTCGGCCTTGATTGTCGAGGCGGTGCGCTATGCCCCGGGCGAAACGGCGGTCCACACCAGCGGTGAGGAAGCGGCGGCACTGGGCTTGGGGGTCTGTCAGGACCACGCCCACATCTTCATCGGCGCGGCCCGCGCGGCCGGGGTGCCGGCGCGCTATGTCTCGGGCTATCTGATGATGAACGACCGGACCGAGCAGGAAGCCAGCCACGCGTGGGCCGAGGCACATGTCGAGGGACTGGGCTGGGTTGGTTTCGACGTGTCGAACCGGATCAGCCCGGATGAACGCTATGTCCGCGTCGCCACCGGGCGCGACTACCGCGAGGCAGCCCCGGTGACGGGGATGAGCTACGGAGCTGGGGAAAGCTTGCTGCAAGTCCGCCTGGCGGTTGAACAACAGCATGCCGAGCAGTAGGCGGGCGAGAGCACCACGCTCCAAGGGGGGAATGCCTGCGTGACCTATTGTGTCGGAATGTTGCTCGACAAAGGGCTGGTGCTGATGAGCGACACCCGCACCAATTCGGGGGTCGACAACATCTCGGTGTTCCGCAAGATGCACCACTGGTCGGTCCCCGGTGAGCGGATCGTCGCGATCATGACTGCGGGCAACCTGGCCACCACGCAGGGCGTGATCAGCCAGATCGAGGAACGCAACAAGGCCCACGCCGACCGGCACAATTCGCTGCTGGAGGCCGAGACGATGTTCCAGGTGGCCTCTGCGGTGGGCGCGATCCTGCGCGAGACCATCGCTTCCAGCACAGCGCGCAATGGCGAGGAAGCGGCGAGCACCTTTACCGCCTCGATGATCGTCGCCGGGCAGATCAAGGGCGGCGAGCCGCGGCTGTTCCTGGTCTATCCCGAAGGCAATTTCATCGAGGCGAGCTTCGACACGCCGTTCTTCCAGATCGGCGAGACCAAGTATGGTCGCCCGATCATCATCCGCGGCTATGACCGCGACATGAGCTTTGAAGATGCGATCAAGCTGCTGATGGTCAGCTTCGATTCGACGATCAAGGCAAACCTCTCGGTCGGGCTGCCGCTCGACCTGATGGTGATCGAACGGGACCGCTACGAGCCCGCGCACCAGCGGCGGATCGACGGGGACGATGCCTATTACCGTGCGGTTTCGGCGGGATGGAGCGAGGCGCTGAAGAACGCCTTCCACGCGCTGCCGGACTACAGTTTCTTCAACAAGTGAGCGTCCAGGCCGCCCCGCTTCCACCGGGGAGCCTGCTGGAAAGCTACTGCGTGGCGGGCGGATACGTGGATTGCTTCATCGCCGAGGTTCCCCGCGCGGTAACGCTGCCGCAGCTGATCGAGACATTCTACACCAGCCACGCCTTCCGGCCAGAACGCTGGCTGATCGGGGTGCTGCTGGGCAAGCGGGCGGACAATCGCGATGTCGTCCGGTTGGCGGTGGGGAAGACTGAAAGCTTTTCCGCGTGGAGCGTCGAAGCGCGGCGCGAGGATCAGATCCTGCTCTGCGACTACCAGGGCAGCACCCGCTCGTGGCTGATGGTCCGGCCGGTGCCGGGCGGGACGCGGCTCCATTTCGGATCGGCAGTGGTCAAGCCCGGCGACCCGATTTTCAGGGCGCTGCTGGGCTTTCACAGCTTCTATTCCCGTTGCCTGCTGCGCGGCGCCTTGAGCAAGCTCTAACGGCAAGCCTTGCGCCCACCCACCTCAAGATGCAGGTGATTGTGATGCGCCGGGTTGAAGTCCGGCCCCAGCACCATGCCGAAACGTTTGCAGGCGCTGGTGTGAATGGTGCTGAAGAAGCGGCGGACTTCGGGTGAATTGTCTTCCCAGTTGTCGGCCACGGTAATCCGACGGCCATCGGCCAGGACGAAGCCCGAAACGTCGATCGCATCGGCGCGGGCATGGCCGCTGAGCCGCGATGAACCGGCAATGTTGCGGCAGTTGTAGGTTCCCATCGTTTCGATCTTGACCAGCGGGCTGCCCAGGATCTGCTGCGCGGCGCGGTCGACGCCAAAGCGTGCCCAACCGGCGAAGGTATCGGCCAGCGTGCAGGTCATCGGACCCAGGTTAGACAGCTTGAGCCGCTTGGTATCGCTGCGCAGGCTCGCCAGTTTGACTGCGTTGACCGCCGAGCAGCCGCCGCCGTAATAGGCATCGGGTAATGGCGTAAAGGCCGCGGCGCGGCTGCCAAGGTCGGCCATGCAGGCCTGAGCTTCAGGATTGAGCACAACCGGTGCGGACGAACGCGTCACCGCCGCCTTGCGCGGTGCCTGCTCCTGCGGGACCAGCGAGCAGCCGCTCGCCAGCAGAAAGGTGATCACGATGAAAAGCCTCGTGCGCATGGCACAAGATTGCGCCCAACATGGTTAACAAGCCCTAAGCGTTTCACGCATAGCTATGGGAACACGGCGAACCGTACGCATCGCGACTTGACTTGCTGCACTGCATCATCCAACGCGGCTCCGGGCCACGCGGTCCCAACGCCGCGCGAGCTCTCTGCAAGGAGAGACTACATGACTGTACCAATGCCGGGGTGCAAACCCCAAGAACGTCCGACTCGTCCGTTCTTTTCTTCCGGTCCCTGCGCCAAGCCGCCGGGCTATTCTCCCGAAAAACTGGCAACCGAATGCCTTGGCCGCTCGCATCGCGCCAAGATCGGCAAATCGCGCCTTTCATGCTGCATCGATCTGATGCGCGAAGTGCTGCGCCTGCCCGATAGCCACCGGATCGGGATCGTCCCTGGCAGCGACACTGGCGCCTTCGAAATGGCGATGTGGACCATGCTGGGCGCGCGCGGGGTGACTTGCCTGGCCTGGGAAAGCTTCGGTGAGGGCTGGGTCACCGATGCGGTCAAGCAGCTGAGGCTCGAACCCAAGGTGCACCGCGCCGAGTACGGCCAGTTGCCTGACCTGTCGAAGGTCGATTTCGCTGACGACGTGCTGTTCACCTGGAACGGCACCACCAGCGGCGTGCGCGTGCCCGATGGCGAATGGATCCCGGACGAGCGCGAGGGCCTTACTTTCGCCGACGCCACTTCGGCGGTCTTCGCTTACGACATTCCGTGGGACAAGATCGATGTCGCCACGTTCTCCTGGCAGAAGGTTCTTGGCGGCGAAGGCGGTCACGGTGTGCTGATCCTCGGCCCGCGTGCGGTCGAACGGCTGGAAAGCTACGCTCCCTCCTGGCCGCTGCCCAAAGTGTTCCGTCTGACGTCCAAGGGCAAGCTTAGCGAAGGCGTGTTCAAGGGTGAGACGATCAACACGCCCTCGATGCTGGCAGTCGAAGATGCGATCTTCGCGCTCGAATGGGCGAAGTCGGTCGGCGGCCTCGACGGGCTGATGGCGCGCTGCACCGCCAATGCCCATGCGCTCGACAAGATCGTCGCCGAGCGGGACTGGCTCAGCCACCTTGCGGTCGATAGCGGGATTCGCTCGAAAACCTCGGTCTGTCTCTCGGTCGAGGGCGCGGACGCGGACTTCATCAAGGCGATGACCGGCCTCCTCGAAAAGGAAGCTGCGGCCTATGATATCGCTGGTTACCGCGATGCTCCGCCGGGGCTGCGGATCTGGTGCGGCGCTACCGTCGACACTGCCGATGTGGAAGCGCTCGGGCCGTGGCTCGACTGGGCCTACGCAAGCACCCGCTCCGCCTGAACCAACCCGTCACCCTGAACTCGTTTCAGGGTCCATTTCTCCGCCGCGACCATTGCTCTCGATTGCACGATGGATGCTGAAACAAGTTCAGCATGACGAATTCTGATTGGACCGAATCATGACCAAACCCCGCGTACTCATTTCCGACAAGATGGACCCCAACGCCGCCGCGATTTTTCGCGACCGCGGCTGCGAGGTCGATGAAATCACTGGTGAAACCCCCGAACAGCTGATCGCCCGGATCGGCGATTACGATGGCCTCGCGATCCGCAGCTCTACCAAGGTCACGCCTGCGGTGCTCGCCGCCGCCAGGAACCTCAAAGTGATCGGTCGCGCCGGGATCGGGGTCGACAACGTCGATATCCCCGCCGCTTCCGCGCAGGGCGTGGTGGTGATGAACACCCCGTTCGGCAACTCGATCACCACCGCTGAACATGCGATCGCGCTGATGTTCGCGCTGGCCCGGCAGATCCCCGAAGCGAACGAACAGACCCAGGCCGGCAAATGGCCCAAGAACGACTTCATGGGGGTCGAACTGACCGCCAAGACGCTGGGCCTGATCGGCGCGGGCAATATCGGCTCGATTGTCGCCAGCCGCGCGCTGGGGCTGAAGATGAAGGTCGTGGCTTTCGATCCGTTCCTGACACCGGAACGCGCGGTTGAGATGGGGGTGGAGAAGGTTGAGCTCGATACGCTGCTCGCCCGGGCCGATTTCATCACGTTGCACACCCCGCTGACCGACCAGACCCGCAACATCCTCTCGGCCGAAAACCTTGCCAAGACCAAGAAGGGCGTGCGGATCATCAACTGCGCGCGCGGCGGCCTGATCGATGAGGCGGCGCTTAAGGCCGCACTCGACAGCGGACACGTTGCGGGCGCGGCGCTTGACGTGTTCCAGACCGAACCGGCCAAGGAAAGCCCGTTGTTTGGAACACCGAACTTCATCTGCACTCCGCACCTTGGCGCATCGACCAACGAGGCCCAGGTCAACGTCGCGTTGCAGGTGGCCGAGCAGATGGCTGACTATCTGGTCAGCGGCGGCGTCACCAACGCGCTCAACATGCCCAGCCTTTCGGCCGAGGAAGCACCCAAGCTGAAGCCTTACATGGCGCTGGCCGAGCATCTCGGCTCGCTGGTCGGCCAGCTGACCACCGGCTCGATCCCGCGGATCTCGATCCACGTCGAAGGCGCCGCGGCAGAGCTTAACATCAAGCCGATCGTCGCCGCCGTGCTGGCCGGATTCCTGCGGGTCCAGTCGGCCACGGTCAACATGGTCAATGCCCCGTTCCTGGCCAAGGAGCGCGGGATCGAAGTGCGCGAGATCAAGAGCGAGAAGGAAGGCGATTACCACACGTTGGTGCGCGTTTCGGTCAAGACCGATGCGGGCGAGCGTTCGGTGGCCGGCACCCTGTTCTCGAACCGCGAACCGCGGCTGGTTGAACTGTTCGGGATCAAGGTCGAGGCTGAACTGGAAGGGCACATGATGTATATCGTCAACGAGGACGCCCCCGGCTTCATCGGCCGGATCGGGACACTGCTGGGCGAAAGCGGCATCAACATCGGCACCTTCAACCTCGGCCGCCGCGAAGCGGGCGGGGAAGCGGTGCTGCTGCTCAGCGTAGACAGCGAGGTCAGCGCCGAGCTGCTCGATGCCGCGCGCAAGCTGCCCGGCGTGAAGCGGGCAATGGCGCTGGCGTTTTGATTGGTTCGCGCAAAGGACACAGAGAAGAATGAAGCGCGCAAGGGAGTTGCGCATGCGGCGAAGCCGCTTTTCATTTCGTCGGCGCGTCGTGACGCGGCGTTCGAATTTGGAAGGAGCGCCTGCGGCACTCGCAACATCTTTGCGTCTCTCTTCTTCCTTTGCGCTCTCTGCGTGAACCCCCTTTTCTTCTTCGACACCAATCCAAGACCCCGCTAAAGGCCCGCCCATGGACACCGACCGCGACCTGTTGCCCGAAGGCCTTGAAGACCGCTTGCCTGGCAGCGCCGCCGCTGCCGCGCGGGTGACGCGTTCGGTTCTCGATGTGCTCGATGGCCACGGCTACGAACGCGTCCAGCCGCCGATGATCGAGTTCGAGAATTCGCTGGCCAGCCGCATGGCCGGGATTCGGCTGCGCCGGATGTTCCGCTTCGTCGACCCGGCTAGCCTGCGCACCCTGGCGCTGCGCAGTGACATGACCCCGCAGCTCGGCCGGATCGCTTCGACCAGCCTGGCGGGCCGCGCCCGGCCGTTGCGGCTGTGCTATGCCGGGCAAGTCGTGACGATCAAGGGCGATGGGCTCGACCCGGCGCGTGAACGGTTGCAACTGGGCGCCGAACTGATCGGACTGGACTCTGTCGCTGCCGCCGCCGAGGCGCTGGCGGTGGCGATCGAGGCGCTTGGTGCGGCGGGCGCCAAGGGGCTTTCGGTCGATTTCACCCTGCCAGACCTGGTCGATACGCTGGCGGCGCAGGCACTGCCGTTGCCTGCCGACCAGATTGAAGCGGTGCGCGCCCAACTCGATGCCAAGAATGCCGGGGCACTGGTCGATGCCGGCGGCGCGGCCTATCTGCCGCTGCTGGAGGCGATTGGCCCGTTCGAGCAAGCGATCGAGCGGCTGGCGGCTTTTGATACCGGCGGCGCGCTTGCCAGCCGGATCGCGGCGCTGCGCGAAGTGGCCGCACGGCTGCAGGGTAAGGCCCGGCTCACGCTCGATCCCAGCGAGCGTCACGGCTTTGAATACCAGACCTGGTTCGGCTTCACGATCTATGCCGAGGGCATTTCCAGCCTGCTCGGCCGCGGTGGCAGCTATTCTATCAAATCGAACGGCGCAGGCCGCTCCGACGAGCCGGCGATCGGCTTCTCGCTCTATCCTGACGACTTGATTGACGTCCTGGCCGATCAGGAGAGCCCGCGCGATACTTTGTTCCTGCCGCTGGGCCACGATCCGGTCCACGCCGAACGACTGCGGGCGATTGGCTGGCGCACCGTCGCGGCGCTAGGCGACTGCTGCGATGCGGGGGCGCTGGGCTGCACCCATGTGTTGCGGGATGGGGAAGCGGTGAAGGCTTGACCTATTTCCTCCCCCTTGATGGGGGAGGGATACCGCAGCTTGGCCTCAAAGAGGTCTAGCGCAGGTTGGGTGGGGGTGAGCTCCGCCCTATGCCGCAACGTCACCCCCATCCAACTTTCGCTAGGCGACATGTCGCCAAGCTACAGTATCCTTCCCCCATCGAGGGGGAAGAGGCTCGAGATCAGTCCCCAAACACCCGCTTCAACCAGTCATCAACCACCGGGGTTGCGGCATAGGCAGGATCGCCCAGGCTGCGGTTGATTTCGGCGTGGCCTTGAAGGCCGGTGCCGGGAAAGTCGCGCCGCTCGACCTGGGTGCCGCCCTTGCGCAGCGCCGCTTCCAGTTCGATGTTTTGCGCGATCCCGTCCTTGCGCTGGACGTGGATCAGCAGGAACGCCGGGGCATTGGGGCTCTGGGCCCGAAAGGTCGGGCTCAGCGCGCGCTGGCGCGCCGGATCGGTGCCGAAGGCCTGGACATAGGTGTCATTCATGAAATTGCCGCCATCGGCGATCTGGCGCGGCACGTCATAGGCCGCGCCGTCGATCGGCAGCACGCCGTCGATGTTCGCAAAGCTGAGGCCCGCGCCCTTGAGGTACTGCTCGTCGGTCCCGACCAGCGCGACCAGATGCGCGCCCGCGCTGTGGCCCATGATCACAACCCGCGACGGGTCGATGCCGAGCTTCTTGTATTCGGCCAGCAAGTACTTGAGTGCCAGCGCGACGTCGGCCGCCTGCTGTTCCACCGTGGCTTTCGGCACCAGCCGGTAATTGATCGAGGCGAAGACATAGCCTTGCCCGGTGTAGTGCGGCGCCTTGAACTGGCCGGTGGCATTGCCCTTGTCTCCGCGCTTCCACCCGCCGCCATGGACGAAGACGACCAGTGGTCGCGATTGTTCGTTGGTATGATCCTTGGGGTAGTAGAGATCGAGCTGCTGCAAGGGATCGCTGCCATAGGCCAGCGTCTGGTCGGCGCGCGCGGGCATTGCCGTGCCGCCGCCATGCCGGGCCGCGATTCGCTCGCGCAACCGGTCTCCGGGGCGGGCTTCTGCAAGAGTGCCGGCGATCAGGGCGCAGGCAGCGAGGGTGAGGATCAAGGTTCTTTTCATGGCGAAACTCCGTTTGCAGCACAGACTATTGCCACAAGGTTTCAAGACCAGTCCCAATTTGTCGCGGATTGTCGCTCAAATCGGGCAGGCCCTCCTTGCCCTCGGTCTGCGCTTCCCCTAGGGCGCGGCACGGTTTCCACCTGCAAGGAAAGGCCTGCAATTGGCCAACGTAACCGTGATCGGCGCCCAGTGGGGCGATGAAGGCAAGGGCAAGATTGTCGACTGGCTGGCGAGCAAAGCCGATGCCGTGGTCCGCTTTCAGGGTGGCCACAACGCCGGGCACACCCTGGTGGTGGGCAACCAGACCTACAAGCTCAGCCTGCTCCCCTCCGGCATTGTTACCGGCACGCTCAGCCTGATCGGCAATGGCGTAGTGCTCGATCCCTGGCATTTCCGTGACGAGGTGGCCAAACTCAAGGGGCAAGGGGTCGATATCAATCCCCAGAACCTGCAGGTCGCCGAAAACGCCCCGCTGATCCTGCCGTTCCACCGCGATCTCGATGCCTTGCGCGAGGATGCCAGCGGCGCGGGCAAGATCGGTACCACCCGGCGCGGGATCGGCCCGGCCTATGAAGACAAGGTCGGCCGCCGCTCGATCCGGGTGTGCGATCTGGCCCACCTCGACGATCTGGGTCCCCAGCTCGACCGGATCTGCGCCCACCATGACGCGCTGCGCGCCGGGTTCGGCCAGCCGCCGATCGACCGCCAGCGCCTGCTTGATGACCTGTGGGATATCGCCGCCTTCGTGTTGCCCTTCGCCAAGCCCGTGTGGCGCACGCTGAGCGAGGCGCGCAAGGCGGGCAAGCGGATCCTGTTCGAAGGCGCGCAGGGCGTGCTGCTCGACATCGATCACGGGACCTATCCCTTCGTTACCAGCTCCAACACCGTCAGCGGCACTGCGGCGAGCGGGTCGGGCATGGGGCCCAGCGCGCCCGGCTTCGTACTGGGGATCGTCAAGGCCTATACCACCCGCGTCGGTTCGGGCCCGTTCCCGACCGAGCTGGAAGACGAAACCGGCCAGCGGCTGGGCGAACGCGGCCACGAATTCGGCACCGTCACCGGTCGCAAGCGTCGTTGCGGCTGGTTCGATGCGGTGCTGACCCGGCAGAGTTGCACGATCAGCGGCGTCACCGGGATCGCGCTGACCAAGGTTGATGTGCTCGACGGGTTCGACAAGGTGAAGATCTGCGTCGGTTACAAACTGCGCGGGCAGGAACTCGACTATTTCCCCAGCCACTCGGCCGATCAGGCCGCAGTCGAGCCGATCTATGAGGAAATGGAAGGCTGGAGCGGCACCACCGCCGGCGCGCGCAGCTGGGCGGACCTTCCCGCCCAGGCGATCAAGTATATCCGCCGGATCGAGGAACTGATCGAAACGCCGGTTGCGCTGGTTTCAACCAGCCCCGAGCGCGAAGACACGATCCTGGTGCGCGATCCCTTCGTGGACTGAAGGTACTGCCAGGGTTTCAGCCAACGGAACCCGCTGACTCCATTGCATTGTTTTTCAAATTCGGCACAACCTGCTTGTCCGATGGAGACGCCATAGCCATGCGCAAAATCATTCCAGCCTTGTTGCTGCTGGTTTGTCCGCAAATCGCACAAGCCCGCGATGCCAGCTGGAAGGAATCGCCGCAGGTCTATCGCCCGGGCAGTGCGCCGCGCGGTGAGCACGAGGTCAAGGTCGGCGAGACCATCGTCCGCCTGCCGGTGCTGTGGGACAAGTCCGCCCGGATCAAGGCCTCTGCGTTCTTCGGCCCGCAAGCTGCGCAGGGCAGGCAACTTCCGCCCGAAGCGCAGCTGCCGCAGGTGCTGCTGCAGGAAAGCCCGATCGAATACCGCTATCGCGAACTTTACTGCACCCGGGTCAACATCGATGCCAAGCGCCGGCATGACATGCTCACCTCAGTTTTCTACCGGATGTACTGGGCCGGCGATGACAATCAGAGCTGCTTTGAAGATACCGACAAGGACGGAAAGTTCGATCGGGTGGTTGAAGTCGGCAAAACCAAGGCCGGTTTCAGGCTTGGCCCGGCGATTGATCCGGTTCCCTATGATCGGCTGAATTTTGAACCGATTTCCGAAGCGACCGACTACGTCGAATTCACGCTCGAGGGCGTGACCGCCGGTCGGGCCAGCATCCGCATGAATATCTATCGTGCCGGCAAGCGGCTCAAGTTCAAGAGCGTGTCGAGCGGGCAAATCTTTGGTGAGGCTGTTACCCGGATCGACCATGCCGGGGGCGCGCCCAAACGCGTGTATATTTTCGGGCTGGTGCTCGACATCAAGGGCATCGATCCGCAGACCGGCACTGTCAAGATCGCCGTGCCCGACGATGCGCCGGTCGATACGGTGGTAACGATCCCGATGGATATCAGCAGGCTGACCTTCTACGCCTACTGACTGGATGCCCGGGGCAATGGCTGCACCGAATCCTCACCGGACAACCGCTTTTGTGACCGGTACGGATCTGGCATGGATGAGTCCTGTGCCCCATTGCCGGGATCTGGTTATGACTTTTAGACCACTCCGTCTGGCTCTTTGCGCGGCCATGCTGCTCCTGACCGGTGCCGCCACGCCCGCGCCGCCACTGTCCTTTCCCGAAGTCGATCACATTCTGGTCGAAAAGGCCGCGCGGACCATGACGCTTTACGGGGTGGACGGATCGACCACTGTGATCCCTGGGATCCAGCTGGGCGATGCTCCGGTTGGCCCCAAGCAGTTCGAAGGCGATGAGAGGACGCCCGAGGGCAAATTCACGATCGACTATGGTAATCCCAATTCAAGTTACCACCTCTCGCTGCACATCGATTACCCCCACCGCGAGCACTTGGCCTATGCGCAAAGCCTGGGCCGCAAGGCCGGTGGGCTGATCATGATCCACGGCCAACCCAATTTGCTTCCCACCGGCCGCGTACCGGGCGACTGGACCGACGGCTGCATCGCGCTTTCCAACGAAGAAATGGACGCATTGTGGGAAGCGGTGGGCGACGGGACACCGATCGAGATTCGTCCCTGATCCGCTCGCTTTCTTGTGCCTGGGTTTCGAATGATACCCAGTGCGGCGCGGAATGCATCGAATCAAACCTAATGAGCTGATTTGAGGGTCCTGATCAGGCCGTTTGCACTCATTAACCATGATCGGCCGCTGCATCACTCCAGGCCTTGGTTATCGCTTCTGTGGGTGCCTCTTTGCCTTTTACCCTGCGAGGTAGATGAAATCTCGTCAATACAGCGACTTGCGATCGGTCAAAATTTTTTTTGGTTTCGATGCTGAATCCGAAGTCATTGAAATTGGTAAATTTTGAACGAAAATTTCAAATATGGGTATTTTTTGGGCAACAAAATGTGTATGTCTAAGTCTGGGTCGACGAATCGCAACTACCGTCGAGTGTTCGTCTGGCTGAAGGGGGCAAATCGATTCGCAATTTTGCTGGAAGGGATGATAAAGTCATCCCAGAGTCCGTGGAATTGTTGAGCACAAGTGAACTTGCGCAATATTTGCGTAATGGTCCTGCGCGCCCAATGATCGATCGGCTTGTCAGAACCGTCGCTGAAACAGCCAAAGTCGAATTTGTGACTTTAGGCTTGCGGAACAATGATCTCTATTATTTTATCGCCAGCGAAGGATTTGCTTTCAGTTCTTCTATCGACTCGGTACCGGCCGGGGCGCTAAAGCAATCGCTGTTCGCTATCGCGATCGAAGTGCCAGACCTTTCAAAGGAACCCAACTTTCGCACTCTTGCCAGTGTGCCGATCGGTAACAGATGGCGCTATGGAGCCAATGTACCGATCCGGTTGAACTACCCGCTCTCTGATGGAGGGGTATTGGCCCTTTCAGTTGCCGATCGCCAAACCAGGCCCCAGGCCGGCCCGACACTGATGAAGCTCAGCCAGATGGCGACGCACTTTTCCGATGTCGTCTGGCTCGCGATGCAATTGCATAGGAAAACCAAACAAGCAGACAAGAAGGCAGCCGCCGCTCGCGTTCTGATCGATGGTCTGCGACAAACGTATGCGCCGATCGCGCTGATCGATCAGGAATTTAGGCTGATTGAATTCAGTCCGGGTCTGGCCGATTTCCAGCAAGCCGCGCTTGGTAAACCTCCCCTGATCGGTCAATCGCTGTTCGAAACCTGGGTTGACGATGTAGGCGAGGCTGCAGTTCGCAAGGCATTGAGCGAAAGCTCCATGGCAACCGAACTTATTTCGTATCCAGATGGCGCGGACAAGCCGATCGTGTTCGATTTTCACACCCTGTCTTTTCCTGATGCAATGCTTAAGTTGGGCGTCTTCAGCATTCATTTGCATTCGGTCCGCGAATCCCGTTCCAGTTTGAGGGAACCAGAGTCGGCGCCGTTTTTGTCGGTAGCCAATGCCCCGGAAAGTCCTGAAGTGGTCGCGGACTTTCTGTTTGAAACACTAACGATTCGAAAACGCCTGCTGCAGCGCAACGGACACAATTATCTTGCTTTGCGAACGTGGCGTAGCGCGATCAAAGACCATCAGATTGCAGCACTCAAAGCTCTCAAACGAAACCCCTCGCCCACGTTCGTGGAGCGCATAGCGACCGAGATGCGTGCAGCGATCGAAGCTGTGCACGGCAACCTCGAAGATTCAATGGTCGTACCGGTGCCTTGCGGCCATTCGGGCCCAGGTTGCCTGTCCGAGCTCATCGCTGCCAAATTGGCTGAAATGATCGGCATTCCGTTAGTTGCAGCATTCGAACCAATCCAGGTGCACGGAAGTTCACATCCGCGTACCAATCCAAAGCGACCCAAGATGCAGCTTCGTGAAATTCCGGAAGGCCGGATTATCTTGGTCGATGATGTGGCCACTTCGGGCGCACACCTAGAGGAAGCGATGACGCTACTATCGCGGTCGGCGAAGGCAATCTGGTCGATTGCGTGGATCGCGTCCTGATTTGAGAACGCGGAATCGATACATGGGTGGAATGGCAGCATGATTCCCTCTGAAAGCGCTTGACGAAGAACTTTTGTTCCCTAATTGTTCGCATTAGGAGTGCAGATGATGATCGATGCCGACTTCGCTTATGGCAATTCCTTGCCAGGTTCTTCAGGGGTTCCTTTGGCGCTTGCGCTTTATGCTGATCGGCCTCATCTGCTGGGCCAACTGCGCGATGATGCTATCGCTGCAGGTTTCCAGATTACCGATGTGGGGCCAGTGGACAGCTTGCTTGAGGCGGAAGAGCGGCCGTTGGGCGAACTGGTGCTGGTCGATTGTCCTGCACCCGATGCCGCGACCCTGGCGGCTCTGACCCGGCTCGACTTGCGCGCAGCGCATAGCGGGACGCAGCTGATCGTTTCGACTTCGGTTGCCGCGCTTGACGATGTTTTCGGTTGCCTCGATCAGTCGAGCCCGCAATTGCTGGTCGACCCCAGCCGGGCCGAATGGGTGATCGCATTGGGCCGGGCGATGGCCGGGTCGGCGCAGCTCAGGCTGCGCGAACTGTCTGAGGAGGACCGGCTGGTGCTGCTGCGACTGACCGAACAGGTTGGCCAGATCGCCCAGCGGCTTGAAAAGCTGGAAGGTCCGGTGCGCGATTTCGGACCAGGCGACGGCGACAGCGCGTTTCGCTTTGAAAGTCCGCGTCCGGCCTTTGCCAGCGCCGAGAGCGAGGATGGCAGCGCCAGGCTGGTCCGCGCCAGCCGTCCGCCGCTGCCCGATCCACGGCTGGTGCGGCGGATCATCCGCCAGCGGCAACTGCGCGCGCGGTTCTTCGATGGCGATCTGTTTGGCGATCCGGCGTGGGACATGCTGCTCGATCTGACTGCCGCGCGGGCCGAACATACCCGCGTTTCGGTAACGTCCTTGTGCATTGCCAGCGGGGTTCCGCCGACCACTGCGCTGCGCTGGATCGGGCAGATGACCGATGCCGGCCTGCTCGAACGGGTCGAGGACGAAACCGACCGCCGCCGCGCCTTCATCGCGCTGACCGAAAAGGCCGCGGACGGCATGGCCCGGTATTTCGCAGAATTGGGGAATCAGGCGGCCAGGCTGGTTTGAGGCTTTCTTTGGCCATCAACATCGGCTAGGGGCGCTTTCCTTGGCGATGAGCCAGGGCGCTTAGCTCAGTTGGTAGAGCATCTCGTTTACACCGAGAGGGTCAGCGGTTCGAGCCCGTTAGCGCCCACCAGTTTTCGGAATCAGAAAATGTCCGGGGGACATTTTCCCGAAAACTCCCGAGCGCAAGCGAAGGGGCACGCTATCGGCGTTCAAATCCCGGTTCCGTTCAATGCTGAGTCCCGGGGGACGGACATCCCCAAAACTTGCGAGCGCAAGCGAAGGGCCTAGTTAGCCTCCGCCAGCAAGGCCCTGGTATCCTCACCGGTCCAGTTACGCTCGCCCAGCACCCGCCAGACCTCGCGTCCTTCGGCATCGTAGTATACCGTCGCGGGCAGCGTTTCGGCACCGAACTGGAAGGCCAGCGCATTGTCCGGATTGAGCCACGGTTGCAGGCTTGTGCCGCCTTTCTGGACGAGGAACGGCGCGACCCGCTCAAGCTTGTCCATGTCCTGGTTGACGGTCAGCACCTTGATCCCCGGATTGCCCGCTGCCAGCTGGTTCAGCTGCGGCAGTTCGGCCACGCAGGGCGCGCACCAGGTGGCCCAGAGATTGATCAGGACCGGCTTGCCCTTCAGGCTGGCGAGGTTCAGTTCCTTGCCCGACGGGTCCTTGATCTGGAAGTCTGGTATCTGGCTGCCCTTGTGGCTGCGGTCGATCGCTCCCGCCTTGACGGAAGCGGCGCTCGACGCTTGCGGTTGCGCCTGTCCGCCGCTTTCCCTATCGCACCCGGCGAGTAGAACTGCGCAGCCAAGGGCGACGGACTTGAGCGATCGGGACAACAACACGGGGCAGGGCTCCAACACGATGTGGGGCGGACGGTTCGCGGGCGGGCCGTCGGCGATCATGCGCGAGATAAATGCCTCGATCCCGTTCGACAAGGCATTGTGGCGCCAGGACATCGCCGCAAGCAAGGCGCATGTCGCGATGCTGGCCCAGCAGGGCATCGTTTCGGCTGAGGATGCGGCGGCGATTGCGGGCGGGCTCGATACCATCGCGGGCGAATATGCCGCCCGTGGAGTTCCCGAAAACTGGGACCTTGAAGACATCCACATGGTCACCGAAAGCCGGCTGGCTGAACTGATCGGCCCCGCTGCCGGGCGGCTGCACACCGCGCGCAGCCGCAACGATCAGGTCGCGACCGATTTCAAGCTGTGGGTCCGCGATGCGATCGACCAGGCCAATGCGGGGCTGCGGGCGCTGCAAGTCGCGCTGGTCACCCGGGCGGGAGAGCATGCCGCCAGCATCATGCCGGGCTTCACCCATCTCCAGACCGCGCAACCGGTCACGCTGGGTCACCACCTGATGGCCTATTACGAAATGGCCGCGCGTGATCGGAGTCGCTTTGCCGATTGCCGTGCCCGGCTCAACCAGTCGCCGCTGGGTTCGGCGGCGCTCGCCGGGACTGGCTTTCCGATCGACCGGCAGGCCACCGCCAAGGCACTCGGCTTCGATGTGCCCACCCGCAACAGCCTCGATGGTGTCTCTGACCGCGACTTCGCGATCGAGTACCTGACCTCGGCCGCCCAGACCTCGCTGCACCTCTCGCGCCTCGCCGAAGAGTTCATCATCTGGGCCAGCCAGCCGTTCGGCTTCGTCACGCTGCCCGACAGCCTGTCGACCGGCAGCTCAATCATGCCGCAGAAGAAGAACCCCGACGCGGCGGAACTGGTACGTGGCCATTCAGGGCGCATTGTGGGTGCCTTGACCAGCCTCTTGGTGACCATGAAGGGCCTGCCGTTGGCCTATTCAAAGGACATGCAGGATGACAAGGTGCCGGTGTTCGAAGCCGCCGGCCTGCTCACCCTGTGCCTCGCCGCGATGACCGGGATGGTCGAAGGCACGAACTTCCGCACCGAGCGGATGCGCGCTGCGGCTGAGCTTGGCTATGCCACCGCTACCGACCTCGCCGACTGGCTGGTGCGCCAGGCCAATGTGCCGTTTCGCGAGGCCCATCACATCACCGGAGCCGCCGTGAAACTGGCGGAAAGCCGGGGAATTGCGCTCGATGCGCTGCCGCTGGCCGACCTCCAGGCAATCGATGCACGGATCGAAGAACGCGTCTTTGCCGCGCTTTCGGTCGATGCTTCGGTCGCCTCGCGCTCAAGCTATGGCGGAACCGCGCCCGAACAGGTAAAGGCGCGGGTGGCCGAAGCGCGCGTGGCGCTGGGGCTGGAGTGATTCGATGCGCCGTATCGCAATTCCCTTGCTGCTTCTGGCCCTGGCCGGCTGCGGTGCCAATGCGCCGCTCAAACCTGCCGCCGGACAGGAACTGCCGGTCGCGCCCTATGGTGTCGAACAAAAGCCCAGCGCCGAAGCCCTCCTGAAACCAAATCCCCAGGCAGCCCCGGAACGCAGCGTCGAACTGCGAAAACGTTCGGAAGAACGTACGCAAGACCCCTTCGACCTGCCCCCTTCCGACGACTGATAGAGCCTGAGACCATGGACCATTTTGCACTTCGAAACGGCGTGATGCACGCCGAAGACCTGCCGCTGAGCGTGATCGCTGAGGCGGTTGGTACCCCCGTTTACGTCTATTCGCGCGCCACGCTGGAACGCCATGCGCGAGTATTCAAGGATGCGCTGGCGCATCTGCCGAAGACGCACATCGCCTTTGCGATCAAGGCCAATCCCAACCTCGCCGTGCTCAAGGTGATGAGCCGCGAAGGGCTGGGTGCCGATGTCGTTTCGGGCGGAGAGCTGGCCCGCGCGCTGGCGGCCGGGATGCCGGGCCACGACATCGTCTTTTCCGGCGTCGGCAAGACCGGCACCGAGATGATCCAGGGCCTTGAGGCCGGGATCGGCCAGTTTAACATCGAGAGCGAAGAGGAAGGTGTCGAGCTTGCCGCAATCGCCGCCGCGCGTGGCATGGTTGCGGCCTGCGCACTGCGCGTCAATCCCGATGTCGATGCCCGCACCCACGAAAAGATCTCGACCGGCAAGGCGGAGAACAAGTTCGGCGTGCCGATCGACCGTGCGGCCGGGATCTATGCCCGGCTCAGCCAGTTGCCCGGCATGGATCTGCGCGGAGTGGCTGTGCATATCGGCAGCCAGTTGCAGGATCTGCAGCCGCTTGAGGACGCTTTCGTCAAGCTGGGCGAGCTGATCGCTGATCTGCGCAGCGGCGGCCAGGTTGTAACCCATGCCGATCTCGGCGGCGGGCTTGGCGTACCCTACAAGGCGGGCGAAGTGTTCCCCAGCCCGGCCGAATACGGGGCGATGGTCGGCCGGGTCTGCAAGGACTGGGACGTTACCTTGATGTTCGAGCCGGGCCGGGTGATCTGCGGCAATGCCGGGGTACTGCTAACCCGGGTGATCCGGGTCAAGCGCAGCTCAAACGGTGCGCCGTTCGTGATTGTCGATGCCGCCATGAACGATCTTGCCCGTCCGGCGATGTACGGAGCCTGGCACGATTTCGACGCGGTTCAGCCCAATGGCAGCCGGATGGTGGCCAACATTGTCGGCCCAATCTGCGAAACCGGCGACACCTTTGCGATGGGCCGCGACATCGATGCGCTTGAAGCGGGAGATCTGGCAGTATTCCGCACCGCCGGCGCTTATGGTGCAACCATGGCGAGTTCCTACAACAGCCGCGGGTTTGTCTGCGAAGTGATGGTCGATGGCGACAGGTTTGCGGTTGTCGCGGACCGGATCCTGCCTGCGGCGATCACTGCCGCCGAACGCGTGCCCGACTGGCTAGAGTAATGCATTCGCTCCCGCTCTTCCACCGTATTGCCGGCCAGCCGGTAATCGTGCTGGGCGAGGGCGATGCAGCCGAGGCGAAACGTCGAATTGTCGAACGTGCGGGCGGGCAGGTAACCAGCGATGAGACTGCGCCTGCGCAATTTGCTTTCGTCGCGCTTGATCAGCCAGAAGGAGTCGCCGCAAAGCTGAAAGCGCGCGGGGTACTGGTCAACGTGGTCGACCGCCCCGAGCTGTGCGACTTCACTGTGCCCAGCCTGCTGGAGCGCGGGCCGGTGCTGGTTGCGGTTGGCACTGGCGGGGTTTCAGCTGGCCTTGCCAAGGCCTTGCGGTTGCGGCTGGAGGCGCTGTTGCCGCAGAGGCTGGGCGCGCTGGCCGATGCGCTTGGCGCGGCTCGCGCGGCCATACGCGAGCGCTGGAGCGATGCGGGCGAGCGCCGTCGCGCATTGGATGCTGCATTGGCAGAGGGCGGCGAACTTGATCCGCTCGATGCGATGAGCGTCGAACGGGTCGATGGCTGGTTGGCCAATGGTGCAGGCGGTTCGGTAGGGGTTGCCGAGTTCACCCTGCATTCCGCCGATCCCGACGACCTGACCCTGCGTCAGTCACGCTGGTTGGGCAGCGCCGATGCGGTGTGCCATGAAGCGGGAGTGCCCGCAGCGGTGTTGATCCGCGCCCGCGCCGATGCGGTGCGCTATCCGCTCGAACCCGGCCAGGCTCCGCCGCCGCTAACCGGCCGCGTGGTCATCATTCGGCGGGGCTGAGCAGAACCTTCATCTGCGCCAGCGCGATCGGCTTGGTGCGGTCGTCCTGCCAACATTCGGCATTGACCAGCGCCACCCGGCGGCCGGCGCGAGTCACGGTCCCCATCGCATAAGTACGCTGCTCGGTCCCGCCGCGCATGAACTCGACCTGGATATTCACCGGCTTCAGCTTCATCGCTTCGCCCCGGCGCTCCAGCTCGGCGCGCAGCGCGGCGATCGCGGCCATTTCCATCAACCCGCTCATCGCTCCGCCGTGGAGGTATCCGGGACGTCCGGCGACACGGGCGGAATAATCGACATGCAACACGGGCTTGCCGTCCTCGTCATGGTCGAGCTCGATACCAAGAGCATGGGCATAAGGCGGCAGCGCGTTCACAGGTAAGTTCCGTGGGTTGCCATAAAGGTGCCGATTACGTGCGCCACCGGATCATCCGGATCGCCATCATGCGCGATCCCGCGGATGAAGCTGATCGTGCGGGTCAGCTTGTAGCATTCGCCGTGCCCAATCACCGTACGGCCCGGAACCGCGGCGCGCATGTAATCGACTCGCAAGTCCAGAGTGGCATGCGCGGTGACCCGCTTGGCCAGGGTCCACACTGCCATGGATGTGGCATTGTCCATCAGGCTGATGATCGGGCCTGATGCCAGCACCCCGCTTTCGGCCAGGCCGACCAGTTCCTCACGCCAGGGCAGGGCCAGTTCGACCCAGTCAGGTCCATGAGCGTGATAGGCAATTCCCAGCCAGCCGCCGTGCCCATGGCGAGTCATGAACTTAGCCCCGCGGGCCGGGTCGAAGACGAAATCAGATGGCAGGTCATGCAGGCTTTTGGGCTGTTCCATGGACTTTCTCTGCGGTTCCAGAGGGGCGATTACAATCTTTTAATTTCAGCGCAGCGCCAGGGTGAGGGAAGTTGCCGCTGCGGGCGCTTCGTCCCGCTTCAGCAACAAGGGGAAGGTCATGAACCTGCCGAAGATCGACATATCTGCGTTGCCCGATCTTGATACCTTGACGGGCATTTCTGGAAGCCGGGCCAATTCTGGCCAAAATCAGTTCATCGATGACTCGCTGATCGATGTCATGGTCATTGTCTACGAAATGACCCACCACGGTTGATCGGAACGGTTCCGGATGCTTATCTCGACGGAACTTGAGGCGCTGCGGAGCAACGATGCTCCGCAGCGTCGCGCCCAGGCCAAGCTGAACCTGAAGCTTGCACAGTGGCGCGAACAAGAAGCAATCAAGGCGATCGAATCCGAAGTGCATCGCTTCGGCAGCGGGGAGCCGCTGACCGCTTTGCCCAACCTGTCTGGCCTGTTCGCCTCGGGCAATCCTGCAGCGCGTAATTTTGCATCGGACTTGACCGCAGTGTTTGCTGCCGGTCTCAATGACCAACCGCTGGCCTTGGCACCATTTCGTCACTTTTCCGATGGGACCATTTCGAACTTGTTGGTCTTTGGAACCAAGCGTGCTTCGCTCATGCTCCAGGCCATCGATGGGCAGGCTTTGCGGCGACGCGAAGCAGCGTCGAATGCAAGTTTCACACCGGGTGAAACATGGGAGAATGTGCTGTCGGGCACTGCGGACGCCGACCTGGTTCGAATTGCCGGACCACGGCCTGAAGGCGTTGTCCTGAATGGAGAACCGATCACGTTGGCGCCCGGCAAAGTCAGCCACCGCGATGGCAATCGCGAGGCTTTGGTCCTCAGATCGGTTCCAACCAGCCTTGTCACACTCAAGCTTCAAGTCCGCGACGCTGCGTGGGCCGTGGCCCGCGAATTCCGGCTTTCCGACGGCAGCCAGATCCACCAAGCCACCGTTTCTTCTCGCGAAAGCCGACTGGAACTCGCTGCTGCATTGCTCGGCCGAATGGGTCGCAGCGACGCAGCACCACTTCTTGCCGCAATGGCTGAAGAGCGGGGCAGTCAATCGCTTCGCTGGCAAGCCCTTAAGGAATGCATTGGCCTGGATAGCGCCGCCGGCTTTACCTCGCTGTGCCGTATTGCAGCGCGCACTGACGATCCACTTGCTGTCCCGGCCGGAGCTTTGCGAGCCCAGCTGATCGAAACCTACCCGCAATTGCTGGAGCTGACGCGATGCCAAGGCTGATCGAAGTGGCTGACGAACGGTCTTGCGAACTCGCTGAAGCAATCGAAGCAATCAACTCGAGAGGATTTGATCCAGGCGAGGAAGAGAGCCTGCATAACGCGGCGCTCTGGTTGCGGCGGCTTGGCAACAACCGGCATTTCCTTGGTGACATCCTGATTGAAGAGTTGGCGCAGCGCCACCGGGACGATAGTCCGCTCGGCACCTACAGCCCGCAGGTTGTGGTACTTTCGGCTCCGCAACAGGACTTCTTCATTCGCGCCAACCTGTGGCCTTCGGTTGACGAGCATATGACGCGGGCAAGCGGGACTTCGGCCTTCTCTATCGGCTTGCCCCACGATCACAATTTCAGCTTTCTCACATTCGGGTATTTTGGCCCCGGATACTGGAGTGACTACTACGAATACGACTATGGTGAAGTCGTTGGCTGGAAAGCGGAGCAGGTTCCATCATTGCGGTTTGTCGAACGCGCGCAGCTCGAGCAAGGCAAGCTGATGCTTTACCGGGCTCACGTCGATGTTCACACCCAATTGCCGGCCGATGCGCTTTCAGTCTCGCTCAATGTCATGCACAGTCATGGTGCCCAGTCCTGGCTCGATCAGTATCGCTTCGATACCGACAAGCAACAAATCGCGGGAATCCTGGCCCCGACCGCGAGCGAGACCTTCTTGCGGGTGGCGGTCGGATTGGGTCAGGCCGAAGCGCTGGACCTTGCCGACCGCTTCGCCCACCACCATCCGAGCGACCGGGTTAGGCTGGCGGCCTGGGATGCACTGGCTTCGCTGGAAGCCGACGCGGACAGACGGGACAAGCTGTGGGCTCGGGCTGAACTTTCGGGAAGTCGGCTGGTCGAGGCCGAAGCGAAGCAGCGCCGAGCTGAGCTGGTTGACCAATAGGACCAGGAAATCCGCGACGCGTCAGTCAAGCCCACTGGTCAGCGCGTCGATCGCCGCCTGCAGGATTACCGCCGCGGCCGCGGCATCGATCCGGTCGGCGCGTTTTGCGCGGCTCATATCCTGGGCGATCAGCGAGTTCTCCGCGCTGGCGGTTGACCAGCGTTCGTCCCACAGCAGCACCGGCAAGTCCAAAGCGGCGGCGATGTTGCGGGCGTAGGCTCGGCTCGACTGGGCGCGAGGGCCCTCACTGCCATCCATGTTGAGCGGCAGTCCGATCACCACGCCTTTGACCGAACGCTCACGAACCAGCGCCGCCAGCGCCTCGCGGTCGGCGCCGAATTTGCCGCGCTTCAACGTCTTGCCGGGCGACGCAAAGCGCCAACCGGCGTCGCAAAAAGCGGTTCCGATCGTCTGGGTGCCAAGATCCAACGCGAGCAGTGCGCCCCCCTGGGGGAGGCCGCTGTGAAACTCCGCCGCATGGGTGGTAACTAGCGCCGCGTCTGCCATGCCGTCGCCCGCCGCGCGAAATCCTCGCGCAGGTTGGTCCAGTAGAGCGCGTAATCATAGACGTGATAATTGCCGCCGGGCAACACGAAGGGGCCCATGTCCGGACCTTCGCCGATCCTTAGGGTGCCATCTTCAGCACAGGCCGCCCCAACCAGTTGGGGGGTCAGCTTGGCCGTCTCCATTTTGGCATCGGGGACGATTGCGCCGCGATTGGCGCTGGCCGGGGCCATGCCGCCAATCCCGCCGGTTAGCGGGTTGGAGCAGAGATAGTGCGGGGCGGTGGTTCCCGCAGCCTTGCCGGCAAAGCGTTCATAGGCGCCGCGCATCATCGCTGTGTCGGCCTGGTCGGTGAACGACAGAAAGCTGATCACGCAGCCAGCCTGATCGGGCGCGGCGCAAGCCGGCAGGCCCATTTCGGGCAAGTCGCGTGCGGAATCGACCAGCCAGCCGATCACGTAGGCAGCGACGATTCGTTTGGCGAGTGGAGTCCCGGCGACCTTTTCCATGAGCAGCCGCTTGATGATGAAGCTGCCCTGGCTGTGCCCAGCCAGCACAATCCCGCGGCCTGCTGGTTGCGCGGCGACAAATGCGTCGAATGCCTGGGCGACGTCGCGGTAGGCCAGTTCATGCGCTTCGCGCGCTTCGGGCGCGTCGGACACGAAGGCTCCGAAAGTTGCTTGACGATAGCGTGGTGCCCAGATCTCTGCGGCGCGGTTGAAAGTACTGGCATTGGCCTTGGTCACGATTTCGCCGATCCGGCGCGCGTCGGGGTCGTCGAGCGGAGCGTTCCAGTGTGTTTTCTTGAGGTAGCTGGTCGGGTGCACGAAGAACACCGCGACATCGAGTGGCGGTTGCGCTTCGGTGAAGCCCTCGGGTTGCCAGTCAACCAGGGACCGGCCTGGCTGCGCGGGGCGGGCGAGCCACATTGCCGGATCGGCATAGGCATTTGCGGCCAGTCCCGGCTGGCGCTCAAATGCAACCTTGGGGGTGAATGTCGCGCGGGTCAGCTGCTCGGGATAGAACCCCAGCGCAACCCGCCCGGCCGCGAACAGCGCGATCAATATCGCCACGAAGTAAAGAAACTTGCGGGCCAAGCCTCAAGCCCCTTCGTTACGCTGCGATTGCCGTTCCAGCGCAACCTTGATCATCGCCACCAACGGATCCGCCAGCATCAGGCCCAGCAAGCCGAACAGCGTACCCATGATCAGCTGCATTCCCAGTACCACCGCCGGAGCCAGGTCGGCCGTGTGCTTGGCGATCAGCGGAACCACAATGTTGCCATCCAGGATATGGACAAACAGGTAGACAAATACACAGAACAGTCCGGTGCTGGTGCTGTCCGAAAAGCCCACCATGATCATCAGCGCGCCTGAAATCGGCGCGCCGATGTTGGGCAGGAAGGCCAGCAGGCCAGTCAGCAGACCCAGCAGCGCGGCCATCGGTACGCCCCACCAACCGAGTAGTATCCAGGTCGCCAGGCCTTCGATCGTCATCCCGGTCAGCCGCCCGGCCATCAGCCGCCGCAAGGTATGGCCCATCTGCTGGGCGGTGCCGGCGAAGTGTTCGCGCTGGCCGATCGGCAGCAACCATGCGAACCCACGCTGGTAAAGTTGCGGCTCAAGCGCGAAGTAGATTCCGAGCACCACAATGCCGAAGGCGGTGGTCAGTCCGCCGATCAGTCCTCCTACTGCGCTGGTCAATTCGCCAATCGCACCTGCGGCCTTTTCGATCAGGCTTTGGGCGGTTTTCATGTTGACCACCGCGCCGTGGGCCTGGGCCCAGTTCAACACCTTCATCGACTGGCTTTGGATGATTTCCGGCAGCAAGGCAGCTTGCGCGGCGATCTGCGATCCGGCGAACATTGCGGTCCAGGCCATGAAGGCAACCGCAAAGGCCAACACAATCGACACGCGCCAGAGCCGGCCAATCTTGAGTACCCGGCCCAGCAGTCGCGCACCGCCATCGATCATCGCGGCAAAAACCATGCCGCCGAAAATGATCAGCAGCGGCTCTGCCAGGTAGACCGTCAGTGCCAGCGCGGCAGCAAGACCAATCCACACTGCAGCACGTTTGAACTCGTTGCGCAGGACCGGGTCATGGATGTCCGCAGGCCCGGCCTGCTGCACCACTTGTTCGTTGACCTTGCGGCTTCGGGTGCGGGTGGGGCGGGGGCGGGCCTCTGCCATCACTTGCCTTTCGTCAGGTGAACCGGGCGCAGGCTGGTCCAGGATCGGTCCGGACGCAAGGCATTCCACCACGAGGCCGGGTTGCGGCTCTGGCTGCCGTCGAGCGAAAATGTGACAAATTCCGCTCGGCCGCCAACGTCGGACAATGGCACTGGGCCGCCCAGGCCATTGCCACTCGAAGGAACACGGCTGTCGGCCGAATGGTCGCGGTTGTCGCCCATCAGGAACACGTGGCCTTCGGGTACCTTGGTCTCGGCCATGTTGTTGTAACTGTTGGTCGGCTGGTCTCGCACGATCAGGTAAGTCGCCCCGTTCGGCATGACTTCGCGGTAGGTCGGCAGCTCGATCACTTCGCGGCCCGAAGGCAGGCGCTTTCTGAGGTGAGTGAAGGCGTCGTAACACCAGCTGGGGCTGCCATATTCATCGCACATCAGCTTGGGATCAGCGGATAGCTGCACGTTGGGTTCAACCGATTGCGGAACCGGCTTGCCGTTTAGCACGATCTGGCCGTTGATCACCGCGATCCGGTCTCCCGGTAGTGCCACCACGCGCTTGATCAGATCGTCGGTCCGATCGCGCGGGACAACGATGACAATATCGCCATATTGCGGGGTTCCCGGCAGCAGACGCCAGGTGTCGCGCGGCAGGACATGGAAACTTGCCGAGGCCCAGTTCCACCCAAAGGGAAATTTGGAAACAACCAGCCGGTCGCCGACCAGGAGGTTGGGCATCATCGAAATCGAGGGGATATAGAACGGCTTGGCGATGAAGCTGTGGAAGCACAATACTGCCAGCAGCATCCAGAACAGCCCGCGGATCTCGCCGATCCAGTCGATCGGTTCATAGGGTTCGACCGCGACGGGCGCGGCGTCAGGCGTTGGGGAAACGTCGGTAGGGACAGTCGTATCGTTCACAATTTGCGGGCCTCTATCACCACAAAGGCCTGGGCCCAAGGATGGTCATCGGTAAGGGTCAGGTGGATCACGGCTTCGTGTCCGGCAGGCGTGATTTCGACAAGTCGGGCGGCGGCCCCTCCTGCCAGTTGGAGCGTCGGCGCGCCCGAGCGCATGTTGACCACGCCGATGTCCTTCATGAACACCCCGCGCTTGAACCCGGTGCCAACCGCTTTGGAGAAGGCCTCTTTGGCGGCAAAGCGCTTGGCCAAGGTCCCGGCCTTGGTGAAGGGGCGGCTGTTGCCCTTGGCGCGTTCGATCTCGGTGAATACCCGGTTCTCGAACTTCTCGCCCCAGCGTTCAAGCGAGTGCTGGATCCGTTCGATGTTGCACAGGTCTGAGCCGATCGCGAGGATCATCTGCCCTTTGCCTTTCGCGCAGCGCGTTCGAGAACTTCCGGAATGCCGCCATCGCGCGACTCCCGCAGCAGATCGTCGCGAAGACGCTGCAACGTTTCGCCAAGCCAGTTGGTACCCAGCCACTTGGATCGGTCATTAGCATCAACCGCATCGGCGGCCAGGCCTATCCCCCAGATGGTGTCCATCGGACTTGCTTCGGCGAGTGAGGTTCCTTCTGTATCAAACAACAGCTGCAGCAGGTCGCGATGGGTAGTGAATTTGGCGCGGTTCCCGCGATAGACAATGTCTCTCGCAGCTGCGTCCCAGCGTTCTTTTTCAAACCCTCTTACCATTCTGCCTTCGAACTTCTGAACCGAAGGATCCTTGGCAATGAGAATTGCCCGAAGCGCATCACTGTCGCCAAACATCCGGGCTTTCTCAGCCATCATGAACTGTTCGGCAGTGTTGTAATATTGGCCGTCAATTGTGAACGGCGCCACATGCCATTGTGAAAATGGGCCACCCCAAAAGAAGGTGAACTGCTCCCTTGTCGTCACCGCGCCGCATCCATGAGTTCGCGCATCCGTAGCACCGCCGGTTCCAACCCGCAGAAGATGGCCTCGCCAATCAGGTAGTGACCGATGTTGAGCTCGGCCAGTTGCGGGATTGCGGCGACCGGCTGGACATTCTCGTATGTCAGGCCGTGTCCGGCGTGCGGTTCGATCCCGTTCTTGGCGGCCAGCGCGGCCATGTCGGCCAGACGCTTCAGTTCAAACGCGCGGGCCTCGCCCTCGGCGTGGGCATACTCGCCTGTGTGGAGTTCAACCACCGGGGCCTTGAGCATCAGCGCGGCTTCGATCTGGCGCTCGTCGGGCGCGATGAACAGGCTGACCCGGATGCCCGCATCAGTCAGCCGTTGGATCATCGGATAGAGCCGGTTGTGTTGCCCGGCGGCGTCGAGCCCGCCTTCGGTGGTGCGTTCTTCACGCCGTTCGGGGACGATGCAGGCGGCGTGCGGCTTGTGGCGCAGCGCGATTGCCAGCATCTCCTCGGTCGCGGCCATTTCGAGGTTGAGCGGCAGGTTGGTTGCGGCCTGGATCCGGGCGAGGTCTTCGTCGCGGATGTGGCGGCGGTCTTCGCGTAGGTGTGCAGTGATCCCGTCGCCACCACAGGCCGCTACAATTTCGGCCGCGCGGACCGGATCCGGATGATCTCCACCGCGCGCGTTGCGGATCGTCGCAACGTGATCGATGTTGACGCCCAGGCGCAGTCGCAGGGTCACGGTTTGACGCGGCTCCCGGGCTTCACAGCTTCGGACCCGGCCAGTTCGGAGGGAAGTTCATCGGCGGCATAGGTCGGGAAGTTGATCGCGATCAGCGGGTAGAAGGGAACCCCCAGATCGACCGATCCGGCGCTGCGATCGACCAACGCTGCCGCCGCAATCACTTCGCCACCCTCTTCTTCGATGCAGCGAATCGCTTCCTTGCTGGAAAGGCCGGTGGTGACCACGTCTTCGACCATCAGCACCTTGTCGCCCGGTTCAAGGGAGAAGCCGCGGCGCAGTTCGAAAGCGCCGGTCGGGCGTTCAACGAAAAGCGCTTCGACTCCCAGTGCCCGGCCCATCTCGTGGCCGATGATGACCCCGCCCATCGCCGGGGAAACCACCTTGGTGATGTCCTTCCTAAGCTCGCGCGGGATGCGCTGGACGAGGGCTGAGGCCAGTCTGGAAGCGCGCATCGGGTCCATCAGTACTCGTGCGCATTGCAGGTAGTGCGCGCTATGACGCCCGGAAGAGAGCAGAAAATGCCCTTCAAGCAAGGCCTTGCTGGCCCGGAACTCGGCAAGCACTTCTTCGTCCTGCATGGTTTCACTGCGCCTTTCGTCTGATTCGTGGACAAGCCTGGGGTGCCCGAGCGGACACCCCACAAAATTTCCCTAGAGGCGCTTGAGGTGCCCGTAAAGCGCGCGTATAGGCCCGGCTGAAATTGACAACTCCCAAGGGGGCGGGGGGAGCACGGATGGGCTTCCATCGACCTGATTAGCGAAAGCAAGAGGAACGATGACAATCGGTCAAAGCGTCCGCGAAGCGGCCAACGCGTCGATCACCGCGATCAAGGCAATAGGACTGTCGCTGGCACTGCTGGCTGTGCCGGCAACCGCCTCGGCGGCACCGGCCGCGGCACCTGCCGCCAGTGAGGCGGTCGACGCCAAAGCAGCCGAGGCAAAGCCTGCCGCCGCGCCCGTAGCTGCCGCGCCTGCCCCCGAAGCGCCCAAGATCGATCCCAACGATCCGCATTTCAAGGTCGCCCCCGGCGGCTACACTCCGATGAAGCCGACCCCCGGCGTCGGCATGCCGGTTGCTGGCGCGCTGGATGTTCAGGCGCAATTCTCGCCGACTGGTCACCAGGCACAGCGGATGCACGACGGGCTGGTCTGGGTCATGGCAGCGATTGCCGCCTTCGTACTGCTGCTGCTGCTCTATGTGATCGTTCGCTTCAACAAGCGCGCTAACCCGGTCCCATCGAAGACTTCGCACAACACCCTGCTCGAAGTGGTTTGGACCGGTATCCCGATCCTGATCCTGGTCGCCATCGCGGTTCCTTCGGTCAGCTTGCTGCGCGCCCAGTTCAAGGATCCCGGCAAGGATACCTTGACCATCAAGGCCACCGGTAATCAGTGGTACTGGACCTATTCCTATCCTGACAATGGCGGGTTCGAAGTGATTTCGAACATGCTCAAGGAAAAGGCTGACGTTAAGGGTGCCGAACGCTTCCGTACCGAAGATGACGGTCCGGCCCAGCTGGCCGCCGACAACCGCATGGTCGTCCCAGCAGGTGAAGACATCCGCCTCCAGGCGACCGGCGCCGACGTGATCCACTCGTTTGCGGTCCCGTCGCTGTGGGTCAAGATCGACGCGGTCCCGGGGCGCCTCAACGAACGCTTCCTGCACATTGAAAAACCGGGTGTCTATTTCGGCCAGTGCTCGGAACTGTGCGGCGCGCGCCACGGTTACATGCCGATCGTGGTCGAGGCACTGCCGCGTGACAAATACAATGCCTGGGTGATCGCCCAGGGCGGCAAGATCGACGGTGCGCCCGATGCGCCTGCCGCCGCCGAAGCCGCCGCACCCGCTGCGAAGCCCGCAGCCTGACCCCGAACGAATTCAGGACAGAGGTTCCAGACCATGGCCACCACCGCCGACCACTTCCAGGCCCATCACGACGATCATGCCGATCATGATCACAAGCCGGCGTTTTTCGCGCGCTGGTTCATGTCCACCAACCACAAGGACATCGGGACGCTGTACCTGATCTTTGCAATTTTCGCAGGGATAGTCGGCGGAACGATTTCGGGTCTGATGCGGCTTGAGCTGGCCCAGCCGGGGATCCAGCATCTGGGCTGGATCGCGAGCATGCTTGGCGAGCCCGATGCCAGCTTCGATGCCCAGCTGCACCTGTGGAACGTGCTGATTACGGCCCACGGGCTGATCATGGTGTTCTTCATGGTCATGCCTGCGATCATCGGCGGATTTGGCAACTGGTTTGTGCCGATCATGATCGGCGCGCCCGACATGGCCTTCCCGCGGATGAACAACATCTCGTTCTGGCTGACAGTTGCGGGCTTCTGCTCGCTGCTGCTGTCGGCAGTTGTCCCCGGCGATGCCACTGGCAATGGTGCCGGGATTGGCTGGACGGCCTATGCGCCGCTGTCGACCTATGGTTCGGTTGGACCTGCAACCGATTTCGCGATCTTCTCGCTGCACCTTGCCGGTGCCGCCTCGATCATGGGCGCGATCAACTTCATCACGACCATCTTCAACATGCGCGCACCGGGCATGACCCTCCACAAGATGCCGCTGTTCGTGTGGTCGGTGCTGGTCACCGCCTTCCTGCTGCTGCTTGCCCTGCCGGTACTGGCCGCGGCGATCACCATGCTGATCACCGACCGCAACTTCGGTACCACCTTCTTCGATCACAAGGGCGGCGGCGATCCGGAGCTGTTCCAGCACCTGTTCTGGTTCTTCGGCCATCCCGAAGTCTACATCATGATCCTGCCCGGCTTCGGCATCATCAGTCAGATCATCTCGACCTTTTCGCGCAAGCCGATCTTCGGTTATCTGGGCATGGCCTATGCGATGGTCGCGATCGGCGTGGTCGGCTTCGTCGTGTGGGCGCACCACATGTATACGACCGGGATGACGCTCGACACCAAGCTGTATTTCACGCTCGCCACCATGGTGATCGCGGTGCCGACCGGCATCAAGATTTTCAGCTGGATCGCGACGATGTGGGGCGGCTCGATCGAATTCAAGAGCCCGATGGTCTGGGCGATCGGCTTCATCTTCCTGTTCACCGTCGGCGGTGTGACGGGCGTTTACCTCGCCAACGGCGGGATCGACGATGTGGTCCACGACACTTACTTTGTGGTTGCCCACTTCCACTACGTGCTGTCGCTGGGCGCGGTCACCGCGCTGTTCGCGGGCTTCTACTACTGGTTCCCGAAAATGAGCGGGAAGATGCACAGCGAGTTCCTCGCCCACCTGCACTTCTGGGTGTTCTTCGTCGGCGTGAACATGATCTTCTTCCCGCAGCACTTCCTGGGTCTGCAGGGCATGCCGCGCCGCTATCCCGACTATGCTCCGGCCTATGCCTACTGGAACGAATGGTCGTCGTTGGGCTACGTGGTGATGGCCGCATCGCTGGGAATCTGGTTCATCAACATCATCTACGCTTTCACCGCTGGCAAGAAGGCCGAAGACAACTACTGGGGCGAAGGCGCGACCACGCTCGAATGGACCCTGTCGAGCCCGCCGCCGTTCCACCAGTTCGAACAGGTTCCGACGATCAAGGACGACGATCACCACTGATCGGACGTTACGCTCTGGACAGAACACGCCCCGGCCCGCAAGGTCGGGGCGTTTTCGTTGTGAGGTAAGCAATGCCCGAGTTCCGCTTGATCGAAACCGGTGAAGTCACCCTGCGTTGTGCGATCGAAGGGCTGGGCCCGCTGGCGATCATGGTCCACGGCTTTCCCGAAAGCTGGTATTCGTGGCGGCACCAAATCACCCCGATTGCGGAGGCGGGGTTCACCGCGTGTGCAATCGATGTGCGCGGCTATGGTGGGTCGGAAAAGCCGCAGCCGGTTGAAGCCTACACACTCGAAGCGATCGCGAGTGATCTGATTGGCCTCGCCAATGCGCTTTCACCGGATGAGCCAGTGGTGCTGATCGGGCATGACTGGGGCGCGCCGATCGTCTGGAACACAGCCTTTACCAACACTGATCGAATCCGTGCGGTTGCAGGGCTCTCGGTGCCGTTTTCAGGCGCGCCGATGCGGCCGTTTACCGAGGTGTTCCGCGAGCATTTCACCAGCCAGGGCCGGTTCTTCTACCAGGAGTATTTTCAGGAGCCTGGTGTCGCCGAAGCCGAAGCCGAGCGGGACCCGCGCGATTTCGTGGCGCGGATGATGTATTCGATTTCGGGCGACGTACCGCCGGGTGACTACTGGAGCAAGCCCGCAGGGGCGACCTTCCTTGAAGGTCTGCCCGATCCGCAGCCGGTGCCCTGGCTGACCGAGGCTGACCTCGATTTCTACGAGGCCGAATTCAAGGCCTCCGGCTTTCGCGGGCCGCTGAACCGCTACCGCAACCACGAACGCGATTTTGAGTGGTTGAAGCCAATGCAGGGCAAGCAGCTGGAGCAACCCTGCCTGTTCATCGGCGGGACCCGCGATCCGGCGACCACGCTGTTTGGTGCGGTGGCCGATCCGGTGGCGATGATGCGAATGTTCGCGCCGAAAGTGGAAGGACACGTGCTCGAAGGCGTCGGCCACTGGACCCAGCAGGAGCGTCCGCAGGAAGTGAACGCGCTGCTGATCGACTGGTTGAAGCGGCTCTAAAGAGGCAAGATCTACCCCTGTTCCCGTTCGCCCCGAGCGAAGTCGAGGGGTCGCCTCCTGACGCGACCCCTCGACTTCGCTCGGGGCGAACGGATTTGAGCCACGGTCC
>Ga0209023_10001379_pt1 | contig 32718 bp, 34 predicted proteins | sample LakOneMetagenome_FD_187468 | JGI IMG/M metagenome (GOLD analysis project Ga0209023, IMG submission 187468) | Freshwater and sediment microbial communities from Lake Erie, Canada (SPAdes) (version 2) | ecosystem: Environmental > Aquatic > Freshwater > Lentic | place: Lake Erie, Canada...
TACCAAAACTATTAAGGGTGTTCGGACCAAGATCTTCATCGGCAACCCCATTATCTTGTGTGTCGGTGGCAAGATTAATACCGAGGTTACCGTTTTTAAAGATGCTGTTACCAAGGATAGCGGCACTAAATACATCCGTTCCATGACACAAGGTGGTGCCACCCTCGCCATCATCACATTCCTGCCATGGAACAGAGAAAATTTGGATGCCGTCTTCCGCGTTACCAGCAATAGTATTTTCCTCTGCCGCGGCATCGCCACCAATTTGGGTCTTATAGACTGATCCACCACAAGAACCATCGTTCTCGTGAACCATAATACCCGAGCTTTCGTTTCCAAAACCAGCCGTTACCGCTCCTGCCGCATTGGTGCCAATTCGATTGCCAAGTATCTTATTGTCCTTAATTATTGACTGGCAGTGATCAGCGCGCCAGACGAGAATACCATTATCGCCATTAGCAGAAATAACGTTATGCGAGGAACTGCTGCCAACTATATTGTTCCGTGCACCTTCTCCCAGGAATATTCCATCTTCGCCGTTACCTAATGGTTGTCCGTTCAGAGACAAACCAATAAAATTATTTTCGACAACATTATTGGCTCGCAGAACCATTCCTTTGGTACTATTCCCGCTGATAACATTGTTATTGAGATGCACTTGCTTGGTGTCATCCTCAATACCGCCCGAATAACCATAGAGGTTTGGTAAGGCTGTTTGCCCATTGGCCGTAACACCAATCAGATTATTCTCGATTGTGACCGGACTTTGTGTTGATAGCCCAACAGTCCAGCCCCCAGAGAATAAGTTATTTGTGATTGAGACTTGCGTTACCCATGGCTGCACGGTAACTCCCGTACCACCGCCTATAACTGCGGCTACCGTACCGGCTTGGTTGGTTCCAAAGTAGTTACAGTTAATATCAATATCAACCAGAGGATTTTGATCATTAGAACTATTCATAAGCACTCCTGATGCATAACCCTGGAAGCGGCTCAGAATCATGCCCTTAACTGATGAGTGGCTAGCACCAGCGTCTTCGAAATCAAAGATATTGGAATTGCCGGAGGCAATGTTGTCACTCCGGACTTCAACCATCAAGGTATGTGGTGTATTGCTGTTGGCGGGCAACGAGGGAACTAAGGTTCCACAACTTGCTCCTGTTTGAGTAGTACCATCGATATGAATTGATTGCGTAATTGGCGGCAGGCCCGTTTCTAAATCTATCGTATGAAGACCAGCCCCGGCGATTGCAAAATGAACTGTTGTCGTATAGCCGCTTGAGGCATTGGCTTCTTGAATGGCAGCTCGTAGCGTGCAGAGGCCAGCCCCGTCGTCGCAAACACCGTCACCCGGATTATCGTCAGGTGTATCGAGAATAGAGTTAACGGTAAAGGTAACCGGTATTGGAGCATCCGCAAAAGCATTGCCATATCGAGCAATCGGCAGTGCTGTTGTTACGACCAGTGCCAACGCGATTAACAGTAAACTTCCCCTCTTGGTTTTCATCTTCCCCGAATCTGTTAACTTATGCAGTTATTTTACCATAAGCTATAAGGGGCGGGCAAGGATGGGGATACAGATACAACCTACAGCCATGCTCGAAGCGAGCTTCTGCGCGTGGCCTTGCCAGTCGAACCCACGCTTCGCGTAATGGGTTTGCTCATACAATCAATCCAAATAAAAAGAGCCACCGTTGGTGACTCGTTTTTTTTGGGGCGAGTGATGGGGATCGAACCCACTACCTTCGGAACCACAACCCGACGCTCTAACCAAATGAGCTACACTCGCCATATTCTGGAACAGGAGCTGATTATACCCTAAAACGACCTCTGTTACAACTCGTCGTTTTGGTGCCTCGGGTAGGACTCGAACCTACGACCTTGAGCTTAGAAGTCTCCTGCTCTATCCAGCTGAGCTACCGAGGCACGAGCTTGGTGCGGGATACCGGAGTCGAACCGGTGTCCAAAGTTTGGAAAACTTTTATATTAACCGCTATACGAATCCCGCCTGAAAGCTCGAAGATAATTATAACAGAGAAGCTACTAAGATTTTAGCGGCGGTCATCAAGGGTCGCTTGCAGCTCTGGCGCATCGAGCTGCAACGTCTGGCCAGGAGTGATAGCGTTGGATAATAAGCGTTGCGAAACGACGTTTTCTACCGAGCGCTGGACTACGCGACGTAACGGCCGCGCGCCGAGGCGTGGGTCATAGCCTTTATCAACCAGCAGGGCTTTCGCGGCATCGGTCAGAGTTACCGTAATCTTACGCGATGCCAGACCCTTATTAATGCCGGCCATTAACAGATCGACTACTTGCATCAGTTCTGGTTTAGTCAGTGGTCGGAATAATATAATCTCGTCAAAGCGGTTCAAGAATTCAGGGCGGAAGATATTGGCGTTAATTAATTCACTAACGAATGATTCTTCAAATTGCTCCAACTGTAAACCTTGGTCGATATGTTGGCGAATACGATCGGCTCCGGCATTACTGGTAGCAATAATAATTGAGTCTCGGAAGCTTATCGGTTTATTTTGCGTGTCCCGCAATGTACCTTCATCGAGTAGTTGTAAGAGTAGGTTCAAGACGTTAGGGTGGGCTTTTTCAATTTCATCCAGCAAGACGACACTAAATGGCTGTTTGGCTATTTGGGCACAGAGGCTATACGGATCGGTGGCACCAGCCGCCAGCAAGCGATTGGTGTCATCGGCATGCGAATATTCGTTCAGGTCGACTCGAACCATCTTGGCTTCGCCGCCAAAGTAGACATCGGCTAAGGCTTTTGACAGCTCGGTCTTACCGACACCAGTTGGGCCAAGAAACAAGAAGGTTCCAATTGGCTTCTTTTCGTTGGCAACACCGGTCCTCGCTCGACGCAAGGCATCACTGACCAACTTAACAGCCCGGGATTGATTAATCATCCTTTCATGGATACGGCTTTCTAGATTGAGCAGGGCGTCTTTTTCCTGGGCCGTATCAGCAACCTGAACCTTGATATCAAATGATTTTTCAACAGCCTGCTGAACAGAACGAGCTGTAATAAAGTGTGTTTGTTCCGGAAAGCCAGCCGCGATATCTAGCACCTTCAAAGCCTTGCCTGGGAAGGCTTGCTCATGGATGTACCGTTCGGCCAATTTATAGGCTTCTTTGATTGCCTGGTTCATCAGCACGACTTGATGCTTACCCTCAATCAGTAAGGTCTGATCCTCAATAATCTGAACCGTTTCATCAAAATCGAGTGGGTTCACCACAACCCTGTTGAGCGACTGGGCTAAACCAGGCTTGGTTTGCGCCAAACGCAGCCATTCTTGGTTATCCAGGGCGAGGATAATCTTCAGCGCGCCACCTTCTAGAATTGGCATCAAGATATTCGACAGGTCAACTGCACCAGTACCTTCCCGCAAAAACAGCTGAGCTTCATCTAAAAATAGGATGACGTTCTTGGCACCGATGGCTTCGTTAAAAATGTGTATCAGTAAAGCTTCGAGTTCACCCCGGCCTTTGGCGTTGGCAATTAGGTGAGAAGCATCCAGTTCAATCACTTGTTGATAGCGCAAAGTTGAAGGGACTGACCGAGGGTCTTGCACGAGTCTTTGGGCAATTGTATGGACCAGGGTCGTTTTACCAACGCCTACTTCACCGACTAACGTGGCGTTACGACGACCCGGTTGGCCGAGTAAATGAATAATCTGCTCCATAGTTGGGATGCGACTTTCGACCGGACGATATAGTGCACCACCAGACTGAATCTGATTAGTTAGATTCAGCCCGACGTGGTTGAGCATCGGAGCCCATCCAAAGCTGAGATCTCGCCCAATGCCGCCGTAGTGCCGTTTTTCACGGTATCGTTCGCGCATCATGCGCATATGGTGACGCCAACCAACCCCGGAAAGAATGTCATCAACATCCAGTTGCAATCGGGCCAGCATCATTTCATGATCGGGTATCGCTAACACTAGTGCAGCAACTAGAACTGCAGAATCGATGCGATCGCTTTGGGTTTTTTGAGCAATTTCAATGGCGCGCTGCCAAACTACTGCACTAGCAGCGGCATCGGTTGCGGACATATTCTGCAAAATCTCTGGGCCTATCGCAAAACGGGCGCCAAAAAAGTAGGCTCCTTGTTCCTTAGCGACCATTTTTGCTAAATCCTGAGGTGTCATATTAGATTGGACCTTAGCAAGCAATCGTCTACTCAAAATCTGACTAATTTCCTGGGTGGTTCCAACGGCCTGGCCTGGAGCAAGCTCTTTTAACTCCCCGTAATACCAGAAGAGTGGCATAACCAAAATACCGCTCAACCCAAATAAAAGGTGGCCCGCCATCTGGTGGAGAAAAAATACACTCCAAAACCAACCAAATAGGGTAGCACCAATGCCGCACCACAAAAGTACCCGAACTAACCAGGTGTCAAATGGAGCACCAAAGCGAGCTTTGATAGCTCGGGGGCTGTGAAGATCGATGGAAGCGCCGGGGTTCATCGTCCGACTCCCACGACCATCATTACCACGCTAACTGGTACTGACAACGGTGCCAGCGGCCATAAAACTACAAATACTGCGCCTGTGATTAAGACAAACAGGCAGGCAATCAGCCCAGTCAGAATAATGAAAAAGCGCGACACAAAACCGACACAACGAGAGATGACATTATCAAAAAAAGCACGCACCCGCATATCAATCGAACCGTTCGATTTATTATACGTCTGCTTAAAGGGTGCAAAGAGTGTGCGGATTAATGCAAAGATTGAGAATGTTTCGTTACACCATTGGAGGCGCTCAACAATTGCTCGTTGCACAGCCCATTGCCAGCCGGTGCCGTACCACCAGCGCAAATATAACTGTATCACCATAAGCAGTATTGTACTTGATTTGAGGGGTTTTGAGTACCGATGGCTGCTATACTGTTAGAACATGAAAAAAATATTTAACTTTTTTAAACACTACAAGCAACTCGGCATAGTTATACTTGCCATTATTGTTGGTGGCGTGCTCAGTATCCTTAAACTACAATTGGCCGCCAATATCGTACTTGGTCTAACGGCGGGGATTTCAGTTATCCCCTTACTATGGGGCATGGTACAAGATGTTCGGGATGGTAAGTACGGCGTTGATATTTTAGCTGCCACGGCAATTATTGCCTCAGTTGCGCTTGGGGAATACTGGGCCGGCATGGTCATTGTCTTGATGCTAACTGGTGGTGAAGCGCTGGAAGACTACGCTGAACGTCGCGCAAAAACTGAAGTTGATGCTCTGCTGAAACGAGCTCCGAAGCAAGCGCATTTACAAAAGGGTGGTAAAACCATCGATATTTTAGCCAGCAAAGTACAAGTTGGTGACAAGTTACTTGTTAAGCCTGGCGAACTCATTCCGGTTGATGCGATTATTATCGACGGTCAATCCAGCGTTGATGAGTCAAGCCTAACCGGCGAAAGTCTACCGATTGACAAGAAAGTTGGCGATGAACTACTCAGTGGTTCCGTGAACCTTAACGGAGTTATTACCGTTAAGACTCTTCGGCAAGCTGCTGATAGTCAGTATGAATTAATCATTAAGTTGGTCCGCAGCGCTTCTGGCAATCAATCACCTTTCGTACGATTGGCAGACCGTTATAGCATTCCGTTTACGCTGGTTGCCTATATTATTGCTATTAGCGTCTGGGTTGTCTCGGGTGATGCGATTCGTTTCTTGGAAGTCATTGTGGTGGCAACCCCGTGCCCACTCTTATTGGGCGCACCGATTGCTCTTATTTCTGGCATGAGTCGAGCGGCCAAGCACGGTATTATCATTAAAACCGGCTCCTCGCTCGAAAAACTAGCCGAGGTTAGAACTGTTGGTTTTGATAAAACCGGCACGTTAACTGTTGGTAAGCCTACCGTTGATAAAGTGCTAACCATAAGTGGCTTTAGCCGCCAACAAGTTCTGGGGGCCGCTGCTAGCCTCGAACGAGATTCGAACCATAGCCTGGCACAAGCCATCGTTGAAGCTGCCCATAAAGACAAATTTAAGTTAAACAAAGTACGTGGCTTGCACGAAGAGGCTGGCTACGGTGTACGCGGACAAGTCGAGCGCAAAGAAGTATTAGTAGGAAAGCTGTCGTTACTGGAACAAGCTGACATAGCAGTCCCCAAACAATATCAATCACTTGCCAGTACAACAGCATTTGTCGCCATCGATGGAGAGCTGGCTGGCTTGATTGAGTTTACTGATGAGCTTCGTCCCGAAGCTAAATCAACCTTGTCACGCCTTAAAGCAGCCGGCATTAAGCACATATTGATGGTGACCGGCGATAACTTGGCGAGCGCTCAAGCCATCGCCCAAAAGATTGGCTTAACCGATGTTCAAGCCAACTGCCTTCCGTCGGATAAACTATCTGCCATTGAGGGCATTACCTATGGCCCGATAGCGTTTGTTGGCGACGGAGTTAACGATGCTCCTGTTTTAACAGCGGCTGATGTCGGCATCGCCCTTGGCGCACGAGGCTCAGCGGCAGCCAGCGAGTCAGCCGATGTTGTCATTATGCTCGATGACCTTTCTCGCGTTGCCAGTGCTCTGCAAATAGCTAAGCGAACCTTTTTCATAGCTAAGCAAAGTATCCTGATTGGAATCTTTATTAGCCTCGGCCTGATGCTAATTTTTGCGACTGGTAAGTTCAAGCCAATTTATGGAGCCGCCCTGCAAGAGATTGTCGATGTGGCGGTTATCTTTAATGCCCTTCGTGCTCATGGCCCCTTCGGTAAGAAGGATCCTTTGCTTTAAGAGTGATTCAATAAACTTGGGTTGCTTGTAAGACAATAATTATTAGTAGTGGCACAAAAATATTGTCCGTTCCGGCCACCGCTAGATTCTCAATCAATGTCGCTGCCATAGGCAACCAGACAAGTAACGGCACAACTGGCCAGGTAATTGGCGTACCACTAAACAAAATCACACTGATGACTATGATGGTTGAGACGAGGTAAAAGGTCGCTGTTCCTGCCAACGTTTTGGTGTAGTTATGCACTTTATACTGGTGCATTAAACCGTACCGTTTCCCCACTACTGCAGCCAAACCATCAGCCAGAGAAAGATGTAATATCGCCGCCGTGAAGACAATTGGCTCAGGCGACAAGAGGGCCGATAGACCAATGCCTACCGGGAAGAAGATAAGGCCTCGGGTACGACGTGACACACTATGAACGGCATGAAAAATCTGCAGGTTTTTTGGTAAATACTTTGATAAATAGTGCGAGCCAAGAATGCCAACTAAAAACGCCGCACTCATTAATACAATCTGGCCCCAACTCATAAAATATGGCCAAAACGCGACGAAGGTCCCAACACTGATGTGCACAAACTTGCGCGCTACTTCCCCACGCATTAGTTTAGCTCGCCAGAGCACCTCCGAAGTGACCAGCAAGACAAAAACTCCTGCGGCAGCAAAAATTATGGCCATCGTATTATTTATTGAGCCTGAGATCAAGGAAATTCTGGCCAGTTAACGGGTGCGACACCACATCAAGCATTGGGCGACGAACTGCGATGGGAGCACGTTTCATTGGCTTGCCCACAATTGGCTCCATAAAGGTTTGTCGGATAGGCGTGGTCTGCTGGGTCTCCCTGGGTATCGGCGCCGGCTCAACGACGGCCGGCAAAGGAGCTAGAACCGGTTCTGGGGTAATTACTACCGGTTCTACTACAGTAGTCTCTGCTTTCGCTTCTAGCTTAGCCGCTTTGCGTAGACTGCGGTTCGCCATCCATACCATGACAACCGAAAGGTTGTATAGAACGATGATTGGGAGCGCTATCAAGAATTGAGTAAGCGGATCATATGTAAAAGGCAAAACAAGCGCAATAGCCAAGCTGCCGACAATGACGTACTTCTCATATTTGAGCAATTTTCGAGGGGACATTGGTTTTATGTGGTTAATGAACAGTACAAGCAGTGGAATCTGAAACAATAAAATAAAGCTAACGATACAAGTCAGCGCAAAATTCAAATAATCATCAGCGGCAATCAATGGTTTAACGCCGGCAATATCAACATTACCAAAGAATTTCAGTGAAACTGGTAGTACAACAAAATAGGCAAAGGCCGCGCCAGCAACACCCAGCGTCAACGACAAGGCGGTAACCATCGTAATAATCCTACGAGTAATCTTCTTCTCAACGGCCGGTTCGATAAACGAGATGACATTGTAGATGAGAACCGGTATAGCTAACGTAATCCCCAAGATGAAGCAAACCTTCATAATAAAATTGAAACCACCAGCCGGAGTATTGTAGTAGAGGGTTTGATGGAGTGGAGCCTGTAAGAATTGGATTATGTCGTTATGAAAAGCGTAGCCAACAAACCCACCAATTACCAGAATCAATGCTGGCCACGTTAAACGTCGCCGTAATTCATGAATATGACCGGCAAATGTCAGTTGTCCTTCAATAACTTGCCCATCCATATTGAGACACCTCTATATGGTTAGGCTTTTTTTGAGGTCTTTGACTTTGTAGTTTCTGGTTCGTCAGTAAAGCCCTTGCGAACTTCTTTTACTGATTCACCCAAACCACGCGCAAGTTCAGGAAGCTTTTTAGCCCCGAACAACAAGAGAATAATTAAGAGAACTATGAGCAGTTCTTCGGTTTTTCCAAACATTCCTGTTGGCCCTCCAAGAGTTACTATTTACAACTATAATAATAACAGTATCAGGATAGGATAAAAAGCGCTTTCGGTGAAATTACAACAGAGAGGTCTTTTTAGCGCCACCATAGGCTGTAGAACCGTAGCCACCAGCTACGTTACCAGAGGTGCCACCCTTAGATCCCTGATGCAATAACGCCTTGAGCATTCCACTCACACCAATAACTGCCAATATAGCAGCACCAATATAGCCCAAAAATTCTTTTCGGTTCATCGGTTGTTCGAATACTGCCTGCAGGTGTTTGTTCATAAGACTCTTATTTTACTTATGTTTATCATAGAGCTTACTTGCGTTTAGTGTCAACCAAATCCCTCTGCTGCGCAGTTTTTTTACGTTGCGTCCGGTTATGTAGCCAGATGTAAATAATTGTGGCGTTATACAGCACCAAAACCACAAGAACAATAAAAATCATGCTGTATGAAGCCTCCTGATACTGTTAGTATATAGCTTATGATTAGGTTAACCAGTCAAAGGTTGGTTTTAAGTGTGAAACTTAAAAGTATTCTGACCATCGTACTTCTTTTGGGCTGGGTATTCTTTCCTAGAATTGCCCTTGCCGCTACCGATCCAGTCTATGGCTGCGATAATTATGGAAGTAGTGATTATAGTAGCTGTGCCGCGTCAACAAATAGCAGCTCAACAGGTGGCAGTAACACGGCAAGCGGCAATACCCCTACACCCACCACTACAACCCCCTCCGGCACACCCTCATCGAGCAATGACACCTCGTCGGCTAAGGTTGAGTCCTTACCAGCAGCTGCCATCAGCTCAGTAAAGCGGTCAAATCATTTACTTTTCATTATTTCGCTTGGGATTTTTCTGCTCGGTTTAATACTACTCGTACTACTAGTCTCTAAACGCCGTAAATCACTCTAAACTCACTAATATCGTGCTTACGCTATTGACAAGCTGAGTATTATATAAGATTATCCTGATAGTACTAAAATATTTAAAATAAAAAATTAACAAAAAGAAGAAAAATCGTGAAGCAGACAAAAACCGCTCCTCGTGGGAGAAAATCTCCCCCTAAACGGTCCTCTCGGGTCGTTGCCGTCAAAAGTAAATCTTCCGGCAGATTTAATAAATTTCACCTCCTCATTCTGGTGATTCTTTTTGCAGTTATAGGAGCTGCCTATACCTTTGCATCCCACGCCGCAACCAGTGACGGCAGTGTGGGTGTCTACCGCGTTTTCCAAAGCGCCAGCGGCGAGCACCTACTAACTACTAGTGAAGTCGAAAAGAATGCCTTGGTACCAAAAGCCGGTTTCTCAAGTGAAGGTTTTGGTTTTTCCGCCTGGACAGATGGTAATAATGGACGCAAACCAGTCTATCGATTAGCCGGACCAGGTACGAATGGTAAGCACCTCCTAACCATGAGCGAAGTCGAAAAGAATGCCTTGGTAAAGGGTGGCTGGAAGCTCGAAGGCATTGCCTTCTACGCCTACGACACTGGTGGGGCTGGTCGCATACCTGCGTATCGTCTCTCCAATAAAAATGGTGATCACTTAATTACTACCAGTGGCTTTGAGCGTGACGAACTAGCCAAAAGCGCCTACAGCAACGAAGGTATCGCTTTTTATGTATCTGATGGCGTTAACACCAGCACTCCCCCACAGAACAAACAGGCTCCATCTGGTAGCCTCGATCCAAGTAGCTGCTCTACCCTGGTTGGTTGGGCGCTTGATGGCGACAGCCTTGGCTCTGCCGTTCGGGTTGATGCCTATGTTCAAGGAATTGGTATCTCGTCAGGCAACACGAGTGTGCCTCGCGCCGATATTACACGAATCTTCTATGCCCCTGGTAACCACGGTTATAGCATCAAAATTCCAGCCCGCTGGCTTGATGGTCAACCCCATAACGCCGATATCTATGGCATCAACATTAACTCTAAGGGTGCACTAGCTGGAGAAAATGCCAAGATTGGTCACCGAGAATTCGCTTGTGATGCCGCTGGCAAGGATCACATGCCTGAAATCTTAGCCCAACGTGCCGCCGAAGAAAAAGCTGCCCGGGAGCGTGAAGCCAAAGCGAAGGCTGAACAAGAAGCAGCTGCAGCGGCTGCCTCTAAAGCCACTTCCCGCCCAGACCTCCAACTTGGCTCATTCGGCACCCATGTTACCGCCTTCCAGCAACGACTGGCCAACCGAGGCTTCTGGATTGCAACCGACGGAGTATTTGGCGCAACCATGGAACACTGGGTACGAGCCTTCTCTATCGAAATTGGCCTTGGCAATATTGGTGTAGTCGATGGTCGAACCTATCAAGCTATGGATGGTGCCGAGGCGAACAACTGGCGCTTCGACCCAAATGACCCACTTCTATCTGTACTTCAGTCATCTACACCTACCAAACCCGTTGTCGTGAACCCTGGTGGTTGTGGCGGTGGCGGCGGTGGTGGTGGCGGTGGCGGCGGTGGCAACAGCGCACCCGCAACCGGCTCCAAGTGTGGTCCTAATATTACCGTCCCTCAGTGTGAAGCCTTTGGCATCTACATAAGTAAATTGCCTCCAAGCAGCCCACCCGCAACACCGGTTACTCCTCAACCACAAGGTGCTTGCCGTGGCTACGATCAGTCTAACGGTGGCCCAGTTACTGCAGCCTTTGGAATCCACACGTCATTTGGTGACTGCTGGAATAAGCACAACACCAACCAGTGGCCAAATCTACAGCACCTTGACTGGCAGGAGGACGGCAAGGGTAACCGGGAGATTTGGACTCGTATCGACCCGGTCGTAGTTGCCCGTGCGCCCGAACAAGCACCTCAGCTCGGTAGCTGTATTATCCCCGGCAATTACTTCGGTAATTCATACTTCCCGAATATTACTTATGCGCAATGTAAAGCCAAAGCACCATACACGGTTGTAATCTGGCGCTCAAACTAACCAAATAAAAGGATGAAGAAGAAAGCTATGAAACCAAAAAACTCGATGACGAAGAAGTTATTAATGGGACTCGGCGCAGTGCTGGTGGCAATCGGCCTATTCTCTGCCGGCTATTACACCCGCGGTGTGTATGAGCAGCAACAAGACAAAGCGGCCGCTAAAGTCGGCGCAACCTTTGTACAAGATCTAGTAAGTGGCAAAACCAGTGAGGCATATAGTCTTACCAGCAAGTCACTCCAGTCTAAGCAAAGTAAGGAAGACTTCACAAATACCGTCAAAGGCCTCAAAGCCGATAAGCCAACCTATGACGATGTTCAGTCAACTACTAAAGATGGTCACTTTTACTACTCACAGAGAGTACTTGGGTTGCCAGCAGCATCAAACGGCAATACTACCGCCTCATTCTTTATCGTAATTGATAAGCAAGGTATGGACTGGCGAGTTTCGCAAGTTACCGTAAACTAGGTAACCTTACTCCACAAAAAGAACCGTCATTAGGCGGTTCTTTTTCTTGGGGGTGAAAGGTCAAGGGGCCCATCGGCGCCCGGCATCGAAGCTACTGCTTCTGCTGGCGGGCTTGATGAACAAACCTTCGACCTGCATCTTTGCTAAAGCAAAGCTGCGTCGAAGCTAAGTCTTACTCCAATAAAAGAAAAAGAACCGTCAGATGACGATTCTTTTTCTTTGGTCGGGGTGAAAGGACTCAAACCTTCGACCTCTCGGTCCCAAACCGAGCGCGCTATCAACTGCGCCACACCCCGATGGTCAATTCCATTCGGATTAACAGAGGAGATTATAACGGAAATTGCGCGGGATTACTAGACCAAGCGTAGCCTATTTTAAATAAATGTGGCATAATTGGAAGACCTTATGAAGTATATCTCTATCTTCTTTACCATCTTACTTATCTGGATCGCCATCGTTCTCATGGCTTTCACGCGCAGCAGTGCCACCGAAGTCTTTGAACTCTTCTTAGCGGCGATTGCCTCGACCGTTATTTTGTTCCTGATTGGCTTCAAACGAAAGTAGCACATGAAGCAGCAATCTATCGCCGCGATTAAACGCTACCGGACCCGTCGTCTGGCCAGCTTGGCGACTCGTTGCTACTACCTCCATAAGCGTGGTCGCGATGAACAAATGGCAACCTTACTATGCGATGAGTTCGTAGCACTGGGTGGTGTATACATTAAGTTCCTGCAAGGCATTCTTTTAAGAAGTAAGTTTTTGCGTAAGTGGAAGAACCCAGATCGGCTTAAGATTTTTGAAAACCTTGATAGCGAGCCGTTAGATATTGTCGACTTCTTGCGACGGGAGCTAAATGCTGAGCAGCTAGCGCGAATCACCATGGTACAGCCACAACCATTTGCGGCTGGTAGTTTTGGCCAAGTTTACTACGCCCAACTTGATAATGGTGAATATGCCATTATCAAAGTTCTGCGACCAATGGTACGAGAACTTCTTAAATACGATCTGCGCCTACTGTCGACATTTAGTAAGGGTTTCTTCGCTAAGCTATACAAAAACATGAACCTGCAACTGGATGACGCCTTGAGTGAATTCCGCGAAGCTACGTTGCGCGAAACCGATTACAAACACGAAGCAAATTTTGCGAACGAGCTGTATCAAGCCTATAAAGATAATCCCAAATTTATAATTCCAAAAACCCATATGGATCTCTGCACTGATAATTTAATCGTCCAGGATTTTATGCCGGGCATATCAGTAGCACAGCTGGTTAAGCTCAAGGAGCAGGGCGTTGACCCCTCAAACTATGTATTCGATATGCTTGGCTCCGACCTCGATACCCAGCTTAAAACGTTGGGCTACGAATCGACGTTAGGCATCTTTTATCTCGACCGAATTCAAGGCGACCCACATCCTGGCAACATTCGTTTACTGAGCGAGGACCGCGTTGGCCTAATCGACTTTGGTATTAGTGCCCAGGCGCCACCCGAAAAAGCTGCCTTTTATGGTATGTTGCAAGCCTACGACAAATTATTTAAAGGTTCGCAAACTGCGGTTAGTTTATTTGAGCAGGGCCTACGCTTCTTCGTGAGCGACCTGTACCGCGCCCTTAAAAAATTGGCCTCAATCTATGGTAAGGGCGATGACAAAGACTACCTGAGTGAAGTAAGCGCGATTGCCGCCCAAGCCTTCGCCGAAGTCACCGGCTCCGATATCATCGAGGGCAACTTCACGCAAGATTCAACGGCGTTAAGCGTTATCAACAAGCTGGTCAACAAAGGAAACCGCTTTGGGCTCGTTATGCGACTCGAAGCCAGTGACATTTTACGTGCCGTGCAGACCTATACGTCTTTGGTGAGCAGCTTGGGACGATATCAGCAGGTAATCCCGGCGGTAATGGACCGTGTAGTCGTCGATGTTCAAAAATTATACCCTGATGCGATTACCGATTCCGATAATCAGATTGAAGTTGGCGATGCAATTGATATTATAATGAAGTGGCTTGAACGAGTTGCTGAACGTGACCCAGCCTTATTCCGTCAGCTGATGTCCAAGATTAAAATGGGGAACGTCAAACCGATCAAACCACTTAAGGAGGAGAAACCAGCCCATGCTTAAAGAATTTATTCTGTTTATAAAATACCCTTACACGGCTGGTACTATTGCTACCATCTGGCTCGGTAGCGCCGTCTTAATGGCGATTAATCATGAGTTGCCGATTGTGGCCATGGTTGTTATCGACATGGCCGCCAGCGTTTTAATCTCAGCTGTTGGTTTTACTAGTAGCAAAGAAGCTTAGCTCAGTTTTCGGATCGTTTGGATGGCGGTCGCCAGCCCAGTGGTCGGGTCGATTGTAGCCAGAACGGCGTTTAGCTGCATTGGCCCTTTGGTTTCAAGTTGATTTGTTGTACGCATGCCATCACGCCAGCGCGGGATGACCGACTCTAGGCTAATACCTAGACTACTTTGCAAACTCCCGCACATGCCGACATCGCTTTGGTGGGCTGTACCTTTTGGCAAGACCATGGCATCAGCCGTTGGTACGTGCCAATGGTCCCCAACTACCAAGCTAACTCGCCCGTCTAAGTAGTACCCGATGATTACTTTTTCACTACTAAAGTCGCCGTGGAAGTTAACGATGGTGGCGATTTTGGGCTGGTCTTTGGTTTCTTCCAAGATATCATCAATCACTTTAAGTGGGTTATCAGTTGGCTTATCGGAGTCTTTGCCGACAATAGCACCTAACAAACTTATTACCAAAATATTGCCCTTCGCCGTCTTGACGTATTTGTAGCGTTGTCCCGGAGTACCGGCAGGATAGTTGGCCGGCCGCACCACTGGTTGCTGCGGGTCATTTAAATAGTCGTAAATATCTTCGTTATGGAGCGTCCAGTTACCACCAGTGCAGGCATCAACACCGGCAGCGCGTAGTCGCGAAAAATCGGCCCTACTTAGACCCTTTCCGTTTGTCACGTTCTCGGCTTGGGCAATAACACAATCAACCACATATTCCTTACGTAGCCCGGGTAGTAGTGTTTCGATCAGCTGCAAACCTGGTTCCGCCATTACGTCGCCAAGGTAGAGGATATTCATAGCGTCAATCCGTTTTCTTTCTGTACGATTGCTTTGGTTTCGACAATAATCCGCTCTTCTGTATCTGCACAGACTGTGTGAATCCCCAGTTTCTGAGCTGGGGTGATAAAGCGTTCCTGGTCATCAATAAACAGTACTTCTGATGGTTCACACCCCAGCATGCTCAATGCATGCTGATAGAAAACTGGGTTGGGCTTGGACATGTTTTCCTCGTAAGATAGCACAATCGGATCAAAGTCGTCATACAAACCTTTTTGACGGAGTAAATCGGCACTCGACTTATACATGTTTGATAGAATGCCGGTTTTTATACCATGCTCCCGAAGTTGAGCAGCGAGATTGTAGACTTTCTGATTCTTATCAGTAATACGTGAGGCAATCGAAAAGTCCTCAGCTGTGATTTTTTTACCATGCTGCTTACTCAGCTCGGCAAAAAACTGCTCGGCGTCCACTTGGCCATCCCAGAGATGCATGCCAACATGGTCGGTTTTTACCTGGTCCGGTTCGATGCCCAGTATCTCAGCAACGGCTGACCGGAAGTTTTTACCACCCGACGAAAGCACACCACCATAATCAAACAAAACAGCTTTAATCATGAGCTTATTATGCGTTTATTACTTAGCGAACTCAACTGCGCGAGTTTCGCGAATGACGTTGACCTTGATTGTTCCGGGGTACTGCATGCTGGCTTCAATCTTGGTGGCAATATCACGGGCCAGTTTAATAGCGCTCAGGTCGTCAATATCCTTTGGTCGCACGAAGACACGAACTTCGCGGCCAGCACTAATGGCGTACGACTTCTCGATGCCCTTAAAGCTGTTAGCCACATTCTCGAGGTCTTTCATGCGTTCAACGAAGTTCTCGGCGCTAATGTTGCGCGCACCAGGGCGTGAGGCGCTGATGGCGTCTACGACACGCACGATGACTGCTTCGGTACTGGTTGCCTCAACATCGTCGTGATGTTGCTCGGCAGCCAAGGCAACTGCCTCGGGCGCACCATACTTACGAAGCATCTCACCACTAATGTGGTGGTGCTTGCCTTCCATCTTATGTGTCATCGCCTTGCCAAGATCATGCACCAATGCAGCGTACTTGGTGGTCTTGACGTCAGCCCCAAGCTCTTCGGCAATGATGCCGGCCATGTGGGCCATCTCAGTGCTATGCTTAAGAACATTTTGACCGTAGCTGGTACGGAATTTTAGCTCACCAAGGAGTTCCAATACTTCGCGCGGGATACCAATAACACCTACTTCTCGAGCTGCATCTTCACCAGCCCGAATGACTTCTTTGTGTACGTTCTTTTGAGCCTTTTCAACCACTTCTTCAATTCGGCCTGGGTGAACACGACCGTCTTTCAGCAGCATTTCCATGGCAACACGGGCAACTTCACGTCGAACCGGGTCAAAGCTACTCAGGACAACGTAGCCCGGCGTATCATCAACCATAATGTCGACACCGGTGGCGCGTTGTAAGGCTTGGATGTTACGTCCCTCTTTACCAATGATACGACCCTTCATCTCTTCGTCTTCCAACTTGATGCTGGTGATGGTACGCTCGGCAGTCACTTCACTCGACATCCGTTCCATAGCCTGGGTAATAACAACGGCTGCTTTATCCTCGGCTGTTTCCTGCGCTTCTTTTTGAAGCTTAGCCACCAAACCAGTTAGGTCGCTGCGAATATCACGCTCTGTCATTTGCATCAGCTTCTCAGCCGCTTCAGCCTTAGTCAGTTTGGCAATCTTTTCTAGCTTCTCTTGTTGCTTAACACGCACAGCCCGAATTTCGTTCTTTAGCTCTTCTGATTCGTCTTCGGCTTTGCGGAGGCTCTGACTGCGTTTATCGAGTGCGTCTAGCTTTTTATCAAGCGACTCTTCGCGATCTAATAAGCGCTGCTCAATTTGTTTGAGCTCCTTGCGACGACTTTGTTCGTCGCGACGAGCTTCTTCGGCGACCGCAGCTGCGTCTTCACGCGCTTTGGCTAACTCCTTGGCGGCCTCTTTTTTAGCTTGCGCCAGCTCTTTACTGGCAGCCTCTTTACTTGAGCCAACGCGCTTTTGTGCGACGGCGGTGCTGGCACCAAAGCCAACGGCAATGCCTACCACTGCTAATACGATGGTAATCGGATCCATAGTCGTTCCTTTCTGGTATATGCTTGCAGATTATCGCCTGTCGAACGTCACTATCACTTCATTAGTACGGCAGAAAATCGAAAATCTGAAAAATCAATTAAATATTAACTTATAGTACGGGTTCGGATTCTGGTCCCAAAACTCTTAAAATCCTAAACCAATAATACGATATAGCGGATAAAACGGCAATGTTACTGTTGAACGGCGTAAACGACGAGTCGGCTCTTATACTGATTGGTCTTGCTGTCAAACTGGCCATCGCAAGTCATTAGATTCAAACCGGGCTTGGCAGGGTCTGCCGAGACAAGCGTACTTGCCATATCAACACTATCCGCTGGGAATGATTTGCTGCTGACTACTTTGTAATTAATCAGCTTACCGTCACCACGTTCAATTTGAATGGCATCGCCGGCAATAAGCTTCTTCAAATCATAAAAGACACCATGCTTGGACGGACCAGCAACATGCGCGTCAATCAAAGCCGCACCGGCTTCACCCGGCTTTGAGCTGCCATCGTACCAGCCGGTATCAAAAATACTACTGGGTGACTCGAGCTGATTATTGGGCTTTGTACCAATACGTTTAACCCTGGCTTCGACGCCAAGCTTATTGATACGAATAAATCGGGGCATATTGGCTGCTACATGATAACTATGTATATCAGTAGGTGGGGTCTCATCTGGAACGTCATTATGAGTAGTGCCATTACTTGCTAAGCCGGCAACTTGAGCCTGGGCCTCGTTTGTCTTGCTCAAAACTGAAAAATTAATAGCCAGACCAGAAACAAATAAAATTAAAGCGAGGGCTGTCAGAACGAGGCTCGTCTTTGGCCCACGGCGCTTCTTCTGGTGCAGTCTATAGGTTGGATGCTTAGTGCCAGAACGAACCAAAACTTTTGACTTTGTCTGACGGGGAATGGCCGGCTTGCTGACTGCGGCCGGGCGGACAACTGATGCCACCGCGGCAGCCGGCTTTTCAATTTGCGTTATTGCGACTGGCGCCTTCTCGTGCTTATCTTGCTTCGGGGCTTCCGTTAGAGGCGCTGAAAGGTCGAAGGACGTGCTACGAGTACTGGTATAGATTCGGCGCGGGGCGGCCACAACCGTACGCACCGGTTGATGCCGTTTCAGCCGACCTGCAAAGACTGGATTGTCGAGACCAAGATGTTCGTCTTTTTCGTCTACCATAACTCTTTTATTTTTAGTTTTAATATTTGGGTGCGGCTTTTAGCGACCGGAAACACTTCGGTATCGTCGGGCAATCCCCAGGATACCAAGGCTAAAGATAGTTGTCGCAACCAAACTAATGAGCGGATTAGCCTTAATGATTGTGAAACCAGTATCGGGCGAAGCAATGCTTAAGACCGTTAGAGTGACATCGTTACCGTCACCACCAACGTATGAAATCTTGAAGACGTTACCAGCTACCTCAAATGTGGCACCCTCTGCCAAGTCTTTAAAAGTTCCTTCAACAGCATCAGCCCCATCGTTATCGATGATTTTGAATACATTACCTTTAGCCGGCTTGAAAGTGCCATAAATTGTGGTATTCAGAGTTGCCGGGGTGCTGCTTGGGGTGCTGAGACTGTGCAATATTACTGTTCCGGTCACCTTAAGCTGATCATAGCCACTACAGGCTGTCGTGCCACCGAGTTCTGCATCATAGTAACCACCATCAAAACTAATATTGTTGGTTGACAAACAGCCCGGACTCTGTCCAGGCTTTACGCGGCCAGTACCAAGGACATTAAGGTCATCGATTTTGCCAGTCCCCATCAAAACACCGCCGGTATTTAATACTACGTACCGACGGATACCGTTGATAATATAGGTCTGATTAAAGCCGATGTTAACATCTAAGTCTGGCTGGTCATCACCGGCATTTATTGTGATGGTTTCGACAGGGGCCGCAACGGTGCCGTCTGGAGTGGTAATTGAACCTACGGAACCGCTCTTAGCGCTAATTGTATGGCCGTTACTTGCGTACGTACCAGTAACATTTGCATTACCATAGCTACCTACGTAAACAATATTAGAGTTGAGCGTAAATGCACCGCTCAAAGTGGCCGTGTGCATCGTCGACATATTACCACCACCACACCCAATCACTGAGGACGTATTTGTGACATACAGTGTCGCTCCTAGAGCGACAGTACCACTGCCCGATAAAGTAACCGGGAAGGTGTACGTCCGATCCGCATCATTCATACTTAACGCCAGGCTTCCCGCGCTGCTAACAGTTACACCACTAGTGGTCCCAAAAACACCAGGGCTGGTTGCATCAAGGATTCCAGCCGTTGCACTGATTGCCCCTGTAAAGCTGGTTGCATCTGTCTTAAATCCAATACCACTACCTGAAAGAGCGCTTGATAACGCACCACTCCCGGCAAGTTTGGCCCACATATTCACACCACAACTTGCACCGCTACCGGTAAATGCTGCTGTATGCCCATTAGTGTTAAGCGTACGCACGGTCCCGCCATATTTACCAAAACTTGTACCGCTCGATCCGCTCGGCTGCGTAACTGTGATATCCGCTCCTAATGTAACATCCAGATCGAGAATATTCCCACGTGAGTCAGAAATCCCACTAGTGACCGTAATACCATTACCCGTCAGTGTGTATTTATAACTACTTGTTCCCGTAAAGGTAATCGTACCGACCGATAGACTACTTATGTCGTTCGTCAGTGTCGTATCAGCCGAAATCGTCGACATATTAAATATGAGGTTGTCATCTGTTTGCGGCGCAGCACTATTACAGCCGCTCCAGTTACCGGCAGTGTTAAAGTTATTGCTGCTTGCACCAGTCCAGGTACAATCATGTGCAACGGCATGAACCTGTGGTGCCCATGCCGTAAAAAACATAGAAAAACTCAGAACCAACGCCGAAGTAAACGCGAGCAGTTTTTGCTTTTTCATTTTTCCTCAACCTTTTTGTTGTTTAAAGTACTTGTTTTGAGCTTATGCTTAAGGTGTTAATTTGTCAAGAAAGTTTTACAATCTGCTGAGTTAATTACAACGATTATTTACGTTGTTGGGTAATGTGCGCCTCGGCGCCATATTCTGGCATTGCCACTACTTCCGAATCACCGGCCTGTAGTCGTTTGATGCCATTTTCCCGCCATAGCTTACCTTGTTCACTGACAATTTTTGCGTCAACTCCATAGGCGGCTGCGTTTGCCACGCTCATCCCAATTCGCAGGCCAGTAAAACTTCCGGGACCCTTAAAGCAGACAATGCCGCTAATATCTTTCCAATCCTTGTGACTACTTTTTAGAAGGTTTGCCAGCTTAGTGTGTATCGTTTCTGCCAGCTGCCGGTGGGCTTGCCAGGTTTCTTGCTTTAGAAGTTTTGTATCTTCGTACAGGCATATCTCGGCTTCTGGTTGATCGGTTTTGAGTGTCAGGATTAACATTTATGCCTCGACTCCCTCTAACAGATAAGCCAAACCTTCGGAGTATTGGAACTGGAAGTTACGTGACTCCTCACCAGTTTTTGTAATCGTAACCGTCAAGCGTTCGGCTGGTAGAACATTTTGAATAACCTCGCCCCATTCAAAAACCACTGTGCAGGCGGGGTCTTCAATCACTTCAGTCAGTTCGTGTGAGATTAGCCCGGCTTCTTGCAGACGATAAAAATCAAAGTGATGCAGCTCACGACTACCGTGTTTATAGACCTTGCTAATAGTGTAAGTGGGGCTGGCCACTTTATCCGGGCTGCCAAAGCCGCGGGCTAAACCGCGAACAAAGGTCGTCTTACCACCACCCAGATCGCTGACCAGTTCAATTACTTCACCACCTACTAATTGCTGGCCGATTTGCTCACCCAGCTTTTCGGTAGCTAGGGCACTGCTTGTTTCTATCATTTTACGTTGCATCATGCAGCCTGTATGGTACCTTGTAAGTCCTAATGCCCGCAAGCGTAAGCACGTGCGCTATAATAAGAGTATATGTTGCAGTTGAGCAAGTCGTTATTAAACCAGCCGGTGATGAGTTTGCGCACGGGAAGCCCCGTTGCAACTGCCACGATACCAATAATTAATCCCAATAACCTCAAAATTGAGGGCTGGTACTGTCAAGACCGTTTTAGCAAAAGTACCCTGATACTTTTGAGCCAAGATGTCCGTGACGTGATTGCCCAAGGGTTGGTTATTAATGACCACGACAATTTGAGCGACCCGGAAGAACTAATCCGACTTCAAGAAGTTCTTGATATCCAATTTGAACTACTTGGTAAGCCAACGTTTACGACCAATAAAGTTAAAATTGGTAAAGTAACCGACTACGCGGTTGAGATTGAAACCTTTTATATTCAGAAGCTCTATTTATCCCAGCCGTTAGTTAGGAGCTTTAGTGGAGGCACGCTCAGCGTAGACCGCGACCAAGTTATCGAAATCACCAATCGCAAAATCGTCATCCAAGACCCGCTTAAACCAGTTAAAGCCGGCGTTGCAACTATGCCAGCCACGTCTTAATTTTCGTCGGTTTCCGCCAAAACAGCCTTAACATCACTGTAGTTAAACCCCTGTCTCAAAACATAGGCTATTAACTTTTGCTCGTCCTGATAGCGTGTCTGCTGTCGCTTTTTGCTGATGAGTTCTTTTAGCGCGGATTTCTCATCACCTTCGTCGGTCTCTAGAGCGGCTTCGATGTTTTCTTTACTGACATGTTTTTGCATTAATTCTTGGCGTAGGCGGCGCAGGGAAGTCGGCTTTAGCATTCGCCGGCTATTAATCCAGGCTTGCGCGAATTTCACATCATCAATATAACCATAATCGCTTAACTTGTTAAGTATAATATCGATGGTAGGGGAGTCGTAGTCCTTGCGTTTGAGATAGTCTCGTAGCTCCCATTCGCTACGTGGTCGTCGCGACAAGTAGTCGAGGGCTCGCATGTTGGCCTTATCAAGAACTGCAGTTTGAAGTAATTCCTCCAGCTCGCCTTCTGTGTACTCTCGACCGATGCGAATACCGCTCTTCATGAGTTCTGATTCACTCAGACTAAACGAGTACTTGCCATCAACGTACAGCGAATAACGACCTTGGCGTTTTACCTGTTGCTTGATGTCAGTAATCTTCATAAGTGGTCTCCACGAATTGCCCGGCACTGTTGTCCTCGGCTTACAGCCTGCGGATACAGCGCCGAGCAATTGTCGAGACCACGTTGAATCATTCTTGGAAAATTGGAAGGGAGCTTATTTTGTACGTGTCTCGAAGGGTTATCCGCAGATTGTCGCAGACAATCGAGGACTCTAACCCTAAGAGATTTGTACAAAACTGAGCTCCTCGTCTTATAGATCCTTTTTGGCTGCCGTGGCTTCCCGAACTTTTTTGGCAATCTCGTCTAGAACTTTTGGATTGGCCTCAAGATACTTTTTGGCAGCTTCACGTCCTTGGGCAATCTTCTCGCCACCATAGGCAAACCAGGCGCCACTCTTTTCAACGATGTCATCTTCTACAGCTAGATCGAGCACATCTCCACTAATGCTAATACCCTGGTTATACATAATATCGAATTCAGCTTGGCGGAACGGAGGTGCAATCTTGTTTTTAACCACTTTAATTCTTACCCGACTACCGACAATCTCTTCGCCCTGTTTAATTTGGCTTATGCGACGAATGTCCATGCGGACGCTGGCGTAGAATTTAAGCGCATTACCGCCAGTTGTCGTTTCCGGGTTACCAAACATAACGCCAATCTTCATACGAATCTGGTTGATAAAGATAACCGTAGCATTAGATTTATTAATAACACTAGTTAGCTTACGGAGTGCCTGACTCATCAAGCGAGCCTGGAGGCCCATATGAGCATCACCCATGTCGCCTTCAATTTCAGCCCGTGGCACTAGCGCGGCGACCGAGTCAACCACAATAAGGTCAACTGCGTTACTGCGCACCAGGGTCTCCACGATTTCAAGGGCCTGCTCGCCGCTATCTGGTTGTGATAGCAGTAAGTTATTAACATCCACTCCGATACGCTTAGCATAGGCTGGGTCAAGCGCATGTTCAGCATCAATAAAGGCAGCTGAACCACCAAGTTTTTGCACTTGAGCAATCGCATGCAAAGTCATGGTAGTTTTACCACTCGATTCTGGGCCGTATATTTCCACGACACGACCGCGGGGGATGCCGCCACCAAGCGCTAAGTCTAACGACAGGCTACCGCTCGGGTAGGTTTCTACCTGAACGTTCTGGGCGTCCCCTAATTTCATGATTGAGCCTTTTCCAAATTGCTTCTCAATTGTCTCTACGGCGAGGCCTAAGGCTTTGTTTTTGCCTTCATTTGGCGCTGACGCAGTATCTGGGCTATCTTTCTTTGCCGCCATGGTTACCTCCACTTAGTTAGTGTCTACAATTATAGAGGTCCTGCTTGTGGCTGGCAATGCGGATGCTCACTCACCCCTGTAGTAAAAACTAACTTTTAATTAAAAATAAATGATGGGCTTACTGCCACAGAGCATAACAAGTATGCTACAATGACCGCAAGGAAGACGTGTTGGATGTTTAGATTAGGAATTAAATCACGCAAATTACAGCAGGGCGGTTTTACCGTACCTGAGCTGTTGTTGATGGTTTTGATTATTATAATTTTGTCTGGCTTGGTGCTTACCAACTACCAGGCAGCCCGCGCCAAGGAGCGCGACACGCAACGCGTCAAGGACATCAACCTGATTGATAATAAGCTGGAAACCTACTTCAACGAAAAGAATTCCTACCCAGCAACCTTCAACGCCCAAGAACTCTTTAATATTGAAGAGGGCGCACTTAAGGACCCTAATAATCACAGCATCGTTATTAACCCGCCCGTCGCTGACTCTACAGCCGCGCAAGCCGTTGCCAACCCAACCGCATCCAGCAAATCAAGTTATCTCTACATCCCATATCCGGCAGGCTGCACGAATGCTGGAAACAATTGTACTGGCTTCGTCTTGAAGACATATATCGAAAAGCCAACTAGCACCACACCCAACCCCTATACAAAAGTTGGTATTGATAATAACTAGCGACGATTGCGCATAGCGTTGGGATTGAGCTCAACGTATTTTTGCCGAGCATCAAGCACGATTTTGCCGTAAAAGTTTGGGTTAGGACAAAAACTGAAGTCAAAGTTGTCTTGTTCGCCAGCCGTTTCCACCAGCAAATCACCGTAATTAAAGGCAGTCGCAAAAAACCCATGCTGGTCAGCAGTAACATCTTCGACATTGGCCATGGATAATTCCGAAACTTTGCGGCTGAATAATCCCCTTTGAATAATTTGGGTAAGGTTCCTGTCGGTGATAATTAGCTTACTCTGACGGTAAATGTAGGTAAATAACACTAAGATAAGCCAGGTTAAGATTGCTCCGACAGCAACGATAACCGATATGTCGCGAGTACGTTGAGCTGGTTCGGCATTCGCAAAAAGAATTGGTCCCAAGAAATATAGGAGAATTGCGGCGGCGGCAAAACCAAGACCAACCTCGACATAAACAATAAATAAACCAAACCAGTGTCGACGAACTTCGTAAAGCATCGACTCACCATCGGCCAGACCTTCAATATTATCGTTGCTTGAAATACTCATAGCCGCTATTATAGCAAGCTTTCTTGATTGGTGTTGTCTGGAGTTTGTTTTGCGCGGCCCAAGTGTTTATAGGCCTTGGGGGTAACCTTACGGCCACGTGGTGTCCGCTCCATCAAGCCAATTTGCATTAAATAAGGTTCATAGAAATCCTCAATTGTTGAGCGTTCCTCCGCTGTGAGGGCAGCCAGGGTTTCAACCCCGACCGGGCCACCTTGATAATTATCAATAATTGCCAGCAACAACATGCGATCGGCTGGATCGAGACCTAGCTCATCAATCTCGAGAAGACTAAGCGCCTTGTTGCCTGTAACGGTATCAATAATGCCATCACCGTTAACATCGGCATAGTCACGAACCCGTTTGAGTAAACGATTGGCGATGCGTGGCGTTAGACGGGCTCGTTTAGCTAATTCCTTGGCCGCCGGCTTATCAATCGGGATGCCGATAATCTTAGCGGCCCGCTCAATGACTTGTTGAATTTCGTCTGGAGAATAGAACTCAAGACGATGGATCATGCCAAATCGATCGCGCAGCGGTGCCGCCAACGCACCAGTTCTGGTCGTCGCACCGATAATGGTGAAGGTTGGCAAATCAAGCCGCAAGCTCCGTGCGCTTGGCCCTTTGCCTAGCATAATATCAAGTTTAAAGTCCTCCATGGCGCTGTACAAGACTTCTTCAACGTTCCGATTAAGACGATGAATTTCGTCAATAAACAAGATGTCACCGTCTTTTAGGTTGGTTAACAGGCTTGCCAGGTCGCCAGCACGCTCGACAGCTGGACCACTGGTGACGCGAATATTGGCACCCATCTCGTGTGCAATAACGGTTGCCATTGTCGTCTTACCAAGTCCCGGTGGACCGTAAAGCAAGATGTGATCCAACGGCTCACCTCGTTTCTTGGCAGCATCAATCGCTAACTGCAGATTTTGCTTGAGCCGCGCCTGGCCAATGTAGTTCGTAAAGTCGTGGGGCCTTAATGTAACTTCTAACTCAACTTCAATTGGATCGTCAACATCCGCAGTATTTAAGATTCGTTCGATGGCCATTACTTAGTCCTCAAGGCTTGCTTAATTCGTTCGGGGGTTGGCAGGGAAGCATCAACCCCGTCCAAAGCCTTGGCTGCATCAGGCGCGGTATATCCGAGAGCCATTAGGGCTTCAACGGCTTCATCCTGGCTCAACATTGTTTCCGATTGGAGCAGCCCGGTAGTATTGAGATCGACACCAGCCAAACCAACTTTGTCTTTGAGATCGACAACGACACGTTCGGCAACGCGCTTACCAACACCGTTGGCTTGCTGAATAAATTTAACATCGCCACTAGCAATCGCTTGTCGCACCTCCCCTGCTGTACCGATACTTAACATGTTAAGTGCCATGCGTGGTCCTATGCCATTAACTGACAGAAGCTGTTCAAATAAGCTCTTGGTGTCGAGCCCGCAGAAACCGAATAAGTCATGACTGTTCTCTCTGATGTGCTCGTAGATGTAGACTTTGGCCTCTTCTCCTACGACAAGTTGGCTAAAGTCTTCACCCGGCACAAGAATGCCATAACCAACCCCGTTCACGTTCAAGACGACTACATCCTGTAGTCGCTCCGTGACTAAACCCTCAAGCGTTGCAATCATATGCTATATATTATCGCATATTTGTCGTACAACAGATAGCGGCCGCCAGCGCATCTGCAGCATCATCTGGCTTTGGAACCTCTTTAAGCCCCAAAAGGATACGAACCATTTCCTGCATCTGCTTTTTGTCTGCCTTGCCGTGACCCGTAATTGCCAATTTGATTTGATTGGGCGTGTATTCATAAAGTTCGAGTTTGTGTTGCTTGCCACACAAGAGGACGACTCCCCTCGCCTGCGAGACGCTCATAGCGGTCGTGACGTTCTGTGAGAAGAAAAGCTTTTCGACCGACATGACGGTCGGTTTACTAGTGGTAATTATCTCGTGCAGTTCGTCATAAATCGTGACCAGACGCTCACTGTCAGGTTGGTTGACGGGAGTCCGGATGACACCAGCATCAACTAAGCTCACCTTCCCTTTTTCATCCAGGTCGATAACGCCAAAACCGAGAATACCAGTACCGGGGTCAATTCCTAGGATTCGCATGTTAGTAGCATACCAGACCTCGCCTATCGGTTGGTCACCCGCCGCTTAAATTTACCGAATAGATTGAGAAAACCGTGTCGATACTCGTAGGCACCATAACAAGCCACACAGCTTAAGATAGTAGCCACTAAAATATAGTGATAGGTTTTCTTCGAAACTGAAGTTGCGCCTAAGACCTTTCCTCTTGTTGCAGATTGCACTTTGCGACATCGTCCAGTTTCCGCGTTTCGTTCTTGACCAGCTTCACACGGTTTTTGAGTATTGGCCGTCTCTACTTTACGGCAGCGGCCCGTATCTGGATTACGCTCCTGGCTTGGCTGGCAAGCGACTTGAGTGCTAGCTGTAGCAATTTTTCTACATCTGCCGGTTGAAGGATTTCTTTCTTGACCAATTACACAGGCCGTTGGGGCTTCATCCAGAAGGCTAATATTGCGGCACCGATTGGTGGTGGGGTTGCGATATTTACCTGCTGGGCATGGCCCTACTTCTATTAAAAGTGAATCTGTAGTCTCGGTATCTGGCGTGTCTTTAGTACTAGATGTATTAGCGAGGTTCGGGGTTGGGTGACTGGTTGTACTCCAGATACCACCCACTAATGCCCAGGCTTCATCGTCGCCCACAGCTGGGTAGGTTGTAGTAATTTGTCCGCTGGCCGTTATGAGCGTAATGCTGGCACCTGAGTTGCTCAGCTGTAAGGCGGTTACTGCGTACGGAAATGCTAGGTATTGATGCTCCGTCAGAACATCGGTACTCTTGAAAATATACTGCTTGCCGTTACTAAGTTGAAGACTGCAACCATAGAGCGTCTGATCAGAATTAGCGGGATTGTATAGTTCAATGTACTCACCTTGCCCGTCATCACCGGCTGGATTAGCTAAAATTTCACTAAGTTGCACACCTTCGCAGTTATTACCTGGAGGGGGATTGATTGGTGGCACTAATACGGGCGGATCAGTCGGTACTGAGTAGATATTATTCCCTTGCGGTGAGGCTGGTTTAACATTTGAAACTCCGTTCGACTTAATGTACGTGTTGTTTACTGGCTGCCGTTGAATCGTGTAGCCCGCAGTGGCTACGGCACTCACTTTGTCGCAACCATTGATAGTCACTGCAGAGCCCCAACTCACACAGTCAACCATCGAAGTTCCGTTCGTTAAACGAATGTGCCCTCCTGATTTCGCCAGAAACCCTGATGTTGAGACATCACCCACCCCAAAAATGCCGTCCGGAGCAATCGGAAAGTACCCATCATGTTCCCAGATACCATGCCCGCCACTGCTAATTTGACCATTCAGGGTATCGATAACTTGCGTAGGTGCGCCACTCCCATCGTTAGCGGCAGACAGGTACTCAAGCTTCCAACCAGTTAGATTAACTGGTTGAGCCGACGTATTAGTAAGCTCGATAAATTCCTGTAGTGGAAATTCGGATCCGTTGGCATCAATAAGACCCGTTTGCACCTCAGTGATTAAAACCGGTGGCGATTCCGCAATCACTGGGTGTACGCCAGCTAGGCTCATTAAAGTTACTAAGATGGTGATGAAGGTGGTGATTTTTTTAGTCATAGTGCAGCGATAGTAACCGCCGGCACCTAATACAGTCAAAATGTTCCAATTAACATTTCATTAACTATTAATTTAACAGATACAGGGTACGATAACCTTTTAAAAGATTATGTAGTTTTAATTAAACTTTTTAGGCTAGAAATTCTTCAGGAATATCAAAGTTTACATGCGTGTTGGTGACGTCATCAATGTCGTCGAGGGCATCCATTAATCGCATAACTTTGCCAGCCGTAGCCTCGTCAGAAATTGCAACGGCATTGGTTGGAACGTAGGTTAATTCGGCTTCGGTAATCTCTAGCTCGGCCGCTTTTAAGACGTCACGGACTTTGGCCAGCTCTTTAGCGTCGGTATAGATGACTGATTCATCGCCTTCTTCTTGAACATCCTCGGCGCCTGCATCAAGTGCTGTCAGCATTAAGTCATCGCCAGTCCCTTTTACGCGAATCATGCCTTTGTGTTCAAACTGGAAAGCAACGGCGCCCTTTTCGGCAATATTGCCACCATGTTTGCTAAACGCTAGACGAACTTCGGGATAGGTGCGATTGATATTGTCGGTAGCTGCTTCAACAATAATCGCCGTACCACCGGGACCATAACCTTCATACAACACTTCCTGGATTTGTTCGCCACCCAGCTTGCCAGAACCACGGTCAATAGAACGCTGGATGTTTGCCACCGGCATGTTAGAAGCTTTGGCACGGTCAATCGCAAGACGAAGACTAAAGTTCATATCAGGGTCAGCGCCACCACGTGCAGCAACGGCAATATTATTACCGAGTTTGGTAAATAGGGCGCCACGGGCGTTATCCTTAGCGCCTTTTTGGCGTTTGATGGTTGACCATTTTGAGTGACCCGACATGAGCTGCTCCTGATTCGTTTACTCTGTTATTTTATCATAATCAAACAGTTTTCGCGAAACCAAGAAGCGCCATAATAAGATGGTCGCGATGAGGATTACCGCATAACCTGCCAGCATCAAGGGCAGACTAATCAGCTGCTGAAATGAGGCGTGCGGGAAGTGGCTTAGTATGCCGACTAGATCAAGCATGTATGTCAAAAGTAGCTTTGCTGGCCACGCCACCCATCCTGCAAGTGGCGCATACATCATCCCAGAAATGCCAGCCACAAGCGTCAGCAACATGGCCAAGGGGACCATTGGCACAACGAGCACGTTAGCCAGTAAACCGATTACCGATACTCGGCCAAAAATATACATAATAATTGGCAGGGTCATTACTTGAGCGGATACAGTCTCGGTCAACAAAGCGCCAACTAGTTTAGGTTTCTTGCCGCGCCCAATTGCCGCGCTGAGTACCGGTGCAATCATTAAGACACCGAAGAATGCTAGGTAAGATAAATACCAACCGATGTCTGACCACAAATAAAATGGATTCCAAAAAGCGGTTGCAGCAGCCGTCCCCAAAATGAGCAAAAGTGGCTTGAATTGGCGCCCGTAGTACCAGGCAAATAAGCTAAGACTACTGACCAAAGCAGCTCTAATAATTGAAGCACTCATCCCGGTCAGCAAGAGAAATAGAAGCATCAAGCCTGTCGCCATCATGGTACTTTGGAATTTAGAGGCCTTCCCCATGATCTTTCGTACTGCGACAATAATAATTGTTAGGTTATAGCCAGAAACTGCCACCAGATGTGTTAGCCCGGTGGCTGAAAGTTGGTCGCTTACATCTTTTGGTATGGTACTCCGTTGCCCCAGCAACAAACCAGCGCCGAATGGTGCCTCGGGTTCTGGCAATACCGAAATTAAGCCGGCGACAAAGCGGCGCCGGAGCACCTCGATTGGCGAACTTCCTCGTTTTATGACTGCGATTTTTGCAAAACTAAGCTTGGCTTGAGCCGAACCATTGGTAGGCGACAAGCTACCTTGTAGCTGCATTAAGTCTCCTTTATAAACCATCGGTACTCCAAAACCTTCGACTTTAATCTTACCGATTAATGTTTGTCGTTCAGGCTTAATGACCGTGGGCCGCACAACATCAAAACTGAGCTGGGAATTTTTAGTATAGATTGCATCGGTGTCTGCTTGAGCACTTACGGTAATTTGTTTGCGAAACAGCTGTTGATAGGTGGCTAGGTGGGCCATGTAGGACTGGCCGCGCCAAAGGCCGGCTAAGACTGCTAGCCCCACAATAAACACTAATTTGAACTGTGTGTGCCGTAAGACATACGCCCCTGCGCAACCGATTAAAATAAAGGCATAAAATGCGTTCGAAAAATCAACTTTTCGCGCCAAGGCAAGTCCTGCAAGCAGACTGCTGCAGAAAAACTTCAGGAGCGTTGTGTTGGTAATTTGCGGACGGGTAATATGCATTGCCCTCAGCTTATTAAACCGGAATTAAAAGGTTCTTAAGTCAGTTGGTTGCGGGTTGCTTCAGTCTCTTATGCAACACAAGCGACAGACCGATAGCGCTAATCATGGTGAACAGCACTACCCTCACCACCAGACTAAGTTGATTATTGTCAGCAGCCAGCCCAATCAAAGGGCTAGCAATGATATACGGGATGTCCTCCACTAAATTCGCAGTCGAGAGAACAGTCGCCCGATGTTTGGATGAGGCTGATAAGTTAATCAAGGCACTTGTAGCTGGTACGAGTAAATACGTACCAATATGGATAAAGGCGATACCGAGGAGCCCACCGGCCAAGGATCTGGTTGGCAGATTTAGCGCAAACCCAACCGCAATTAGAACTGAGTAAAGGATAGCTTGCCTGTACAATGGCGCCGGCTTAGCACTTTTTCTGTTCTTATGCAGCAGGATTATAATCGCTGCAACCGAAACGATTGCTAGATACGTAGCATGATCGGCAATCGGCAAACCGGTTCGTTCCAGCATGAGTGGTCGAAGGATACCACCGATGAACATAGTCACGGATATGCCTTGAATAAATAGTACGATTAGTACCACTGGTAGCATTTTTCTGTTCAGCAACTCCTTCATCCCCACCCAGATATGCTCAAAGTAGCCCGTGGTTGCTTCTCGTGCCGAACTAGGCTGCGCACTATCCATAAATTTCATCTTAATTAAAGGAATCAAGATGAGTAAAAAGAAAACGCCGCGGGCAATACTTGGTAGCCGTACATTGAATATATACAAGTAACCGCCAATGAACACAGCCAGCATTGCACTAACACGCGTGATAATTTGTTTACGCCGAGCGATCATCTCCCACTCGTCCGCATCGTCATTTGAGCGCAAGTAGTCATACATCAAGGCATCATCCGCACCAGAATAGAATGAAGAACCAACTGAATAGATAAGGTATGTCACTAAAATAGTGGCACCATTTGGCGCCAACCCCATTCCTCCATAACCAATACCCATGAGAACAACACCGATTATCATGATGCGTCGTCGGCCAATCTTATCAGCGATGGCACCGGTTGGGATTTCGGCCAGCATGCCCGCGAGGAAACAAATACTATCAACAATACCGATTCGACCGTTGGTTAAATATAGCCTCCAGAAAAACAGCCAGTTCCCCGTGGCGAACCATGCCGAGGCCAGAGCCGAAGCAATATAAAACTGTCTTTTTGATTTAGCTAAAAGATAGCTAGCTCCTATGTGAGCGGATTCCATGGGCTAATCATAGCAAAATACTGTGGCTATTGCTTCGGTGCCCAGTAAGCTCCGGCTGAGTCGCTGATTTCCAAAAAGTGATAACGGGGCAAGCCAATCGCTTCGGTTACTGGCTCAATGCCATGATCCCCTTGCACAGCTTGTTCAAACAACCATACTGGAGCAATTTCTAGTCTATTAACACGGCTGTCGCTAGCACCTACAATATAGGTACCTTCGGGCAGAATGACTCCAGTCTTCACATCGCCTTCCGGCATTTCAACCTCTACTACTTCCGCATCGTATAGCTCAGGGGGCTCTGAGACAAACTTTTGCTCAGCAAGCTGCTTCATGGGTTTTGTAAGCAATGCTCGAGCTCCAACCCCTAGACCTGTCTTATCCCAAAAGTCACCCTCTCGCCATTTGCGGAGGTAAACCGCTTCAGCTTCGTTAGCTTTAGCACGTGCTATCTCATCAAGCGCCGCTTCACTCAGCGCGGGGAAAACAGAAAACTCACGTGTGGTCGCCTCGAAAACACCCCTTCCGACATTAAGCGCATCAGTCTTGGCGCGTCGTTCTACTTTGTCGCCGTAAATATTAAATTCTTCGTAGGTCATTCGTTCGGGCATATGTTTCTCCTCTTAAAATCCAGGTTATACCCCT
>Ga0209023_10001380_pt1 | contig 32710 bp, 36 predicted proteins | sample LakOneMetagenome_FD_187468 | JGI IMG/M metagenome (GOLD analysis project Ga0209023, IMG submission 187468) | Freshwater and sediment microbial communities from Lake Erie, Canada (SPAdes) (version 2) | ecosystem: Environmental > Aquatic > Freshwater > Lentic | place: Lake Erie, Canada...
CCACCTGCGCAGGGCGCACCGATACCGGTGTCCATGCGCTGGAGCAGGTAGTCCATTTCGACACCGAACTGACCCGCGAGATGCAATCGTGGGTCAGGGGCGTGAATGCCTTTCTCCCCGATTCGATCGCCGTACGCTGGGCCAGCACCATTCCGGAGCTGCCGGGCCAGGAATTCCACGCCCGCTTCGCCGCCTTCGCGCGCACCTATCACTACGTGCTGTACAACCACCCGGTGCGTTCGCCCTTGCTGGTGGGCCGCGCCGGCTGGACCTTCCGTCCGCTCGACATCGACAAGATGGTGGAAGCGGCGCAGTGCCTGATCGGCACCCACGATTTTTCCGCCTTCCGCTCCTCGCAGTGCCAGGCCAAGACCCCCATCAAGCAGATGCATGAAGTGCGCATCGAGCGGCGCGGCGAAGCGATCGTCTTCACGCTGCGCGCCAGCGCCTTTTTGCACCACATGGTGCGTAACCTGATCGGTTCGCTCATCTACGTGGGCCAGGGCCGTCACACGCCGGCCTGGCTGGGCGACGTGCTGGCAGGGCGCGACCGCAACGATGCGGCGCCCACCTTCATGCCCGACGGCCTGTACCTGGCCAAAATCGATTACGATCCCAAGTGGGGACTGCCGCAGGACGCGACCAGCCCGCTACCGTGGTTCTGAACATGCACCGTACCCGCATCAAGATTTGCGGCCTGACCCGGCCCCACGACGTGGCCGCCGCCGTGGCCGAAGGCGCCGACGCGCTCGGCTTCGTGTTCTATCCGCCCAGCCCGCGTTACGTGACGCCGCAGCAGGCCGGTGCGCTGATGGCGGCCGTGCCGCCGTTCGTGTCGACGGTGGCCCTGTTCGTCAACGCCGGCGTGGACGACGTGAAGGCGGTGGCCGCGCAGGCGCCGTTTTCGCAACTCCAGTTCCATGGCGATGAAACTCCGGAATCGTGCGCTGTCATCGCGGCGGCCGTGGGACGGCCCTTCCTGCGGGTATTTCGCGTCAAACCCGACACCAGCGCGGCCGATTTGCTAGAATATGAGCATCAATACCGTTCCGCCAGTCCCTTGTTTGCGGGTTTGTTGCTCGATACATTTGTGGACGTCTACGGCGGTGCAGGAAAGGTTTTCGATTGGTCTCTCGTTCCAAAAGAACTCGCGCCTCGGGTCGTTTTAAGTGGTGGCTTGAGCGTAGCAAACGCCACTGAGGCGGTGGTACGCGTACGCCCCTACGCGGTCGACATCAGCAGTGGTGTCGAAGCGTCCAAGGGGATCAAGGACGCCCGTAGAATCGCCGCCTTCGTGGCGGCGGTGCGGGCAGCCGATGCCACCATTGAAAGCGAGAATACCCATGAAAGAAGCACCTGAGCGCGCTGCGGCGCCCCTGTTTCACACCCCCGAATACAATCTGCCCGATGCGCGCGGCCATTTTGGCCCCTACGGCGGCGCCTTTGTCGCCGAAACGCTGAGCCACGCGCTGGCCGAGCTGAGCGAGGCCTACGCGCGCTACAGCGTCGATCCCGAATTCCTCGAAGAATTCCGCTACGAGCTCAAGCATTTCGTGGGCCGCCCGTCGCCGATCTACCACGCCAAGCGCTGGTCGCAGCAGCAGGGCGGAGCGCAGATCTACTTCAAGCGCGAAGACCTGAACCACACGGGCGCGCACAAGATCAACAATGTGATCGGCCAGGCCCTGCTGGCGCGCCGCATGGGCAAGCCGCGCATCATTGCCGAAACGGGCGCCGGTCAGCACGGCGTGGCCACCGCCACCATCTGCGCCCGCTTCGGGCTCGAATGCGTGGTCTACATGGGCAGCGAAGACGTCAAGCGCCAGGCCCAGAACGTGTACCGCATGAAGCTGCTGGGCGCGACGGTGGTGCCGGTGGAGTCGGGCTCCAAGACGCTCAAGGACGCGCTTAACGAAGCGATGCGCGACTGGGTCACCAATATCGAAAACACCTTCTACATCATCGGCACCGTGGCCGGCCCGCATCCGTATCCGATGATGGTGCGCGACTTCCAGTCCGTGATCGGCGAGGAGTGTCTGGAGCAGATGCCCGAGATGACGGGGCGCCAGCCGGACTATGTGCTGGCCTGTATCGGCGGCGGCTCGAATGCGATGGGGATCTTCTATCCCTACATCGATGAAAAGAACGTCAAACTGATCGGGGTCGAGGCGGCCGGCGAGGGCCTGGACACGGGCAAGCATTCGGCTTCGCTCACGGCCGGTTTTCCGGGCGTTTTGCACGGCAACCGCACTTATTTGCTGCAGGACGAGAACGGGCAGATCATCGAGACTCACTCGGTGTCGGCCGGCCTCGATTATCCGGGCGTGGGGCCGGAGCACGCCTGGCTCAAGGACCTGGGGCGGGCGCAGTACGTGTCGGTGACCGATGCCGAGGCGCTGGCCGCGTTCCACGACTGCTGCCATATCGAAGGGATCATTCCGGCGCTCGAATCGTCGCACGCGCTGGCCTATGCGGCCAAGCTGGCGGCCACGCTGCCCAAGGAGCAGATCATTCTGGTCAACCTGTCGGGCCGCGGCGACAAGGACATGCACACCGTGGCGGAGCGGATGGGGCTCGATTTCAGTTAGCCTGTCGTCCTCGCGGAGGTGCTGGCGCATGCGCCAGCACCTTCGCGAGGGCGATGTAACTTGACGCCATCTTCCCGAATAAAGAAAGCATCCCATGTCCAGAATCGCACCCACCTTCGCAGCACTGAAAGAAAAAAACAAGACCGGCCTGGTCACCTTCATCACCGCCGGCGACCCCGGCCCGGAGATGACGGTGCCGCTGATGCACGCCCTGGTGGCCGGCGGCGCCGACGTCCTCGAGCTGGGCGTCCCATTTTCGGACCCGATGGCCGAAGGCCCCGTGATCCAGCGCGCCTGCGAGCGCGCCCTCAAGTTCAACATCGGCACGCGCGACGTGCTCGACTACGTGCGCCAGTTCCGTGAAACGAATCAGCACACGCCCGTGGTCCTGATGGGCTACGCCAATCCGATCGAACGGATGGGCACCGACGCCTTCATCGCCGCCTCCAAGGCCGCCGGCGCCGACGGCGCCATCGTGGTCGACTATCCGCCCGAGGAATGCGAGCAGTTCGCCGGCGCCATGCGCGCCGCGGGGCTGGACCTGGTCTTCCTGCTCGCGCCCACCTCGACGCCGGAGCGTATCGCCCAGGTGGCACGCTTCGGCAGCGGCTTCAGTTACTACGTCTCGCTCAAGGGCGTGACCGGCGCCGGCAATATCGACACGGCCGACGTGGCGCGCCGCCTGGCGGCGATCCGCGAGCACGTCAAGCTGCCGGTAGGGGTGGGGTTCGGAATTCGCGACGCCGCCACGGCGTGCGCGGTGGCCGACGTGGCCGACGCGGTGGTGATCGGCAGCCGCATCATCCAGGAAATCGAGGCGACGCCCAAGGACCAGGCGGTCGAAGCGGTGCGGTCCTTTGTGGCCGGTATCCGCGGCGCGCTCGACGCGCGCTAAGTCCAGCCCTGGCGCCACACGGCGCTGTCACGCAGCGCGCGCCAGGCCAGGCGCTGCGTGCGCCCGCTGTGCACGGCCTCCAGTTCGATCCACTCGGGCGCGGCGCCTTCGGTTTCCGGTTCCAGCACCGCCGTCACCACGAAATGTTTCTCCTTGTTCGCGGGCGTGACGGCGGTCCATTTCGACAGCAGCAGTTTGTTGGGATGGACGGGGTTCATGGACGCAGCATAGCTGATTCCATGCCCGTCCGCTCAGCGCATCGCCACGCCTGCCGCTCCCGGCGCCGCCTCGCGCAGCGCCAGCGCCTGCTGGGTATCGCGCCCCAGCACCACCCGCAGGTCGGTGCTGGCGGGCAGTTGCGCCGATGCCGACATGCGCACCGGACCGTCGATCAGCTTGCGCAGCGTTTCGGCCTGGACCGCGTAATGCGGCCGGTACAGGATCTGGGTGGCCTGCTGGCCGAACGGACGCTGATTGGTCAGGCGCGCCACCGCCACCCCCTGCTTGCCCAGCAGCGCCCCCACGCGGCGCGCCAGCCCCGGCGTGCCGGCGCCGTTCGACACTTCGACCCGCGACGCGGCCGCCGGCGCCACCGCCGCGGCGACGATGGGCGCCGGCGCCGTGGCCGCTTGCGGCGCCGGCATCTTCAGTTCGTACACGTTGGGGATCAGCTGCACCAGTTCCATGCGCGCGGTGGCCGGCGCGGCGGCGATGGGCGTCGGCGCGGCCGCTGGGGTCTCTGCGGCGGGAACGGGCGCCGCGGCCAGCGCGCCTGGCGCGGCATGTGCCAGCGCGTTCTCGGCCAGCGCCAGGTTGTTGCGCGCGCGCGCGTTGCCGGCGTCGAGTGCCAGCGCCTGGCGAATCTCGGCCACGGCGCTGGCATGGTCGCCGCGCAGATAGTCGATGTAGCCCAGATTATTGTGCGCCTGCGCCGCATTGGGATGCTCGGCCACCACCGCCAGCATCATGGCGCGCGCCTGGTCCAGGCGGCCTTGCTGGGCGTGGATCGCGGCGGCCGCGATGTGCGCTTCGACGTGGCCCGGATCGCGCGCGATGGCATAGGTGTAGCCGGCCAGCGCGACGTCGAGATTGCCCTGCCCCTGGTGGTAGCGGGCCAGCTGGTAGTAAGCGTCGGCGGTCTCGTTGGTCGAATGATTGATTTGATAGTTCGGCTGCACCACCAGCTGGCGCGGCGTGTTGGTGGCGGTGCTGCAGGCGCCGAGCAGCAAGGTAGTGGCGATGCAGCAGACGATTCTACGTGGGGCGGTCATGGAATTCTCCTCTTATTGGTGTGCCATGGTGGGCAACAGGACACGGTAGATCTGCAGCATGGCCGGACCCATGAGTACCACCAGGAGCGCCGGGAAAATGAAGAAAATGAGGGGGAACAGCAGCTTGAGGCCGATCTTGGCGGCCGTTTCTTCGGCCCGCATGCGGCGCTTGGTGCGCAGCAGGTCGGACTGGATGCGCAGCGAGGCGGCAATGCTGGTGCCGAAGCGCTCGGCCTGGATCAGCATCGATACCAGCGCGTCGACGTCTTCCACGCCGGTGCGCAGGGCCAGGTTGCGCAGCGCCTTTTCCTTGCTGCCGCCAGCGCGCAGTTCAAGCGTGACCAGCGTCAGTTCTTCGCTCAGGATGGGGCTCGACAGGCCGATTTCGCCGGCCACCCGCGACAGCGCCGCATCGATCCCCAGGCCTGCTTCGACGCAGATCGTCATCAGGTCGAGCGCATCCGGGAAGGATTCGAAAATCTCGTTCTGGCGCCGCGCGATGGCGTTCCTGAGCAGCAGATTGGGCAGGTAGGTGCCGAAGGTGGCCGCCCCCAGCAGATACACCAGCAGGTAGTTGTTGTTGCCGGTGCCGCCGGTGGCATTGAGGAAGAAGTAGACCAGCGCCGGCAGCAGCAGCGCGAGGATGGTCTTGGCGGCGAAGAAAATCGCTGGCGCCGAAGGCTGGCGAAAGCCCGCCATGATGAAGCGCGGACGAATCGCCGAGCGTTCCCAGTTATCGTCCGGCAGCGACAGCTTGGCCAGCGGCGAGGTAATCTTCGCGATCTGCTCGATCAGCGGCTTGTGCTGGGGAGCGGCGCTGGCGCCGCCTTCTTTGGACAAGGCCTCGATGCGGCCCTGCACCGCGCTGCGCCCGGCCAGCCGCATCACGCCGAAGGTGCCGCCCAGGACGACGAAGAACACCAGCATCAGAAATCCGATTTGCAGGATAGTCATGGCTACACCTTGATGTTAATAATATTGCGCATCACCAGAACCCCGAGGAACATCATGCACAGCGCTCCGGCGATCATCACGCGGCCGGCCGGATCGGTGTACAGGACTTCGAGGAAGGTGGGATTGGTGAAGTGGATCATGAGGGCGGCGGCAAACGGCAAGAGGGCCAGCACCCAGGCCGACATCTTGCCTTCCGCCGACAGCACGCGCACCTGGGCGAACAGCTTGATCCGGTCGCGCATGATGGCGCTGATGTTGGCCAGCAGTTCGGCCAGGTTGCCGCCGGTCTCGCGCTGGATCACCACCGCGATCACGAAAAAGCGCAGGTCCGTCAGCGGCACCCGGGTCGACAAACTCACCAGCGCATCCTGCATGCCGATGCCGAAGTTGACTTCGTCGAAGACGACCTTGAATTCCTCGCACAGGGGCGCGCTCATTTCCTCGCTCACCATCTTGAGCGCCGTCGGAAAAGCGTGGCCGGCGCGCAGGGCGCGGCCCATCATGTCGAGCGCGTCCGGCAGCTGCGACTCGAATTTGCGCAGGCGCTTGCTGCGCGCGCGCTGCACCCACAGCAAGGGCAACAATCCCAGGCAGGCGCCCGCCAGGGTGCCGATCCAGCCGGGCGCGATGAAGGCGGCCAGCAGCATGCCGCCAGCTGCCAGCAGGACCATCATCCCCAGCAGATAGCCGACGGTCCAGCGCAGGCCGGACTGGTGCAGGTAATTGTCGAGGCTGAGCGAGAACTGCATCTGTTCGAGCAGCGCTTGCAGCTGCGGCGAATTGGCCAGCTGGCGCTGGCGGATCATCGACGCCTGCTCCGCTTCGCCCTTGGCGCTCATGGCGCGCAGGCGGCGCGAAATGCGTGCCGCCTCCGGCCCGTGGCTGCTGTTCCAGGCGATGAAGCCGCCCTCGATGGCCAGCACCACGGCCACGAAAATCAGGGTGCCGAACACGTAATAGAGATAGTCCATGGTGTCCTCGCTTCAGGAGAAAATGCGGGTCGGATCGAACAGGTTTTCCGGCACCGTGACGCCGAAGTTGCGCAAGCGCTCGGCGAATTTCGGACGCACCCCGGTGGCGCAGAAGTGGCCCGTGACCATGCCCTTTTCATCGGTGCCGGTCTGGCGGAAGGCGAAGATTTCCTGCATCGTGATCATCTCGCCTTCCATGCCGGTGATCTCGGAAATCGAGACCACCTTGCGCCGCCCGTCGGTCAGGCGCGACACCTGCACCACCACGCCCACGGCGGAACTGATCTGCTGGCGCATGGCCTTGGTGGGCAGGCCGGCCGCGCCCATGCTGAGCATGTTCTCGAGGCGCGTCAATGCGTCGCGCGGGGTGTTGGCGTGGATGGTGGCCATCGAGCCTTCGTGGCCGGTGTTCATCGCCTGCAGCATGTCGAGCGCTTCGGCGCCGCGCACCTCGCCCAGGATGATGCGGTCCGGGCGCATGCGCAGCGCGTTCCTCACCAGCGCGCGCTGGGTCACTTCGCCGTTGCCTTCGATGTTGGGCGGGCGCGTTTCGAGGCGCACGATGTGCGGCTGCTGCATCTGCAGTTCGGCCGCGTCTTCGACCGTCACGATCCGTTCGCTGTGGCTGATGAAGCCGGAAATCACGTTGAGCATGGTGGTCTTGCCGCTGCCGGTGCCGCCCGAAATGAGGATGTTGACCTTGGACTTGCCCAGGCCCTGCAGGATCTCGGCCATGGGCGCGGTCATGCTCTGGAAGTCGACCAGGTCCTGCAGCTTGAGCGGCTCGGCCGAGAAGCGCCGGATCGACATGATCGGGCCGTCGATCGCCAGCGGCGGGATGATCGCGTTCACGCGCGAGCCGTCCGGCAGGCGGGCGTCGACCATGGGGCTCGATTCGTCGATGCGGCGGCCCACGCGCGAGACGATCTTGTCGATGATCTTCATCAGGTGGGCGTCGTCCGTGAAGGTCACGTTCGACAGTTCCAGCTTGCCGTTGCGTTCCACATACACCTGCTTGTAGGTGTTGACCAGGATGTCGGACACGGACGGGTCTTCCAGCAGCGGCTCGAGCGGCCCGAAGCCGAGCACTTCATACTGCACGTCGCGCGTCAGGTTGCGCCGCTCGCTGTCGTTGATGACCACCGTCTCTTCTTCCAGCAGGCGCCCCACCAGAGTCTTGATCTCGTCGCGGATCTGGTCCTGCGACAGGCGCTGCATGCCTTCCAGGTCGACCCGGTCCAGCAGCGACTGGTGCAGGCGGTGCTTGAGCTGCTGGTAGGCGCGGTTGTCGATATTGCCGCCCACGCCATTGAACACGGGCTTGCTGCCGAGCCGGTCGCGTAACGAATTGCTTTCCTTGATCATGATCTGTGCTCCTGTATCGAATTCCGGACACGCCGGTCAGCTGCGAAATATCTTGGACAACCACCCCGGCCGGGTCTCGGTCTCGACCGGGCCGGCCAGCTCGCGCGCCATCTCGCCGATCGCTTTCGACAGCGGACTGGCGGGATCGAGCTTGAGGATCGGCACGCCCTGATTGACCGAGGCGGCGGCCGCCTCGTAGTGGTTGGGCATGGTGTGGTGAATGCGGGTGCCGTACGCGCCTTCCAGGTCGGTCAGGCGGATCTGGCCGGCCTTGTGGTGCCGGTTGACGATCAGCGAAATCTTGTCGTGCGGGTAGTCGAGCGAATTGAACACGCCCAAGAGGCGCTTGCCGTCGCGGATGTAGGGCAGGGTGGTCTGCAGGATCGGATAGATCATGTCGGCCTGGTCGAGCGCGCGCACCGAGACCGCGTCGAGCGTGCGGCCGATATCGAGCAGCACGAAGTCATAGTGGCGGCGGGCCAGCTTGAGCAGGGTGTCGATGTGCTCCGGCTTCACGTCTTCCGAGTGCGATGGATCTTCGGGCGCGGCCAGCACCGAGAAATTCGGCGTCACGCTGACCATGCTGCCGGCCAAAAAGGTGGGATCGATGCGGTGGATCTGCTTGCACACGTCGGCCAGGGTGGCCACCGGCTTGTGCTCGGAGACGAACAGGGTGGCGTCGCCGAACTGCAGATTCAGGTCGAGCAGGCAGACCTTCTTGTTTTCCAGCGCGGCCAGCGCGTAGCCGAGATTGGTGGCCAGGAAGGTGGCGCCGCTGCCGCCCTTGCAGGAGACGAAGGCGAGCACCTTGCCGCCGGCATTGGCGCGGCTTTCGCGCTTGTCGGCGATGCGGCGCAGGGCCGGGTACAGGGTGGCCGGGGCGGACGGCGCCGGCACCACTTCGCGCACCCCGGCGCGCATGGCTTGCAGCAGGAATTCGGGCGTCTGCTGGGACGATACCAGGATGACCGCGGTGTTGGGCATGGCATAGCCGAGGCGCTCCAGGCGCTCGGTGTCGGCGGCGTCGAGCGTGTCCTGGGCCAGCACCAGCACGTCGATGGCGCCCGGCTCGGCAATGCCGAGCAGCCGTTCGAGGGAGGCCGTCAGCACCGACACTTCGTCGGCGCTGCTGCGTTCGCGCAACTGGCGGGCCAATTCGGCCAGCTGCTTGTCGTCGGTGGATGCAACGGTGATTCTCATGATGGCTTTCCCGGAATGCAAAAAGTGGATCAGTGTTCGAAGCCCATGCTTTCGGCATGCATGGTCACTGTCGAGCGCGGCAATTTGATCGGCAGCAGACGGACCATGGAGACCATGGGGCTGTAATAGATGTCGTCGGCAATCGACACCCGGATGCTGTAGATGCAGTTGGCCACGCGCGCCGCGTCGCCGCAGGCCGACAGGTTGTCGCCCGGGTCGGCCGGCACGGTGCTCACGACGTTCCCGCTGCTGTTGAGGTATTCGATCACGATGCTGCTCTTGGTGATTTCGGCGCCGGCCGGCAGGCTCGCTGCCCCGAACAGCGCCAGCGTCTTGGCCGCATCCTCGTCGGTAATCCAGCGCACCGTCATTTCGCGCGCGGTGCGGCGCGTCACTTCCTGCAAGGTGTTGTGGATGTAGAGCACGCGGGCGAATTCGAGCGCGCCGAACACCAGCAGGAAGAACATGCCGCACACGAGGGCGAACTCGACGGCGGCCACGCCGCGCATGCGGGGCAGCAGGGGGGGCGGCAGGATGTTCATTTCATGTAGGGCATGGTGGTGCCCGGAGCCAGGTTGACGGTGTAGTTGCGTTCGGCGCCGACCAGGAACGGGATGGTCGAGCCGAGGAACAGCGCGTAACCGGTGATGCTCACCCGCACCGCGGCCGGCGCGGTGCCGTCGGTGCAGGTGGCGGTATTGAAGGCGCTGTCGAGGCAGACCACGCTCACGTTGCTGGTGCTAAAGCTGCTCACGCCGGCGGTGCTGGCCGCGTCGTTCACTTCGCTGCGGGCGGCGGCCACGGCGCTCGAGGCGATCGTGGCAGGGGACGCGACGGCCAGCGTGCGGGCCGCGTTGCGGGTCGCCTTCGACAGCGCATCGTAGTACCAGAACGCGCGCCCGAATTCGAGGATGCCGGTGACGATGGAGATCATCAGGGCCAGCACCAGCGCGAATTCGATGATCGCGCCACCGCGGCAGCGCGCGGCGGGGAACGGGAAAGGAGGGCGCCTGCGCATGATTTCACCTGTAGAGCTTGATTTCGGAATTGGGCACCGGCTCGATCAGGCCGGCGAACTCGACGTACAACCCCTTGCTGGCGCCCGTCAGCGCGGCGGGGCGCTGCAGGAAGAAGCGGCCCACGCCCAGCAGCGGCACTTTCTGGCAAGCGCCCGATCCGGCCGGGATCGTGCAGTCCACGATCACCAGGTTCATCAGGCGGCGGTTGGTGGCGCCCGGATTGACGGTCGGCGCCTGGAAATACGGCCCCGAGGTCTGGGCATGGGGCGAGGCGGTGGCGCCGGTGGGGTAATTGGCGTTGGCGCTCAGGCCGCTCTTGTAGAGTTCGCCCCACTCGGCGGTCGTGTAGGGCGCGCCGGCCGCGTAATTGCCCGGGGTCCCCGTTGCCTTGAGGGGACGGGAGTAGGTCCACAGGGCGCCTGCCTTGGCGCTGGTGGCAGGGATGGGGTCGGGCAAGCCGGTGGTGGCGTTGTGGGTTTGCGCCTGCTGGCTTTGCACGGGGCTCATGTAGCGGGCCGGGCCGTTGCTGGCGTCGCCGTACGGATAGTCGCGGATATTGAGGTCGGGCGGGGCGCTGCTGGCCAAGCAGGCGCTGCCGCCGCCGAACTGGTTGAAGCGCGAATTGAGCGCCTTCTCCACCGGCCCGGCGCTCACGCCCGTGTTGGCATATACGAAACTGGCATTGTTGGCGATGGCCGAGTTGCCCTGGCACAGGAAAGGCGCCGTGAAATTGGCGCTGCTGTTGCTGGTGCCGCAAGCGGTGGGCGGGCTGTCGACCGGATTGATCAGCATCGGATCGGACGAGCCGGCGATGTTTTTCATCTGCAAGATGTCGTAGGTCATGCCGCGCCGGTAGCCGTACTCGAGCAGTTCCAGCTGGGTGGACGGCGGCAGGTTGGCGCGCGCGCCAAGGCGGTTCAAGGGATCGACCGCGCACACCCCGATCGGGGTGATGTCGACCACGAAGCGGCCGGCCACCGCCACCCCCGAGGTGGCCATGGTGGGAATGCCGGCCACGCCCATCAGGTAAGTGTTGACGGTCTTGTTGCCGGTGTCGACACGGATGAAGCTCTTGCCGTTGGGCGCGGCGGCCGCTTCGCTGACCGTCACCCACGGTCCGTCCGGGCTGGAACTGAAGCTCAGATCGGCGTTGGTGATGGTCAGATCGCTGGCGAAATTGAACTTGTTGCGCCCCGCGAAGGCGATCGCCTTGCTGGCGGCATTGTTGATCCCGGCGGTGGTCATATTGATTTCCTTGGCCCCGGCCAGGGCGGCGGCGTCGGCCCCGTTCTGCAATTCCGACTTGAGCACATACAGGTGCCCCAGGTCGAGCACCAGCCCGCCCGCTGCCAGCAGCACCACCACCGTCAGCCCGAACAGAAGCGCGACGGCGCCGCGCTGGCGCTGCGGGAAGGAGAAGTCGCGGGGCGTGCGCATGGCGCGCTCCTAGCGGCCGACGCCGATGGACAGGGCGCCGCTCTGCGGCTGCGGATCCTTGTACGACTTTTGATAATTGTCGTACGCGCTCTTGGCCGCCTTGCCGTCCATCCCCAGCACCAGCGGGGTGGTGGGCGTGGCCGGATTGAGCACTTGCTGGGTGGCGGCGGCGCGGGCGGCGCTGCCGAACTGGCGGTCCAGGTGCGGCGTCTGGCTGGCGCAGCCCGCGGTCAGGGCGGCGGCGCACAGGAAGCTGCTGGTGAGGGCGATTCTCGTATCCATGCTGTTCTCCTATTTCAGGTCGAAACCGGTCGGGGCCGTGCTTTGGGCAGTGGTCTTGTGTTCTTTGTCCGCATTGCCCTCCTGCTTGCCCAGCAAGAAGAACTCGGCGCGCGACGGCGTGATGTAGCCGTCGGTGGGCAGGCGGTAGCCGGGCGCGAGCGGCTTGACCAGGTGCGGCGTGATCACGAACACCAGCTCGGTGCGGTCGGTCTGGAAGTCGCTCGAGCGGAACAGCGCGCCCAGCACCGGGATTTCGCCCAGCAGCGGGAAGGCCTTGACGTTGGTGGTCACGTTGTTCTTGATCAGGCCGCCGATGGCGAAGCTCTGGCCGTCGTACAGCTGGACCGTGGTGGTGGCGCGGCGCGTGGTGAACGAGGGCAGGATCGCGCTGCCGCTGATGCCGCCGGCGGAAATGCCGATCCCATCCTTGTTCAAGTCCGACACTTCGGGCGCCACCCGCAGGTTGATGCGCCCGCCCTCGAGCACGGTGGGCGTGAAGCGCACGGCGATGCCGAATTCCTTTTCCTCGAGCCGGATCTCGGGCGCGTTGCCGCTGCCGTTGCTGATGCTGACCGGGATGAAGATCTTGCCGCCGGCCAGGAAGCTTGCCTCCTGGCCGCTGATGGCCATGATGTTCGGCTCGGCCAGCACCTTGACCAGGCCGTCGCGTTTCTGGGCATCGATCTGCAGGAAATTGCCGGTGCCGGCCTTGATGCCGTCGCCCACGGCCGGCACGCCGGCCAGCAGGTTGGTCAGGAAGCTGTAGGTCCAGCTGCCGTTGGTGCGCGAGCCGCCCAAGGACGCCCCGAGCTGGTCGACCAGGGTCTTGGACACTTCGGCCACTTTCACTTCCAGCATCACCTGCTGAGGCGCGCCCACGGCCAGCATATTGATCACGCGCGGACCGGTCTGGTTCGACGGCTGCATGCCGCTGCCGGCGCCGCCCTGGCTGGGGGCGGCGGCGCCGACCCCGGCCACGCCCTGGCCACCGCTCTGGCCGCTGGCGGGCGCCTGCTGCGAAGTGCGGGCCGCGCGCAGTACGAAGGCCGTGGCCACCGACACGATCTGTTCGGCGGTGGGCGCGTCGGCCACCGTGCCCGACAGGATGATGGTGTCGGCGGCGGTGCTGATATGGATGTCTTTTTCGGCCGGCAGCAATTCGTCGAGGCGGGCGCGCAGCGGCGCCGTGTCCATCACCACCGACAGGTCGATAATGGTGGCATCGTTATTCTTGTTCCATAAAATCAGGTTGGTGGTGCCGACCGCCTTGCCCACCATGTACACCTCGCTCTTGTTGAGCAGGATCACGTCGGCGATGCGGGCGTCGCCCACCGACATGCGCGCCGCCTGGTAGGGCAGGCGCATCAGGGTCGACTTGCCGTCGACCAGGGTCATGCTGGGGCCGATCTCGGAGCGGCCGTCGGCCTTGACCGGCTCGGCCGGGGCGGCGCGCACGGGGCCCTTGGGAGCGGCATGGGCCGGGGTGGTGTCGACCATGGCGGCCGCGGCCAGCACGGCCAGCAGGGCGGCGGCGAGCGGTTGGCGGCGCGCCAGGCGGCCGGATTGGGTGCGGATTGTGCTCATGCGATTCTCCCTGGGCTGCATTTAAAATTGCTGGGTGCTGCGGTCCAGGCCTTTGATGACCTCGACTTTTTCGGCCAGCTTGGGCTGGGACATGGGGGCGCGCCGCACGACCGGCGCCTTGACCTTGACCGGTTCCTTGGCCAGCGCCGGGGTGGGCGCTTCGGTGGCCAGTCCCAGCATGGTGCTCTTGGTGGCGCCGCCGGTGGTGGCCGAATCCGGGTCGACCTGGTTGCGCAGCACCAGCGACAGGGTGCCCACGCTGCGGGCCAGGTCCAGCGTTTCGGTCTGCTCGGGCGACAGTTCGAGCGTCACCGCGTTGACCACCTTAGGCTTGTTGTCGTCGCGCGAGGCTTCCTGGGCGATGGCCAGCACCAGGATGTGTTCGAGCACGATCTTGGAAATGCTGGGATCCTTGTCGGTGTTGCCGTTCTTCGGCTTCTCGCCCTGGGTGTTGACCAGCACGTCGACGAAGTTGCCCGGCATGGCGAAGCCGGCCACGCCCACCACGTCGTTGACGCGCACGGTCATGGCGCGCTTGCCGGGCGAGACCACCGCCGACAGGCCGCCCTGGGTGCCCGGGGGCGCCAGCTTGCTTTCCATGATAGGTTCGCCGCGCTGGATGGTGGTGCGCGAGACGCGCGACTCGAGGGCCTTGGGATCGTTGAAGGCGCCGGGCGGAATCGCGTTCGACGGCCAGTCGACCATGCGCACGGTCTCGGGCAGCACGCGCGAGCCGAGCGCGATGTCCACCTGCGCCACGGCCACCTTGTTGGTGGCGCCCGAGGCGCGCGCATTGATCCAGCGTGCCGCCACCAGCACCGCGGCCACCGCCAGCAGCAGCGCGACCCCCATCATCACCAGTCCACGGATATTTTTCATGATCTACTCCCCCGGGTTTGCCCGATTCCTGCGTTCATAAAACATGCCACTGGCGGAAGGCGCGGCCTCGATGGCCGCGTGTTTCGCATGGGTGGTGAAATAGTTGTTCCAGGCCCAGGTCAGGGTGGCCGGGTCCAGCTTCGGTTCCTGCTGGCGGTAGCGCGCCAGGTCGCGCACCTGGGCCAGCAGGTCGCGCGGGTAGCAGGCCAAGAGCGGCCGCTGTTCGCGCCCGTGCAGGGTGTGGACCAGGAAGTCGAACGATGCCTGGTCGAAGGCGATGCCGAAGTCGGCGCACACGCCGCAAAAAATCTGGCGATACTGGTCGGCCGTGATTTCATCGACCAGGATCTTGTAGCCGAGGCGGCGCAGGAAGGCGCCGTCGGCCAGCTTGTCGGGCGCGAAGTTCGACGAGAACACGATCACCATGTCGAACGGGACCGGGAACTTGTAGCCGGTGTGGAGCGACAGGTAATCCTGGCGCCGGTCCATCGGGACGATCCAGCGGTTCATCAGCTCCATCGCCGAGCAGCGCTGGCGGCCCAAATCGTCGATGATGAAGATGCCGTTGTTCGCTTTCAGGTGGCTGGGCGCGTGGTACATGCGCGAACCGGCGTCGAACTGCACGTCGAGCATGGCCAGGGTCAGTTCGCCGCCCACCAGCACCGCCGGGCGGCGCACGCGCAGCCAGCGGCTGTCGTTGAGGGCGGCGCGGCCGATGCCGTTGTCGCCGCTTGGCGTCTCGTCGATCGCTTCGTGCACCAGGTTGTCGTAGAAGGGCAGCACTTCGCGGTCGACCATGATCGCGTGCGGGATCAGGACCGTGCCCTGCAGCAGGCCGTGCAGGCGCTCGGCCAGGTAGGTCTTGCCGCTGCCGGCCGGGCCGTGCACGAAGATCGCGCGTCCCGAATTCATGGCCGCCCCCAGCTTTTCCAGCACCGCCGGGTCGACCACGATGTCGCCCAGCACGCGTGCGATGTCGACATCGGTGGTGTGCATGCCGGCCACGCTCTGGCGCATCACTTGCGCGGTATAGGCTTCCAGCGTGACCGGGGCCGGGCCGGCGTAGGCATTTTGCTGCAGGTAGACGGCGGCGCGCGCGCGGCCCATGTCGGTCAGCGTGACGCACAGGTCGGCGTCGGTGCCGCTGTTGCCGCGGCGGCTGGACTCGCACAGCTTTTCGGCGCGCAGGAACGTCAGCAGCTTGTCGACCACGCCCACCGACAGCTTGACGTGGTGGGTCAGTTCCGACAGCTGCATCTGGCCGCGCAGGTACAGTACTTTGCTGATCAGTTCGACCAGGAACAGGAAGGGCACGCCGGTGTCTTCCGGGGTGCGCGGGGCCAGCGGGAACAGCGCGTCGTCGGGACGGCTGTCGCTCGAGGCAAGGGCGGCGTCATTGGGCATGATAGGTCCTCGTCGGTGCGCATCAGAAGACGAAAGGCAGGATGCGGAACTTCACCCGCGTCATGTAATCGCGGTAGTTGTCGTCGAGCGACAGGTGGCGTTCTTCGCGCACGGTGCGCAGCGCCAGCAAGCCGATCGTGACCAGGTACACGGCCAGGTTGCGCAGGCTGGAATTGGTCAGCAGGTAGCCGGAAAACGTGATCAGGTAGCTGGCATACAGGGGGTGGCGCACCAGCCGGTACAGGCCGCCCGTCTTGAGCACGCGCCGGGCCGGCACCACGCCGATGCTGCGGTTAAGCGAGAGCATGCCGCCCAGGTGCAACAGGGCGCCCAGGTAGATCAGCACGGCGGCACCGGGCAGCAGGCCGGCGGCCGAGGGCGCGAACAAGAACGAGGCGAAGGTGGCGGCAATGGCCAGCGCCCAGTCGGCGCCGCTGGCCGAGACCGTCACCGGCGTGGTGCGCAGCACGAAGAACAGGGCGGTCAGCGATTCGGTCACGCAAAACACCAGATAGACCCAGTTGCCGCCGGCCTGGAAGGCGCGCACGTGCAGCAGGGCGAATGCGCCCCAGGCGGCGGCCATGAGCAGGCCGATCAGCGCTTGCGAGAGGCGCGAAGTGAAGTGGGCGGCAAGGTTCATGTCGGTTCCTTTGGCAACGGCGGGTCAGGAAAACAGGCGCCACACGCCCCAGTCGCGCAGCGCCAGGTGCAGCACGGTGCCGCAGGCGATCGCGATGGCGTAGGGCAGCTTGCCGGTGGTGCTGGCGGGCTGGTCGATGCTGGCGCCGGCCCCGCCGATGCCGCGCACCAGGGCGCTGCGCAGCATGTGGGCGACGTTGTCGAGCACCGGACGCAGCTGGCCCGAGCACAGCGCCACGCCCAGCGCCAGCATGCCGCCGGCGAGCATCGAGAGCAGCGTCGCGCCGGCCACGCCGGCCGGCCCCAGGTAGGCGCCGATCATGGCCATCAGCTTGACGTCGCCGGCGCCGAGCGCCTGCAGCGCGTAAAACGGCAGCAGCAGCACCAGGCCGCAGGCGAAGCCGGCCAGGGCGCTGGCCAGGCCGGGGCTGCCGGCCGGGGTGTGGAACAAGCCTGTGCCGGCCGGCATCAGGAGGTGCAGCAAGAGCGCGCCGGCGGTGCCGGCGAGGATCAGGGAATTGGGGATGCGGCGTTCTTTCACGTCCAGCCAGACGGCCAGGGCCAGGGCCAGTCCCAGTGTCAGAGGCGGCAGCAGGGCGGCGAGCGGTGCGGTAGTCATGGCGTGGTTGGGCGTGGGGCTGGCCCGATCCGGCGCGCACGGGGCGCGGCCGGACCGGTGAGCCTGACATCGATCAGAGGGCGGCGCCGACGGTATCGAAGGTGGCGTCGAGGTTGGTGCCGATCAGGCGCACGGCAACGATGATGACGACAGCGATCAGGGCAGCGATCAGGCCGTATTCAATGGCGGTGACACCGGCGTCGTCTTTGATGAATTTTTTGATGGCGTTCATGATGGTTTCCTTCAGAGTTGAGTGGACATCGACAAGTTATGGTTGTTGCACGGCGCAGTCGCCAGCGTCATATCCCCAGATTCAATGCAACGAGGATGATGATGCTCACGACGGCTACCAGTGACGCCAATAGTGCGAACTCGTACATTGACGCGCCGGTGACTTCATCCAGAAAACTGGTCACGGAGAGCCGGGAAACTTGCAGGGTGTTGTTTCCAGTAAGCATCGCATTTCTCCGTGTTTTGTTTTCCGCGCCGACAACTTACTTTACTCAAAGGAAAAACGTTTTGCATCGTACGAAACTACTTTTTCCTAATGACAATCGATCCGATTAATTTGCGTGTAGGCATGACAAATGTCCTGTTGGAATTTTTATAAGGACGTGACGAAGCCGGCGGGGGCGCCCGCCGGCCTCGGTCTCATAGGGGGAAAGTGGGGTCAGGCGGTCGGCAGTTCCTGTGCGCCAAGCTGGTGCTTGACCGCGTAGACATACAGTTCGAGGCGGTTCGCCACCCCGAGTTTTTTGTAGATGGATACCAGGTGGTTGCGCAGCGTATGTTCTGAAATAAACAGGCTTTGAGCCAGGGAATGATTGGGCGCGCCATTCCCGCTGACGATGGCGGCAATGATTTTATGCTCGCGCGCGGTGAGGCTGGCCAGCCGCTGGGCTTCGGGATCGGGCCGGCGCGGCGCGGCCGGCCGGGTCAGTTCGTTGAGCACGCGCGCCATCATGGCGTGCTCGATCCACAGTTCGCCATCGTTGACCTTGCAGATCGCCTTGATCACCAGCTCGGCCGGGGCATCCTTGCGCAGCAGGCCGCGCGCGCCGCCGCGGATGGCCCGCTCGAGCAGTGCGTCGTCGCGCGAGCCGGTGAAAATCAGCACCCGGGTCGCCGCATTGGCCAGCAAGAGCGGCAGCAGGTCGAGCGAGCAGGTGCCGTTCAGGTCCAGGTCGAGCAGCACCACGTCCGGCACGCAGCCCTCGAGGGCAACGCGCGCTTCGTCGAGCGTGGTGGCCGAGGCCACCACGGCGATGCCGGCGTGGGCGCCTTCGAGCAGGCGCTGCAAGCCCCACAGCATGGTCTTGTGGTCGTCGACCAGCATCACTTGGATGGTTTTTTCCTGTAGTTGCATGATAGGGTCCTAAACCGGGATGTCGATGCAGATGGCGGTGTTGCCGGGCGCGCGTTGTTCGATGCTGACGGTGCCGCCGAGTGACTCGGTGCGTTCGCAGATCGAGGCCGGCGTGAACGGCGGCACCTGCGGCCCGTCGTTCGGATTTTCGATTTCGATATTCAGGCTCTCATTGTCGTAGCGCAGGCGGATCCAGGCCCGGCGCGCTGTCGTGTGCTTGCGAATATTGCTGATCCCTTCGCTGATCAGGTGCACGGCCGCCGCCGCCAGGCGGTCGCCCACCTCGACCCGGACCGGCATTTCGAGCGCGATGTCGATCCCGTAGATCAGGCGCACCTGGCGCACGTGGTGGCGCAGGGCGCCGTAGAACAGCGGCTCGCTGATGCTCGACTCCTTGGTGAAGCCGCCCACGTAGTGGCGCAGGTCGCGCACCACTTGGGCCGTCATCGCGGCCAGGGTGTCGAGCTCGTCGAACAGGGGATTGTCGGGCGCGGTCTTGGCGCGCAGGGCGGTCAGCGTGTGCGACAGGCCGATGTAGGGCTGGACGGTCGAATCGTGCAGGTCGCGCGAAATCTTGCGCCGCTCGCGCAGGGCCGCCTCGCTGGCCAGGCGGTCGAGCAGATAAATGTTTTCCAGCACCGGGACCACCTGGGCCGCGATCTGGCACAGGAACATCACGTCGGCGCGCCCGTAATTGCTCTGGCTGGACGCCATGAAGGCGCGCCCCTCGCTGTTCTGGATCGCCAGCGGGGTGCTGATGAAGGAGCGCACCTCGAGCATTTCGGCCAGGCGCGCCCCGGCATCGCTGTGGCAGTCGCGCCACTGGGCCAGTTCCAGGTCGTAGTAAGACAGGTTGCCGCCGCGCCCGGGCCAGGCCCGCCCGCCGCTCGTATACAGCACCGGCATGCCGGCCGGCAGTGACATCAGCAGCGGCGCGGTGGCGTCGCCGCCGTCTTGCAGCGGCAGGTCGGCCACCCGCGCGCTGCTCTCGTTGATGATGCGCAGCACCCAGCGCGGCGAAGGCAGGCGGCGGCTGACCATCACGCAGGAACTGGCGTGGAAGTAGCGCCGCACCTGCTGCATCACGTCGGTGATGGTGTGCTCGACCCCGAAGCGCGGGTTGGACAGGCGGCTCACTTCGCGCAGCAGGGCCAGGCGCCGCTTCTGGGTCAGGTTCGCTTCGCCCCAGCGCGCGATCATGTAGCCGAGCGCGAGCAGGAAGGCGGCGCGCAGCAGCACCTGCAGCAGCTGGGCCGAGTTGGCGGCCCCGTGGGCGGTGAGCGAAAACAGGATGGCCGAGGCCAGCGTGACGCGCGCGCCCTCGTCGAAACCGTCGCGAAACGAGGTGACCAGGATCGAAAAGAAGTAAAACATGAAGAACAGGCTCGCATTGCCGCCCGTGATAAACACCAGCAGCGTGTACCAGGCCAGGTCGACCCAGGTGGTCAGCATGCCCTGGGGCGCCAGGCGGCGCGCATGGGCCATCACGTACAGCGCCACGTTGTGCAGGGTGAAGCCGGTGAAGATCATCCAGCCGAAGGCGGGCATCTTCTGGACGATGGCCGGGTCCATCAGCACCGTGATCACCGTGGACGCGGCCAGCACCAGGCGCACGGTGCCGACGATGGGCGCGCTGTCCTCGTCGGTGGGGCAGGTTTCTGCCACGGCGGCGAACTTCATGGCGCACCGCGCCCTGCGGGAAGTGGCCGGAATGGTATCGGGTACAGCATCGTGTCCACGCGATCACCTGTATCAAAACATGGGGACAGCGTGCTCGCTGCCGTATGTATTGTTCTAAATGAACTATACCATCCATGCTTATTAAAATGGAATTTCGTGTAGGTTTTTTCCTACAAACCACAGCTGTGTCTCATAGGAGAAACGCTGTGTAATTTGGTAACAATTGCTTCCATGAATCATCACGAATCTATCGCGGGAATCATGCTCAAAAGGCAAGTTCTGTACCTTAGTGTTCGACAACCAGGGCTTGACCCGCTAAACTACCGACCACTGAGAATGCCGCAGAAGGAGAATGTATGAGTTGGCTGGAAAAACTGCTGCCCCCCCGAATTCAGCGCTCCGACGCTGGCTCGCGCAAGACCATGCCCGAAGGCCTGTGGGTCAAATGCCCGTCGTGCGAAGCGGTCCTGTACCGTACCGACCTGGAATCGAACCTGCATGTTTGCCCGAAATGCAGCCACCACATGCGCATCCGCGCCCGCGAGCGCCTCGACGGCCTGCTCGACGAAGGCGGCCGCTACGAGATCGGCCAGGAAACGCTGCCGGTCGACACGCTCAAATTCAAGGACAGCAAGAAGTATCCGGACCGCCTCAAGGCCGCCATGGATGCGACCGGCGAAACCGACGCCCTGATCGTGCTGGGCGGCTCCATCATGAGCTTGCCGGTGGTCGTGGCCTGCTTCGAATTCGAATTCATGGGCGGCTCCATGGGCTCGGTGGTCGGCGAGCGCTTCGTGCGCGGCGCCCAGATCGCCCTCGAGCAAAAGGTGCCGTTCATCTGCATCACCGCCACCGGCGGCGCGCGCATGCAGGAAGGCTTGCTGTCGCTGATGCAGATGGCCAAAACCACGGCCATGCTGACCAAGCTGTCCGAGAAAAAGCTGCCGTTCATTAGCGTGCTGACCGATCCGACCATGGGCGGCGTGTCCGCCTCGTTCGCCTTCATGGGCGACGTGGTGATCGCCGAGCCGAAGGCGCTGATCGGCTTTGCCGGCCCGCGCGTGATCGAAAACACCGTGCGTGAAAAGCTGCCGGAAGGCTTCCAGCGCGCCGAGTTCCTGGTCACCAAGGGTGCGGTCGACATGATCGTCGACCGCCGCAAGATGCGCGAAGAAATCGCGCGCCTGCTGGCCCTGCTGCAGGATCAGGCTGCCGAAGTCATCGCTTAAATTACGCGCTATCCGGGCGGCTCGCGGCGCAAGGTCCACCTTGCGCCCCGGGCCGCCGCCGTTTTCACCCACCGGTTTTTCACATGTCCACTTTGCCCACCACCTTGCCCGCCTGGCTGGCCCTGCTCGAATCGCGCCACGCCGAAGTTCACATCGACATGGGCCTGGACCGCGTGCGTGCGGTCAAGGAGCGCATGGCGCTCGCCTTTTCCTGCCCCGTCATCATGGTGGCCGGCACCAACGGCAAGGGCTCGACCTGCGCCATGCTCGAATCGATCCTGCTGCGCGCCGGCTACAAGGTGGGCCTGTACATCAAGCCGCACTTCCTCGACTTTAACGAGCGCGCCCGGATTGGCGGCGAGATGGCCAGCGATTGCTCCCTGGTGGCCAGCTTTGACGCGGTGGAAGCGGCGCGCGGCGCCACCGACCTGACCTACTTCGAATTCACCACCCTGGCCATCATGCACCTCCTGGCCGGCAGCGGCATCGACGTGGCGATCCTGGAAGTGGGCCTGGGCGGGCGCCTGGACGCGGTCAATGTGATCGACGCCGACGTGGCCATCGTGACCTCGGTCGACATCGACCACACCGACTACCTGGGCGACACGCGCGAAAAGATCGGTTTCGAAAAAGCCGGCATTTTCCGTCCCGGCAAAGCGGCGATTTGCAGCGACCCGGTGGCGCCGGCCTCCCTGATCGCGCATGCCGAAGCGATCGGCGCCGACCTGTGGCTGTTGGGGCGCGACTTCAATTACGCGGGCGACAAGCAGCAGTGGAACTACGGCGGCCGGGCCCAGCGCCGCAATTCGCTGGCCTATCCTGGCCTGCGCGGCGCGAACCAGCTGCTCAATGCCTCGGCCGCGCTGGCCGCGCTCGAAGTGCTGCGCATGGAATTGCCGGTCGGGGCCCAGGAAGTGCGCACCGGGCTGGTGCTGGTCGAACTGCCGGGCCGCTTCCAGGTCTTGCCGGGACGCCCGACCGTGATCCTGGACGTGGCCCACAACCCGCACGCGGCCTCGGGCCTGGCCCAGAACCTGGGCAATATGGGCTTCCATCCCTACACCTACGCCGTGTTCGGGATCATGGAAGACAAGGATATCGGCGGCGTGATCGCCCCCATGGCCCCCTTCATCGACCACTGGTGCGTGGCCGACCTGCCGTCGCCCCGTTCGGCGTCCAGCGGCGACCTGGTGGCGCGCCTCGAAGCGCTGCCGGCGGGCGATGCCAAACCGGGCGAACGCAGTATCACCAGCTTCGCCGATCCGGGCGCCGCTTTTGCAAATGCGATGAGCCGGGCCGGGGAGAATGATAGAATTGTGGTCTTTGGTTCCTTCTACACCGTGGCCGGTGTGATGGCTGCCCGAAAAACCTCACCACACTGAAGAAAAACGCATGGGCTTGTTCTCGTTCTTAAGTAAAAACAAGCAAGAAACCGCTGAAGACAGTGGCTATGTTTCCCGCGACGATGACGACGCCGTCGCCGCGCGGGCCCGTTCCAAGCGTGCCTCGAGTGCGGGCGAGCCGGCCGCCAAGCGCGGCAAGGCGGCCCGTGCCGCCGCCGACGACCCGGTCCTGCCCGAGAAAAAGCGCGCTCGCCGCCGCCTGGTGGGCGCCATTGCGCTGGCGCTGGCAGTGGCCATCGGCCTGCCCATGATCCTCGATTCCGAGCCCAAGCCGCTCGCCTCCGACATCGATATCCGCATTCCTTCGAAGGACAAGGCGCCGGCCCAGGCCCAGCCCCATCCCGCCGCCCGTCCGGCCGTGCCGGTCGCCGCCGCCGACAGCCTCGACAAGCGCGAGGAGATCGTCGAGGCGCCCAAGGCCTCGGCCGCGCCGGTGCCGCTGGTGACCGTGCCGCGCGAGGTGGCTGAAGTGCGCACCGCGCCGGCCAAGCCGGCCAAGGTCGCCGACAAGGCCGAGAAAAAAGCCGACAAACCGGCCGACAAGGTGGCCGACAAGGTGGCCGAAAAACCGGCGCCCAAGGTGGCCAAGCCGGACGTCAAGCCGGAGCCCAAGCCCGACGCCGAGCGCGCCCTGGCGATCCTCGAAGACAAGCCGGTGCCGGCGCCGACTGGACAAAAATACATCGTCCAGGTGGCCGCCCTGGCCAGCCAGGAAAAAGCCAACGAATTGCAGGCCAGGCTGAAGGAAGCGGGCATTCCCGCCTTCACGCAGAAAGGCAGCGGCAACCTGGTGCGCGTGCGTGTCGGTCCGTTCAGCAAGGATGAAGGCGAAAAAATCCGCGCCCGCCTGGGCAAGCTCGATCTGACGGGCACCCTGGTGCCGCTCTGACAGGACCGCCGCGCGTGACGATTTTCGATTATTTGGTGCTGTTTATTCTGGTCGCGTCGATTGTCATCAGCATGCTGCGCGGCCTGATGAAAGAAATTCTGTCGCTGGTGAGCTGGATCGTCGCCTTCGTGGTGGCCAATCTGTTCGGAGCCGAGCTGGCGCCGCTGCTGCCCGCCGCCATTCCGGGCGCGGCGCTGCGCCTGATCGTGGCCTTCGTGCTGCTGTTCATCGGTGCGCGCCTGTTGATGGGGCTGTTGATGATGGCGGTGGACGCAGCCGTCAAGGCATCCGGCCTGACGCTGGCCGACCGCGGCCTGGGCGGCCTGTTCGGGCTGGCGCGCGGCATCGTGATCGTGCTGGCCGGCGTGATGCTGGCCGGGATGACCGATTTGCCGAAACAAGAATTCTGGAAGAATGCGCTGCTCAGTCCCATGGCCGAAACCGGCGCCCGGACCGTGCAACCCTTCCTGCCTGCGGATATCACGCGGCACGTACGTTTTGAATGAATTTTAAATCAGCAGTACCCTCTTCAGGAGCGCACCATGTGTGGCATCGTCGGCGTCGTCTCGCATAATCCCGTCAATCAATTGTTGTATGACGCTTTGCTGCTGCTGCAGCATCGTGGTCAGGATGCGGCGGGCATTGCAACCAATCACAGCAGCATGTTTTCCATGCACAAGGCCAACGGCCTCGTGCGTGACGTTTTCCGCACGCGCAATATGCGTTCGCTGCAGGGCAACTCGGGCATCGGCCACTGCCGCTATCCGACGGCCGGCTCCTCGTCGGAAGAAGAAGCGCAGCCGTTCTATGTGAACGCCCCGTTCGGCATCACGCTGGCGCACAACGGCAACCTGACCAACCAGGCCCAGCTCAAGTCGGAAATGTTCCGCAACGACCGCCGCCACATCAATACCGATTCCGACTCGGAAGTGCTGCTCAACGTGCTGGCGCACGAGATCCAGGAATCGACCACCGGCTTCACGCTCGACCCGGACGCCGTGTTCAAGGCAGTCGCCGCCGTGCACCGCCGCGTGCGCGGCGCCTACGCCGTGGTGGCCCAGATCGCCGGGCATGGCTTGCTGGCCTTCCGCGATCCGTTCGGCATCCGTCCGCTGTGCATCGGCATCAACGAGACCGAGCAGGGCACCGAATACCTGATCGCCAGCGAATCGGTGGCGCTCGAAGGGATGGGTTTCCGCTTCCTGCGCGATATCGCGCCGGGCGAAGCGGTCTTCATCGACAATGACAGCCGCCTGCACGAAAGACAGTGCGCGGACAATCCGAGCCTGAACCCGTGCGCGTTCGAATACGTGTACCTGGCGCGTCCCGATTCGATTCTCGACGGCGCCTCGGTCTACGCCACGCGCCTCAAAATGGGCGAATACCTGGCCGACAAGGTGCGCAGCCAGTTCAAGTCGGGCGAGATCGACGTGGTCATGCCGATTCCCGACTCCTCGCGTCCGGCCGCGATCCAGTTGGCGCTCAAGCTGGGCGTCGAGTACCGCGAAGGCTTCATCAAGAACCGCTACATCGGCCGCACCTTCCTGATGCCGGGCCAGGCGATCCGCCGCAAGTCGGTGCGCCAGAAGCTCAACGCGATCGGTTCCGAATTCAAGGGCAAGAACGTGCTGCTGGTGGACGATTCCATCGTGCGCGGCACCACCAGCCGCGAGATCGTGCAGATGGCGCGTGAAGCGGGCGCGCGCAATGTGTTCTTCGCCTCGGCCGCGCCGCCGGTGCTGTTCCCGAACGTGTACGGGATCGACATGCCGACCCGCGACGAGCTGATCGCCTACGGCCGCAGCACCGAAGAAGTGTGCCGCGAGATCACGGCCGACGCGCTGGTGTACCAGGACGTGGACGCGCTCAAGCGCTCGATCTCGGACTGCAATCCGGTGCTCAAGAACTTCGAGGCCTCGTGCTTCGACGGCATCTACGTGACCGGCGACGTGACCCCGGCCTACCTGGACCAGCTGGAATACGCGCGTCACCATCCGAAGGCGGCGCCCGCCGAAGATGCGGCGCGCACGCAGCTCAATCTGAACCTGGCGGCGGCCGAGTAAGGACCATGGCCGACACGAAAAACTACGGCTTCACCACGACCATCCTGCACAACGACCGCCGCAAGGCGATCGAGCATGGATCGCTGCACAAGCCGCTGCATACCTCGGTCGCCTTCGGCTACGAGGACGCGCGCCAGCTGGCGTCCGTTTTCCAAGGCAAGGAGCCGGGTTTCCGCTACGGGCGTCAGGGCAACCCGACGATATCGGCGCTGGAAGACAAGGTCACGCGCATGGAAGACGGCGTGGCCACGATCTGCTTTGCGACCGGGATGGGGGCCATCGGCGCCGTGTTCCAGGCGCTGCTGAAGGCGGGCGACCATGTGGTGTCCTCGTCTTTCCTGTTCGGGAACACCAACAGCCTGTGGCAGACGGTGGCGGGGCAGGGCGTGGGCGTCGATTTCGTCGACGCCACCGATGTGGCCAAAGTGGAAGCGGCGCTCAAGCCCGAAACGCGGATCGTGTTCGTCGAGACCATCGCCAATCCGCGCACGCAGGTGGCTGATCTGGCCCGGATCGGCGCGCTGTGCAAGGCGCGCGGCATTCTGTACGTGGTCGACAACACCATGACCACGCCTTATCTGTTCCGGCCCAAGGCGGTGGGGGCGGCTCTGGTGGTCAACGCGCTGACCAAGTCGATCGGCGGCCATGGCAATGCGCTGGGCGGCAGCCTGACCGACACCGGCGTGTACGACTGGACCGCGTATCCGAACATTGCGGCCAACTACAAGCGCAACGCGCCGGCGCAGTGGGGCATGGCGCAGGTGCGGGCCAAGGGCTTGCGCGATTTTGGGGCTTCGCTGGGGCCGGAAGCGGCGCACCACATCGCGGTGGGCGCCGAGACGCTGGCGCTGCGCATGGAGCGGTCCTCGTCGAACGCGCTGGCGCTGGCGACGATGCTCGAGGCCGATGCGCGGGTGGCGGCCGTGCACTATCCGGGCCTGGCTTCGCATCCGCAGCACGCGATCGCGAGCGAGCTGTTCCGTGCTTACGGCAGCTTGTTCAGTTTCGAGCTGAAGGAGGGGATCGACTGCTTCGACTACCTGAACCGTCTGCAGATCGGCATTTCGGCCAGCAACCTGGGGGACACGCGCACGCTGGTGATCCCGGTGGCGCACACGATCTTCTACGAGATGGGCGCCGAGCGGCGCGCCAGCATGGGCATTGCCGAATCGCTGATCCGGGTATCGGTAGGCATCGAAGACCAGGCCGACCTGCTGGCCGACTTCTCCGCCGCCCTCCAGGCCTGATTGGCAACACCGGGGTCAGACCACAATTCTGCAATAGTTTCTTAATTGGGGTCAGACCTCAATTCTGAAACTTATTTCGTGGCGCAGTGGGCGCTAGCTTTGGATTTTGTCGTTTGTCCACGTCAATCATCCAAAATAGCCAGCCGTACAGCGCGACAATTTTGCAAATTGGAGGTCTGACCCCAATTAAAAAACAATTGCAGAATTGAGGTCTGACCCCGATTCAGAATGGGCGGCCGTAGATGGCGCGGAAACGCTTGAGTGCGTCGGCGCTGGCCCCAGGCTCGGGCAGCAGGAAGGTTTCCAGCAGTGGATACTGTTCCAGCCGCAGTCCCAGCGCCGCGAACGTCGGCCCTTGATCCGGCATCGTTTCGCTGCCCACGATCTTCTCCAGCAGCGGGCCGAGATCCTGGCCGCTCAGTTGCCTGGCCACCCGCACGATGTCGGCCAAGCCGTAGCGCTTGTCCGTCACCCCGAACTCGCGATACATGGCCCGCATCAGCGCGGGCAGTCCGATCTTGCCGCCGCTCGCACGCCGCAGCTCGACATCGACCGCCAACGCCGCCACACTGCCGCCCCCGTACACCAGCAGCCAGTTCTTGTGCTTGTCCTGCGCCGCGTCCTGCACCGTGCCTTTCAGGCCGAGTCCGACACGCGCCACCATTTGCCCGCGCGCCAGGTTTTCCAGGAATTGACGCACGTAGGCGCGGTCGACCAAGCCGTTGCGCGCCATCGTCATCACCGTCAGGTAGTCGGTCACGCCTTCCTTGAACCATTCCTCGCGCCCGTCCGCCGGCACCAGCGACACGCCGTTCCAAAAGTGCAGCAGCTCGTGCGCCACCACGCGGCCCCAGATGGCGCGCGTGGCGCGGTCGCCGTCGCCGCGCAGGTATTGGCTGAAGCTGGCCGAGAACGCGCCCCCGTCGCCGCTCTGGTTCTGGTTGATGATGATCAGGTAGCGCCGGGCCAGCGGCGCCGCGCCGAACAGCTGCCGGTAACTGGCCAGCTGGCGTTCGATCAATTCCTTGAACACGGCGCGCTGTGGCCAGTAGCGCTTGCCCATCACCAGCGACAGTTCGATGTCGCCCGCGCGCACGGTCTCGGCCCGTGCCGTGCCGAAGAACAGGGCGTTGTTCACCAGATCGCGCCGGGTCGCGGCGCTAAAGCTGTTGGGGCCCGCCACGGTCCACGGGGTATGCGCCCGCCAGCCGGCCGGCAAACTGACGTCGACCCGGGTTGGTCCATGCATCGCCACGCCGGGCACCAGGAACAGGGCGTAGCCGGTGGCCATCACGCCTTCGTTGGTGTGATACGCCACTTCCTCACTGCCCTGCGGCCAGGTGAATTGCTCATGCGCCAGGCGCACGTCGTAACTGAGGTGCAGGCGGCGGTCGCCGTCGAGCTCGAATTCGCCTTCGCCCTTGTCGGTCAGCGCCACCGCCGCGCCGCCGCTGTCGCGCACCTGTATGTTCTCGAGAAATTCGGCCTGGCCGTTCTTCAGGCCGGCAACCGGCGTGACATTGAACAGCACCAGTTCGCGCCCCTCGACCCAGACGTCGGCCTCGACATGGGCGCGGCTGGCATCGGCGTTGATGGCAAGCCGGTAGTGGTTGGGCTGGCCATCCCAGGCCAGTGCCTGGGATGCGGCCAGCAGGGCGAGGGCGGCGGTCAGTTGTCGGAGCATGGTTGTGTTCATCAGAGCAAGTCAATACGGCAAGTCTAGCGCCGCCACGCGGCACCGGCGCCGTTTTTCCGACGAAACTGCCGGTTCCGCCGACGAAACCGGGCATGCAAAGATGCCGCGCCCCGGTTATGATCTGCGTTCCGACTCTCTGCACACTGCCATGAAGACAATTCTGTTCTGCCTTTCCCTGATGCTGAGCGGCGCGGTGCTGGCCGCCGAGCTCGATGACGCCAATGCTTTGTTTGAGAAAAAGAACTATCCGCAGGCACTACAGCTCTATACCAAACTGGCCAATGCAGGCAACCCGGAAGCCCAGGTCCGCCTCGGGCAGATGTATTTGTATGGCGAGGCGGGGACGGTCGACATGGCCAAAGCCGAGGCGCTGTTCAAGAAGTCCGCCGCCAAAGGCAACAAGACCGCCGTCGCCTCGCTCGAGATGATGCGTCAGCGCGAGGCGCACAAGACCGAGATCGCGTACTGGATGTCCGGCTACGATGGCGCCGAGCTGAGCGCCGGGAAATACCATTGCCCGGTCCCGCGCATCCCGGCGATGTCGAAGCTCAATGAGGAAATCACGGCGGTGTCGGGCAAGGTCAATGCCTGGCAAGAGTGCTACAACGTGTTCGTCGTCAATCTGAACGAGTCGGCGCCGCTGACCAAGCGGATTCCCAAGGAAATCGCGGACTTGATGACCAAGGATGAAATGGAAAAAGCCACCGCCCACCTGGACGGGGTCTACACCAATCTGGTCGAATCGGCGCGCGTGAGCGCCAAATTGCTGCTGGCCGATTACGCGGTCTGGCGCGACGCCACCGACGCCTACGTTTTACAGCACAACAAAATGGTCAAGGATGCCAAAGGCCGGGGCAACTAAGCCCGGTTGTCGTACGGATGGCGCCAGCCGGGCAGGCTGGCAATGCGCTTCAGCCAAGCTTGCACCGCCGGCGGCACGCTGATGCCTGCCTGTTCCGGCCAGTACAGGTAGCCGCACAGGGAGACATCGGCCACCGTGGGCGCGTCGCCCAGCACGAAGGCGCGGCCGTCGCCCAGTTCCGCTTCCAGACGCGCAAGGTCGCTCGCGAGCCGCTCGCGCAGCATGGCCTCGACCGCGGGCGCGAGCCCGCCGTCGATAAACTTCAAACCGTAACGCAGGTTAGGCAGCGAAAAACCGATCCGGTTCGCTTCCCAGAACAGCCATTCGCGCACACGGTCCAGCCGCTCGGGCGTTTCGCCGCCCAGCACGCCGCTGTGCTCGGCCAGGTGAAGCAGGATCGCATTCGATTGCACGAAGGGCTGGCCAGCGTGCACGAGCAGGGGGACTTCGCCGTACTTGGCCAGCGAACGGAAGGGTTCGGGACGCGCTTCGCGCGCCATGCCCAGATCGATTTCAATGTATTGATGGGCGATGCCGGCAAGCCACAGCGCCAGGCTCACCTTGTAGCTGTGGCCGGACTCGCGGTTGCCGAACAGTTGCATGCCCGGCGCGCGCCTAGTGCCAGCTACGCATCAGTCCCACAGCCAGACCCTCGAGTGCGAAATCGTCTTGCTCGGGATCGACGCGGATGACCTTGAAGTCCGGGTTTTCCGGCAGCAGCTCGATCAGCGAGCCTGTCTTTTTATAGCGCTTGACGGTCACGTCTTCGCCGATACGGGCCACCACGATCTGGCCGTTCTTGGCACTGTCGACCTTTTTCACGGCCAGCAGGTCGCCATCCATGATGCCGGCGTCGCGCATCGACCAGCCTTTTACCTTGAGCAAAAAGTCCGGCTTGGACGAGAACATGGCCGGGTCGACGCTGTAGGTCGCCTCCACATGCTCCTGCGCCAGGATGGGCGAGCCGGCGGCGACGCGGCCGACCAGCGGCAGCGACATCATCAGCGTGGGCGGCGGCATGGGGATCACGTCGAGGCTGGCGCCGATCAGGCGGATGCCGCGCGAAGTGCCGGGAGAAATTTCGATCGCGCCCTTGCGGGCCAGAGCCTGCAGATGCTCCTCGGCCGCATTGGCCGATTTGAAACCCAGTTCGTTGGCGATTTCGGCGCGGGTCGGGGGGAAGCCCGTGTTGTCGATCGCATCCTTGATCAGGTTGAGGATCTGTTCCTGGCGTGGCGTGAGCTTGATCATGGGTGGTTGGGCGCTGTTTGTATGAACAGACTGTATTTTTGTACAGTATTTCGGCTAATGCAAGTATTAAATGCGGATTTGCCTGAATTATTTGCAGTTCTGGGTGTCGAAACGCTGGAAGGAGGCCGAAATGAACGATTCCGACATGCCCGCGCCCCTGTGCGACGACGATTTTGTGCTCTGGATGGAGCATCAGATACAACTGCTGCGTGATCAGCAATTCTCTCAGCTTGACCTTTCCAACCTGTTGGCCGAACTGGAGTGCACCGTGAGCTCTGAAAAGCGCAAGTTGGCGGGAAGCCTGCGGGTTGTGATCACGCACTTGCTCAAATGTGAGTACCAACCGCGGCGCCGGTCCCCCAGCTGGGTTCATTCGATCGTGGCACATCGCAATCGGATCGAGCATCTGCTAGAGGGGAGTCCCAGTCTGGCACGGCAAATTGTGGCGTGTGCCGAAAAAGAATACCAGCGCGCCCTGCGTCTGGCCGTCGCGGATACCGGGCTGCGCAAGAGTACTTTTCCGACATCATTGCCCTTGACCGAGGCGCAATTGATGGATCACGACTTCATTCCAACGCTCTCAGGGAACTAGGGGATTGCCAGGCCGGACCATTTCGCGCTATAATTGCCGGCTTTCCCTTCCCACACTCGTCTTGACGCCGAGGTGGGCATTTGTTTAAACGTCCCTAAGGAGTTATACATGCGTCATTATGAAATCGTTTTTATCGTCCACCCGGACCAAAGCGAGCAAGTCCCGGCGATGATCGAGCGTTACAAAGCCAGCGTGACCACGCGCGGCGGTAGCGTTCATCGCGTTGAAGACTGGGGCCGTCGTCAGATGGCTTACTCGATCCAGAAGCTGCCAAAGGCACACTACATCTGCATGAACATCGAATGCGACAACGAGACCCTCGTGGAACTCGAAACCGCCTTCAAATTCAATGATGCCGTGCTGCGTCACCTCACCGTTAAGATGAAGAAGGCTGAAACCGCGCCGTCGCCGATGATGAAATCGGTACAACGTGAAGACGCAGCCAAGAGCCACCGCGCAGAGGCACCAGCCGCTGCCCCAGCTCCAGCCGCAGCCGCAGCCGCAGCGTAATTGTTGATCCAAGAACCCTGAACCCGAATTGATACCACCTCGGTGAATCAACTCCAGTTCGTAGCACTGATTTGCGAGCGCGACGTATTGCGCTACACCCCGGCCGGCGTACCGATCGTGTCCGCCACCCTGATGCACAGTTCGCAGCAGGTCGAAGCAGGGGTGCCCAGACTGGTCGAATTTGAAATTGCCGCGCTTGCCGCTGGCGAGATTTCAGGACGATTCAGCCAGGCCGAATTAGGCGCCGCGCACCAGTTCGCGGGATTTTTGGCCAAGAAGAACCGCAATAGCAAAAGCCTGGTGTTTCACATCATTGATTTCTGTGCCGCCGCTTAAAGCGCGACACATTTTTAGATACAGGAGCCTCAAATGGCATTCGGTAAAAAATTCGACAAGAACAAGCTCAAGCTGAAAGAAAAGCGCAAACAACAGAACCCACTGTTCAAGCGTAAGAAATTCTGCCGCTTCACCGCAGCAAACGTAGAACAGGTTGACTACAAAGACGTAGACACCCTGAAAGACTTCGTCCAGGAAAACGGCAAGATCATGCCAGCACGCCTGACCGGTACCAAAGCGCACTACCAGCGCCAGGTTGACACCGCCATCAAGCGCGCACGCTACCTCGCGCTGCTGCCATACACCGATCTGCACCACGCTTAATCGCTGGCAGAAAAACTGGAGAATCCTATGCAAATCATTCTGTTGGAAAAAGTTGTTAACGTCGGCAACCTGGGCGACGTGGTCAAAGTCAAAGACGGTTACGCACGTAACTTCCTGATCCCGCAACGCATGGCACGTCGTGCTACCGCGTCGGC
>Ga0209023_10001381_pt1 | contig 32699 bp, 23 predicted proteins | sample LakOneMetagenome_FD_187468 | JGI IMG/M metagenome (GOLD analysis project Ga0209023, IMG submission 187468) | Freshwater and sediment microbial communities from Lake Erie, Canada (SPAdes) (version 2) | ecosystem: Environmental > Aquatic > Freshwater > Lentic | place: Lake Erie, Canada...
CCTGGGCGTCCAGGGCCGCAACGACTCCGAGGGCCATCTCGTCATTGGCGGCGTAGACGCCGTTGATGCCGGGGTTGGCCTGCAGGATGTCGGTCATCACGTCGAGTGCCTTGCCGCGGTCGAAATCAGCGGACTGCACGGCGACAACCGTGATACCGGGGAACTCGGCGATGCCTTCGGTGAACCCCTTGCTCCGGTCCTGCGCCACATTCGTACCCAGGATGCCCTGGATTTCCACGACGGTACCGGTTCCGCCGAGAGCCTCACCGAGCGACTTTGCCCCGGCGTGACCAGCTGCGATGGCGTCGTAGCCGATGAAGCTCGCGAGGTCGCCCGAGGCCGGTAACCGGTCGAAGGCGACGACGGGAACACCCGCGCTGTTGGCCTGCCGTGTCATGCTGGCCCCGGATTCACTGCCGATCGGGTCGATGATCAGCACATCGGGTTGCTTCGTGAGGGCGGTCGTGGTGAGGTCAAGTGCCGTCTGGTCGATGTTGTTGGCATTCTGGATGTCGAGGCTCATGCCGAGTTCGGCGGCCTGCGCCTTCGCCCCCGCTGCCACCGAAACGAAGAACGGGTTGTTCAGCGTGCTGATGACCAGGGCCGCAGACTGTGAGGTCGTTCCGTCGGCGCCCGCGGCGCCGTCGCCGCGGTTGCAGGCCGTCATGCTCAGGGCGATGGCCCCGGCCGCGATGACGGCGAGGGACTGTGTTTTCCAATTCATGATGACTCCGTTGTCGGTTCTTATGTTGCGTGGTGGGGATAGTGAGAGGATGCAGGGCCGGTTCAGGCGTGGGACGAGGAGGTCGCCTCAGCGGGCGCGGCCGAATCCGGGGGGCGTGATGCCGGACCGTTCGATCGGCGCAGCGACGACATGAGTCGCCAGAGCCCGCGGATGAGTTCCGAGTTTCGGTCTAGAAACACGGCGAACAGGATGACAAGACCCTTGACGACGCCTTGAAGGAACGGGGAGATGTTGAGAAGGTTGAGGCCGTTGTCGATGACCCCGAGCAGGATCGCGCCGATGAACGTGCCGATCAGGGCGCCGCGCCCGCCGGCCAGGCTCGTGCCTCCGATGATCACCGCGGCGATCGCGGCCAGTTCCAGGCCGGATCCGGCCGTGGGTTGGGCCGCACCGAGGCGAGCGGCGAGGATGAACCCGGCCACCGAAGAGAGGGCTCCGCTGATCACGAAGGCGAGGATTTTCACCCGGTGCACGTTGATACCGGACAGACGGGCAGCCTCCGCGTTGTCGCCGGTCGCGTAGACATGCCGACCGAACCGGGTGCGCGCCAGGATCAGGCTGAAGATCACGATCACGGCGATGATGATCCAGACCGGCATGGGCACGCCGAACGGTTTGGCCTGGCCGAGGTCGAGGAAGCCACTGTTCCGAATGGCCACGGGGTTGCCTCGGGTGATGTAGAGCGTGAGGCCGGCGAGCACCGACATGGAGCCGAGGGTCGCAATGAAGGAGGGCATTCGCAAGCTGGTCACCAGCAGGCCGTTTAGCGCGCCGGCGGCGGCACCGACACCGAGACCCACCAGAAGGCCGACCATCAGGGGCTGCGTCTGCAGGGTGAGGGCCGTGACGGCGGCCGACAGGCCGAGCGTCGCTCCCACCGACAGGTCGATTTCGCCCACGATGATCACGTAGGTCTGGCCGGCAGCCAGCAGCACGGTGACGGATGCTGCGAGAAGCACATTGAGCAGATTAGGCCCGGTGAGGAACAGGGGAGTGGCGATGAAGAGCAGCAGGGCTACGAAAAGCAGCATCCAGACTGCCCGGAGCTCCCGGCTCAGTCGACCGACGGTGGACATGAGGCTTCGGTGATTCACGCGGCACTCTCCAATGCGAATTCCAGTACGTTTTGTTGGGTCAGTTCGGGGCCGCTCAGCTCCGCCACGATTCGGCCCTGGCGCATCACGGCGACACGGTCCGACATGGCGACGAGTTCGGGAAGGTCCGAGGAGACCAGGATGACGGCCACTCCGGCCGCGGCTTGCTCGTTGATGATGCGGTAGATTTCGGCTTTGGCCCCGACGTCCACGCCCCGGGTGGGTTCTTCCATCAGGAGAACCTGGGGATTCGTGAGAATCCAGCGGGCGAACAGAACTTTCTGCTGGTTGCCTCCCGACAGCCGGCCCACTTCGGCCTCCGCAGAGGCGGTTCGAATGCGCAGGCTGTCGATCAGGTCTTCGGCGCCGGCGCGCTCGCGGCGACCTTCGACGATGCCGGTGGGGGAGAACCGGTCAAGGGACGCCAAGGCGATGTTCGCCGTGACGGGCTGCTGCATGCACAGTCCTTCGCCCTGCCTGTCGGGAGTGACATAGGCGATGCCTTCGGATATGGCCCGCCTCGGTGTGGACAGAGTCACGCTGCGGCCACCAATCGTCACCGAACCGCGTGAGAGCGGCAGCAGGCCGAAGAGCGCGCGCAGCACGCTGCCCTTGCCGCAACCGAGGACCCCTCCGATTCCCAGCACCTCGCCGGCGCGCACGGTCAGGTTGACACCGTCGAAGTGGCCGCTGCTGCCGGCATCCGTCACCGCCAGCACGACCTCGTCGGTGGCGTGATGGCCCTTGGGATAGAAATCGTCGATCGTCTTGCCCACCATGGCCGTGACGACCTCGCGTTCGGACAGCGCAGCCGTCGCGCCCTCCAGGGTGACCGTGCCGTTGCGAAGGACGACGACGCGGTCACAGATCCGGAAGACCTCTTCGAGGCGGTGTGAGATGTAGATGATGCACAGACCCGCTGCGCGAAGGGCCTCGATCTGTTCAAAAAGACGTTCAGACTCCTGCTCGTCGAGAGCGGCGGTGGGCTCGTCCAGGATGAGCATGCGGCTGGAGTGCCCCATGGACTTGGCGATTTCCAGCATCTGCAATTCGGCGACCGACAGAGACTCCGCAGGGGCGGCCGGGTCCGCGATCAGCCCGATCCGGTCCATCAGGTTTCGTGCGCGCTCCATCATGCGACGCTTGTTCACGAAGAACCGGCCGAATTCTGCCTTGTCATCGAGGGTGAACAGATTCTCGGCAACGCTGAGGTGCGGGAATATGTTGTGCAGAAACTCCTGGTAGATGACCTGAATCCCCTGATTCATCGCGTCCTGCGGAACTTTGAGGTCGACCGGCGCACCATCGATGCTGATCGTGCCACGGTCCGGGGAGTGCGCACCGGAGATGATGCGGGTCAGCGTCGATTTGCCGGCGCCGTTTTCGCCGACAAGGGCCACCACTTCGCCGCCCTGCACGGTGAGGTTCACGCCGGTCAGCACCTCGACGTCACCGAAGCTTTTGTGAATGTCGGACAGCTGCACAATCATGCGCGGGCCCTCAGTACGCCACGCCGGCGTGCAGGATCACGTTGGCGTAGGGCGTGAACTCGCCCGACCGGACCGCAGCTCGAGCGCCGAGGGAAAGTTGTTTGAATTCTGTGTGCGGAACGAGTGTGATCGCCACGCCCAGGGGGTCGAATCGGCGGTGCAGCTCCGACAGGATGGCCGGGCTGGTCTCTGCGATTTCACTTGCGGCAGTAACGCCCTCAATGACCAACTCCGCGAGCACGGTGTCGAGCACGTCCAGGAAGGCCGGTACCCCGGGACGGTACGCGAGGTCGACCCGCTCGACGTTGCGGGGAATGGGCAGGCCGGCATCGGTCACGACGATCAGGTCGGTATGTCCGGTCTCGGAGATGATGCGGGAAAGCTGGCCATTGAGTGTTGCGCCGTTGCGTCTCATGCGGGTGTCCTTCTAGTTGTGGGAGTGCTGAAGTTGAGCGGCCGACGCAGCGGAAGCGTGCTCCCTGAGCAGGGTATCGACGTCGGATCGAGACGGCAGGCTGGGCGATGCGCCTCGCCTGGTCACCGTGAGGGCCCCGGCCGCCATTGCGTGACGGATGGCCTCGGCCAGGGGACGGCCCTCGGCCAAGCCGGCGCCGAGGTAGCCGGCGAAGGCGTCGCCGGCGGCGGTGGTATCCACAGCCGTCACCGGAAAAGCTGGGAAATGGAGCACGTCGTCGGACGTGACCAGTACCGCCCCGGCGGAGGCGAGCGTGATGAGGGCTGAATGCACACCCCGGGCACAGAACCAGCGCCCGGCCTCAACGGCGCTCGCTGAGTCGATCACGCTGATGCCGGTGAGGATTCTGGCCTCCGTTTCATTGGGGGTGACGACATCGACGAACGGCCAGATCTCCGGATCGAGTTCTGCGGCCGGAGCCGGGTCGAGGAGCACAGTGAGCCCGGCCGCTCTTCCGGCCCGTATCGCGTGCATTGCGACGGCGGTGGGTACCTCGAGTTGGGTGAGCAGCACGGATACCCGGCCGCTGAGCGAGTGGAAGGCAGCGTCTACCTGCCCGGCGGAGAGATGGGAATTGGCCATCGGAACGATGACGATGTCGTTCTCGCCGGACGCGTCGACGCGGATGTGCGCAATGCCGGTTGAGTCGTTGACGTCCCGAACCTCGGTGATGTCCACCCCGAATCCCTCCAGCCCTTCGATCACCAGGGAACGGAAGAGATCTGTGCCGACACAGCCGACGAGGTAGGAGTCGGCTCCGGCCAGAGCGGCGGCTGCGGCCTGGTTTGCTCCTTTGCCGCCGAGGGCGAGGGTGGCTCCGTTGCCGAGGAGGGTTTCGCCCGGTTCGGGAAGGCGATCTGAGAAGGCGGTCACATCGGCTGTGATGCTGCCGACGGTGACGACACCCGGTTTCAGGTGCAGGGGTTCTGTCTGTTTCATGGCGGTCACTTTCATCGCGAGGAGCGAGGGGAGGAGGTTGAGCGTCGGATCACTAGGGCTACGGGAACGGTGACTTTCTCGGCCGCGACGCTCGGGTCGCCGGTGAGACGGCGAAGCAGGAGCCGCGCCGCGATGCGCCCCTGTTCTCGTTCATCACGGCGGATCACGGTGAGCGGTGGATTGAGAAGGGAGGCGAAGGACAAATCGTCGAAGCTGATCACAGAGATGTCGTCGGGAACATGCACACTCAGATCGTGGAGCGCTTTGAGCGCGCCGATCGCCATCAGGTTGTTCGCCACGAAAACCGCTGTCGGTCGTGTCGTCATGCTCCAGAGTCGTTTCATCGCGAGGAAACCGCTCTCTTCGCGGAAGTCCCCGAGCTGGAGGAGGTCCTCTCGAACGGCCAGGCCATGGGCGGACATGGACCGCAGGAAGCCGTCTCGTCGGGCCCGGCCGGGCGAGGACATCAGCGGACCACTGATGAATGCGATGTCTGAGTGCCCGAGTGAGGTCAGGTGATCGACGGCGAGGCGTGAACCTGCCGCGTTGTCGGCCAGTACGCGGTCAAATCGTGTCTCGACGCTGAGTTGCCGGTCGACGAGCACAACGGGCAGGGCATCATCGTCCAAGCCCAGAACGGAGCGATCTTCTTCGACCAGCGGGGCGATGATGATGCCGTCCGTGCGTTGGACGAAAGATTCCAGCAGGGAGTTCTCCTGCTCGGGATCCTCGTCGCTGTTGCCGAGAATGAGTTGGAAGCCGGCGGGGCGGGCTACATCGTCGATCCCCTTGACGAGACCGGCGAAGAAGGGATTCGTGATGTCCGGGACGATGACACCGATGGAATGGTGTCGGCCTGATTTCAGGGTGCGCGCGACAGCGCTCGGAGAATAGTCAAGTTCCCGGACGGCCCTGCTGATGGCTTCGCCGGAACGAACCGTTTTGCCGGAGAGATATCGGGACACGGAGGCGGTCGAAACGCCGGCCGCGCGCGCGACATCCTGTATGTTCGCCATCGAACTCTCCTAGCTGTAATCGATTGCAGTAATCGATAACAGTCACTCTCACATACTCACGGCAGCGCGTCAAGTGACCCGACAGACCGCGACGGTCCGTGGAACAATGTCGGCATGACCAATCAGAGCTCCTTCGGCGGCCGCGGCAAAGCCCTCCCGCCTTCGCTGCCCCGCGGTGACGTGCTGGCCACCTATGAGACCTACGCCGAGGCGCAGGCGGCCGTTGAGGCGCTCACCAAAGTGGATTTCCCGGTGAAGGAACTGTCGATCGTGGGAAACGATCTCAAGAGCGTCGAGCGGGTGACCGGAAAACTCACCTACGGACGTGTCGCGCTCGCCGGCGCGGCGAGCGGCGCCTGGCTCGGCATCTTCTTCGGGCTGCTTTTTTTCATCTTCTCCCCGACCGGGTCGAGTCTGCCGTTCGTGGCCGCGGCCCTGCTGATCGGCGCCGGTTTCGGCATGATGTTCGGCCTGGTGAGCTACTCGGTCAACCGCAGCAGACGAGACTTCACCTCGACGATGCAGGTGATCGCCGGCAACTATCAGGTGATCGTCAGCGCGGAACTGGTGAACCGCGCCCGCAACCTGCTGCACGGGTCGGAGGCGGCGCCGGTGCCGCCGGTCGCTCCGACCGGCGCACCGCCCGCTGACCCGCCGCTATGACCGCAGCCGGACTATCCAAGCCTCGACCTCGTCGGCGGTGCGGGGGATGCCGGCGGAGAGATTCTCGGCACCGGTCTCTGTGACCAGGATGTCGTCCTCGATGCGCACGCCGATTCCACGAAAGTGTTCGGGCACCGTGAGATCGTCCGGCTGGAAGTACAGTCCGGGCTCGATGGTGAAAACCATTCCGGGTTCGAGCACGCCGTCCATGTACATGTCGCGACGAGCCTGCGCGCAGTCGTGCACGTCAAGGCCGAGGTGGTGGCTGGTGCCGTGCACCATGTAGCGGCGGTGGTGTCCGTTGTCGGGAAGCATTGCTTCCTCGGCAGAGACGGGGAGCATGCCCCATTCGGCGGTGCGGCGGGCGATGACCCCCATGGCGGCAGCATGCACATCACGGAAAACAGCACCGGGAACGGCCACGGCGAATGCGGCATCGGCCGCCTCACGAACGGTCTCGTAGACGAGGCGTTGCACCTCGGAGTACGTTCCGTTCACCGGAAGGGTGCGCGTGATGTCGGCCGTATAGTAGCTGTCCAGTTCCACGCCGGCATCGAGCAGCATGACATCGCCGGCCGTGACCGCACCGTCATTGCGGGTCCAGTGCAGAATGCACGCATGCGGTCCCGACGCGGCGATCGTGTCATAACCGACCGCATTGCCGTCACTGCGGGCACGCGTGTTGAAGACACCTTCCACGAGGCGTTCTCCGCGGGTATGGGTGCTGGAATTCTTCAGATCGCGAACGACGTCGTCGAAGCCGCGCGCGGTGGCCGCAACGGCCAGGCGCATCTGGTTGATCTCCCACTCGTCCTTGACGAGCCGCAGTTCGGACACACTGCGAGCGAGGGCATCATCGATCTCATGCTCCCCGTTCACCTCAAGGCTGAACGGGCTGTCGCTGGCGTTGGTCGTGAGCACTCGTTCCGCGGCGAAGCGAAGACGTCCTTCATCGATCTCCAGGGTCACAGTGGGATCGGCCTCGCGGATGACCCGGGTTTCGGTGTCGACAGAGGTGAATACCGCAGCGAGATCGGCAATGCCGAGCACGTTCAGGGCCAGGTCGCTCGCGACCTGCTGGATGGAGGGGCGCGGGCCGATCCAGAATTCGCCGATGTCTGGGTTGGCGTAGAACTCGTCGGAGTCGCGGCCGGCGCGCTCCCGGAAATACACGGTCGCCTCGTGGCCGGAAACGGTGGGTTCGAGCACAAGCACCGCTCCGGGCTCTGAATCGCTTCCCCATCCGGTGAGGTGGGCGAAGGCGGAGTGCGCGCGGAAGGCGTAATCCGTGTCATTCGACCGCTGCTTCAGGCGCCCCGCGGGAATGACCAAGCGCTGACCCGGGTACTGCGCCGACAGGCGTTCACGCCGCGCCGCGGCAAAAGGTGCCTGCTCGCGGGCGGGCGGCAACACATCCGTTCGGGTGTCCCAGCCGGAGGAGATGAAGGACTTGAACCCCTCCGAGCCCGGTGTCGTGGACCGGTTCTCGTTCGAGCGTGTGGGCGGGGTGATCGCGGGTGCGGTGGAATCGGCCATATCCCATTGTCGCACTGTCACCAGGTGCCCCGCTCGGTCAGAACCGGCGAAGAGACCGGGCCACCCGGGTGAACTGCCTAGGGAGCCGTCGTCAGGGTGGCCACGATCGGTCGGTGGTCGCTGCCGGCGGCATCGACTGATTCGATGACGTGCATGTCGGTCACCGTCCAATTGGGCGAGGCGAGCACGTGGTCGATGGGCGTGCCGAGTAGCGCGGGCAGTCGAGTCGGCCAGGTGCCGACCGCGCCGGATCCGGCGGTGAGGGCGGCGTCCTGACAATCGCCGAGAACGGAGTCTGTCGCCGCGCCACCCTGCATGTGATCGATGGTGGCGTTGAAGTCGCCGGCCATGATCACATCAGCCCGACTGCACTGATCCTTGAGCCAGTTGAGGTCTGAGCGCCAGTTCGACATCTCCTGCGGGAGGGGCGCCACCGCATGCACGGCGATGATGGTGGGACCGTCGCCGTCGGCGGGCTCCGCCACCACGGTCGGCAACACGTTCGTGTTGCCCGGGGGGCCGGACTGCGCCGCGTTCGATACGGTGTAATCGCCGAGGTCCGGGCTGATCAGCAGGGTGGTTGAACGTGCCTTGGACACCTGATCGAACGCGAGGGTGTGCACCCACATCGGGCGACCGGCGGCACGCATGGCCTCCGCCACGGCGATACCGGCTTCCTCGGTGGTCTCGGGGAGCGTGATCACGTCGGCGTCGTTATCCAACGCGAGTCGGGCGATCGCATCCGCTCCCGGCACATCGCCGAGGGTGTTCCAACTCAGCACCGTCACGGATTGGGCTGACGGGGCAGCCTGCGCCGCCGAACTCGTTCCGAGACCGCGCGAAACCAGGATTCCCGCGTTCGCGGCTCCGAACAGCACGGTCACCACGATGAGGGCCGTCATCGTGCGGCGCAAGGGGCGGATGCGGGAGAGCAGCAGTAACACGACCACGAGCAGCGCGGCCCCGGCCACGGCCAGGCCGCGCAGTGACACGACGTGGGCCACTCCCCAGCTGTTCTGCAACCCGAAAACCCGCGGCCAGGCCAGTGCGAGCAGTACGATGACCGCCCCGATCACGAGGAGGGTACGTACAATTCTGGAAATCATGGCACAGCGATTCTAGGTGAGCAGCCTGAGGGTGTGCCCGGGCCGCTTCGGGTACGCAACTAACATGGATCCATGCCTGTCGTTCCTCGATTTCGCGGTCCCATCGACCTGCACACGCATTCCCGTGTCTCGGACGGTACCGAAAGCCCCTCCGCGCTCGTTCGGGCAGCACGTGCCGCGGGCCTGGGAACTGTTGCGCTGACGGATCATGATTCGACGGCCGGCTGGGCTGAAGCCACCGCCGCCGCTCTGACAGCGGGCATCACCCTCATCCCCGGAATGGAGTTCAGTACGCGCATCGGGTATGCCAGCGTGCATCTGCTGGCCTACCTATTCGACCCGGAGGATGCCGGAATTCTGGCGGAGACCGCGCGCATCCGGTCCGCACGCCTCACGAGGGCGGAACAGATGGTGGCGCGCATCGGCCTGGACTACGCCCTGACCTGGGATGATGTGCTCGCGCAGACAACGCCGAACGCCACGGTCGGGCGGCCGCACATCGCAGACGCTCTGGTGGCTCGTGGGCACGCGCTCACCCGCAGTGACGCCTTTGCCGGAATCCTGCACTGGAAAGCGGGCTATTACCAGGCGCACTATGCCCCGGACCCTTTGCGGGCCGTGGAAATCGTGCGGGCAGCCGGCGGTGTTCCGGTTATCGCCCATCCCGCCACGCGCGGCGTGGAGGATCTGATTCCGGAATCCCACCTGGCCCGTCTGGTCGATGCCGGATTGTTCGGCCTTGAACTCGGACACCGCGAGAACAAGCCGGAGGCAACGGCGCGACTGGCCGAACTGGCCGTCACGTACGGCCTGTCCGTGACGGGCTCAAGCGACTACCACGGCACGGGAAAACCCAACCGTCTGGGCGAGAACACGACCGAGGCGGATGTTGTGGAGCGCATCATCGAGCAGGCGACAGGGTCGACCCCGATCTTCGGCTGAACCGTAATCGCTCCGGGGTCGTCCCGGGGCCGTCCCAGAGCGGTGCGGGCCGCTCCGGAACGGTGGCCGATCAGGCTTGGCTGATCAGCCTTGGCCGACGCCACCTGACTGCGGTGAGCGACGACGGGTGCGGCTGCGCCGCAGTGGAGCGTTGTTCCCGTCGTGGTGCTCGGCTCCGCCCCCGTCGTGGGTTCCGGCGGCCGGCGTCACGGCCGGTGCATCCGGGTTCGTGGCCGAGCCGACCCGGGTGCGGGATCGGCTGCGTGCAGGGCGATCTCCTTCGGCTGCCGGAGCAGCTTCGGTGCGGGGTGCGTTCGTGCGGGCGGCATCGCTACGGCCGGAGTCGTTACGGCCGGAGTCGTTACGGCCCGAGTCAGGATGTCCTCCGGAGCGGGCGCCGGAACGGCCAGCGGCGGAACGCCCCGAGTCGGACCGGGCCGAACCCGAGCGGGGTGCGCTCGTGCCGGCGGCGACATCCTTCACCGGGGTCGCGCGGAGGCGTCCCTTCGAGCCGGCGGGGATCTTCAGGTCGGTGTAGAGGTGAGGCGACGAGGAATACGTCTCCATCGGTTCCGGCTGACCGAAATCAAGCGCCTTGTTGATGAGCGACCACTTGTGCATGTCGTCCCAATCCACGAACGTCACGGCGATGCCCGTCTTGCCGGCGCGACCGGTGCGTCCGACGCGGTGTAGGTACGCCTTGTCGTCCTCGGGGATCGTGTGGTTGATCACGTGGGTCACGTCTTCCACGTCGATGCCGCGAGCGGCGACATCCGTTGCGATCAGGATGTCCTTCTTGCCGGACTTGAACGAGGCCATGGCGCGCTCGCGCTGCTCCTGGTTCAGGTCGCCGTGCACGGCGGTCGCATTGAAGCCGCGGTCACCGAGCTCCTCGACCAGCTTGGCGGCGGCGCGCTTGGTGCGGGTGAAGATGATGGTCTTGCCGCGCCCCTCGGCCATGAGGATGCGGCCGATCACCTCGTCCTTATCCATGCTGTGCGCCCGGTAGACCAGGTGCTCGATGTTGGCCTGCATGAGGCCCTCATCGGGATCGCTGGCGCGAATGTGGATGGGCCGTTTCATGAATCGGCGGGCGAGCGCCACGATCGGTCCCGGCATCGTCGCCGAGAACAACATGGTGTGACGGTCTTGCGGTGTCTGCGCGAAGAGCTTCTCGATGTCGGAAAGGAACCCGAGGTCGAGCATCTTGTCGGCTTCGTCGAGCACCATCTCGCGCACGCTGGCAAAGCTGAGGAGGCGCTGGTTCGCGAGGTCCAGGAGGCGACCGGGGGTGCCGACCACGATCTGCGCGCCTGCCTTGAGCTGCTCGATCTGGCCTTCGTAGGCCTTGCCACCGTAGATCGAAACGATCTTGGTGTCGCGGTTACGGGCGGCAAGCTCGAGGTCCTCGGAGACCTGCACGCACAGCTCGCGGGTGGGAACGACCACGAGCGCCTGCACGCCGGGCTCGGGGTGCAGGCCGAGGCGCTGGATGAGCGGCAGGCCGAAGCCGAACGTCTTTCCAGTTCCGGTCTTGGCCTGGCCGATGATGTCCTGGCCGGAAAGGGCCAGCGGGATGGTCTGCGCCTGAATGGGGAACGGCTCGAGAATGCCCTTGGCGGCAAGGGAGTCGACCATGTCCTGATCAATATTGAGTTCGGAGAACGTCACGAATGTATGCCTGTCATTAACTAGAACGGGGGTGCGCTCGTCTTCTGTCTCGGGCACCGGTCACCGATCCTCGCCGGTGACGTATTTCCACCTTACTGCGCGGTGTGTCGCCCAGCCACAGGCGCGCGGTCCTATGCTGGGTTCGTGGTCACGTGGTTCGATCGGCGCCCGCAGCGTGCGGAGGTGCCCCGGCCCGGAGGTCGCGGCGCTGCTCAGGCGAGCGTCAAAGTGGACATCAATTCGCTCACACCCGAACTCATGCACTTTCTCGGGCAGGCGGCCTATGCGCAATTGGGTGAATTCGAAAGCCTCGCCCGGGCCGTGTCCACCGCACCGACGCTGTCGGCCAAGGAAGGTCTGAGTAATGCCGCGGCACGGGCGCTGTCGAAGCATCACGGCCTGGTCAGCGAAATTCGTCGGCGCGGCAGCGAGCCGGACACCGCCATGGCGCCATTTGTCGCCGGTCTGGAGCGCTTCCGGCAGCAGACCCAGGGAGGCGACTGGCATGAGCTGCTACTGAGCTGCTACCTCACCGGGGGACTGCTGGATGATTTTTTCATTCGGCTGTCCGACGGCCTGCCGAGGGATGTCGGTTCCCGCATCTCCGGGTTGCTTGCCGAAGACTCGGGCACCAGCGTGCTGGTTCACGAACTCCAGGCAGCCATTGCCAAGGATCCGGCCTTGGGGTCACGGCTCGCCATGTGGGGACGGCGTCTGGTGGGCGACACCCTGCTTGTGGCCCGTTCGGCGATGCCCAAGTGTGCGGAACAGACCCCGGAGGACTCGCGTATCGAACCGGTTTTCACGGATCTGATCGCGGCCCACACCCGACGAATGGACGGCCTTGGCCTCACGGCCTGACTCTCTCGGCCTGACTCTCACGGCCTGAGCCTCACGGCCTGAGCCTCACGGCCTGAGCGTGAGTGCCTGCTGCCGGGAGCACACAAAAAATGTGCCTGCGGTTTCCCGCAGGCACATTTCTCGGTATGAGTCAGCCCGGCTGAACGCTACCGGGGGCGCTCGCCTTCATCAGGCGGTGAAGCATGCGCTGGTCGGACTGGTTGCGTCGTCGTGCGAGCACTGCAGACGCGACGAAGGAGACCACGCCGGAACCGCCGAGGGCGACCCACCAGATCGCTCCGGCATCCCACTGCCAGCCCAGCCAGGTCAGTGCCACCCAGAGCGCCGCAGCCACCATGGTGCCGAGCGCAGGCACCAGAACAGAACCCATGGTGGCCCGACCGGGTATCAGATACCGTGCGCCGAGCCCCAGCAGCGTGCCGCCGAGCGACACGAACAGGAGTTCCATAACGGGTCTTAGGCGACGAAGCCGACGTGACGAGACTGCTCGGAACCGAGCTCAACGTAGGCCAGGCCGACGGTAGGAACAATGTAGACCTTGCCCTTGTCGTCGGTGAGTTTGAGGAAACCGGTCTGAGCCGCGAGAGCGGCCGCGACTGTCTCCTCGATCTCACTTGCCGGCTGTGAGGTCTCGAAACCAATCTCACGGGGAGAGTTGAAGATGCCAATGCGGATATCCACCAGATGAGCCTTTCGTTGCTTAACCGTCAGGTTACGACAGAACGGCGCGCACGCCCGACAGAGTTCACTGTCGGCGCAACCGGGTAGCGTTAAAAACGTGACTTCCTCCCGTGTTTCCCACGCCGTTGACACCGATCCGGATGGTTCCCCCCATCAGGCCGAGTGGCTGGACGATTCCCAGCGCGCCGCAGTGAACCTGCCGGACGGGCTGTCCTGCGCCGTGATCGGTGCGCCCGGCAGCGGAAAGACCTCGACCCTGGTCGAGCTCGTGGCCGACCGGATTCTCAACCGAGGGTATGCACCCGGTGAGGTTCTGGTGCTGGTTCCCACGCGCAGCGGTGCCACGAGACTGCGGGATCGGCTGGGACTCCGGCTCGGAGTCCCCACGAACGGACCCCTGGCACGAAGTGCGAACTCGGTCGCGTTCCAAATTGTGCGCAACGCCGAGGTGATTGCCGGTGGACCCGTGCCCACGCTGCTCACCGGCGGTGAACAGGACCAGATCATCGCCGAGATGCTGCAGGGCCACCTAACGGACGAAGCGGACGATGCATCCGCCCGGGCCGGCCGGGACGAGGCCGACGTGCGGTCTGGCCGGCCGCACTGGCCGGATTCCCTGGGGGCGGAGGTGCGGCAGCTGCGGGGGTTCCGTACCGAACTGCGCGACCTCATGATGCGGTCGGTGGAGTACGGGGTGACACCGGCACAGTTAGCCCGGTACGGCGCCGAACACCAGCGACCCGAGTGGGTTGCCGCCGCCGAGTTCATCGCCGGCTACCAAGATGTGAAGGACCAGACCCGGCCCGGCCAGTACGACTCAACGGAATTGGCGCAGTTCGCCGCGGCCGTGGTGGCCGGCGCGCCGGCTGGCCCGGCCGGTGAGTCGGTCTTGGGCGGTCTGGCCGGTCTGCGCCTGATCGTGCTCGATGACGCGCAGGAGGTGACCCAGGCCACCCTCAGCCTTCTCGCGCAATTCGTGACCAGGGGAGTTGCCGTCGTGGCTTTCGGGGATCCGGACATCAGCACGGGTTCCTTCCACGGGGCGCATCCGGACGGCCTCGGACGACTGGCCTCTTATCTGAGTCCCGGGGTCAGCGCAGAGGCGATCCGAGCCAGACAGGACATCGGTCCCGCGCTCGTGCTCGGAACCGTGTATCGCCACGGAAACGATGTGCGCCAGATCGTGCGCAGCATCACCCATCGCATCGGCACGGCGGCTGCCGGAACGCAGCGAGCGGCCGTGCCGGATTCGGCTGTTCCGGACTCGGCTGTGCACAACTCGGCTGTGCACAACTCGGCCGTGCACACGTTCGTCGTCGACAGCCCGGCGGACCAGCTCGTGGTCATCGCCCGCCGACTGCGGGAGCAGCACGTTCTCAACGGAGTGGCGTGGGGAGACATGGCCGTGATCGTGCGCAGTGGTTCGCTCGTGCCGTCGCTGTCACGGGGCCTTGCCGCGCTGGAAGTTCCCACGCAGGTCTCCACCGCCCAAACCGCACTCCGCGACGACTTCGCCGTGCGGGCGTTCATTCTGGCCCTGGAGGTGACCCTCGGACGCAAGGCACTCGGTGCGGATGCCGCGGTGGATCTGCTGCGCGGCCCCCTGGGCGGTCTCGATCCGATCACCCTGCGCCGGCTCCGAGCTGCGCTGCGCCAACAGGAACTGAGCCGACCGGAACCGGTCGATGGACAGGTCGCTGAGCCCGCCCGCAGTTCGGATGAGCTGCTCGCCGCCATCTTCACCACGCCGAGCCTGCTCGCAGAGATCGACAACCGAACGGCGCGCCGCGCCGCGAGTTGCGCGGAAAGTCTGCGGCAGGCGGCCGTGGAATTCGCCGCCGGCGCCACAATCGAAGAGCTGCTCTGGGGACTCTGGCAGAGGAGCGGGTTGGCCAGGGAGTGGAAAGAGCAGTCCGCGGGCACCGGCATCGTGGCCGACGAGGCAAACCACAACTTGGATGCTGTCGTCGCGCTGTTCTCCGCCGCGCAACGGTATGTTGAACGAACGCCCGGAGCCCCACCGATCCTCTTCCTCGAGCATCTGGTTGACACCGACGTTCCGGAGGACACCCTCGCCCCCCGGGCGCTCGGGGATGCCGTGCTGGTGTCCACGCCCAGCGGAACGATCGACCGGGAATTCGAGGTGGTCGCCCTCGCTGGTGTGCAGGCCAATGTCTGGCCCGATCTGCGTATTCGCGGGTCCCTTCTCGGCGCCGGCGACCTCGCAACCCTCGCCGCCGGCGGCGCGGTTCCCGGGGCGGACGCACGCCTGGATGTGCTCCACGACGAACTCCGCATGTTTGCCCAGGCCGCGAGCCGTGCTCGAATCGAACTCCTGGTCACGTGTGTCAACAGCGAGGACAACGAGCCCTCGGCCTTCCTCCGGCTTTTGCCCGAACCGGAAATCCCCGCCGAAGACCCCGAAGATCAGAGCCGTTACCCGCTCTCACTGCGCGGGCTGGCGGGTCGGCTGCGGGCGGACCTCACGCGAACCGGGCCGCACCAGAGCACTCGCGCGGGCGAAGCCGCGGCGACACTGTCCTGGCTGGCCGACGAGAACGTTCCCGGTGCCGCCGTCACACAGTGGTACGGACTGACCGAGCTGAGCACCGAACGCCCGCTCAACGATCTCGGAGACGACCCGGTGCGGGTTTCCCCGTCGAGGATGGCGGCCTTCGAGACGTGCCCGCTGCACTGGCTCATCGGTCAGGTCGGCGGCGGAACCTCGAATACAGCCGCGAACCTGGGCACCATCATCCACAAGGTCCTCGAGGATTCCACGGACCGAAGCCCCCAAGCGCTCTGGAACGGGGTGGAAGCACGCTGGGACGAACTCCATTTCGACGCCGAGTGGCAATCCCGCGTGCAGAAGCTCGAAGCACGCGCTCTCACCGACCGACTTGCGTCGTACCTGCTTGATTTCGAACGCACCGGGGGCGAGCTCCTCAGCGCGGAAGGCACCTTCCAGCTGGACGTCGGAGGGGCCGTGCTCTCGGGCACGATTGACCGGGTGGAACGGCTCGGTGACGGTCGTGCGGTCATCGTGGACCTCAAGACCGGTCGGGGCGACCCCATCAGCGACGCGGGCGTGATCGATCATCCGCAACTCGGGGCCTACCAGCTGGCCTTCAGCGCGGGCGCTATCGAGGGAATTCCACCCGGAATGGAACTCTCCGGGGCCCGGCTGGTGATCGTGTCCTCCGGCACGGTGAAACAGAATTACCGCAACCCCACACAGCCCACCTTCACCCCTGAAGAACTCGAGGCATTCCGCACCCGGGTGGGCACCGACGCCGCCGGCATGGGCGCCGCCACCTTCATCGCCGAAATCAGTTCACACTGTCTCGATCCCCGTTCGCACGGATCGTGCCGCATTCACGTCATCAAGCAGGTCAGCACATGACAACATCACATTCCGCCACGCGTGAGGCAGCCAACGCCGTGCGCAGGAGCGTGTCCGCGTTGGACATCGCATCCGCGCTGGCTTTGCCGGCGCCCACTGACGAGCAGCAGGCCGTGATTCAGGCACCGCTGACCCCCACCCTCGTGGTCGCCGGCGCGGGCAGCGGCAAAACGGAGACCATGGCGAATCGGGTGCTCTGGCTTCTCGCCAACGGGCATGCCCGGCCGGATCAGATTCTGGGCCTCACTTTCACCAGAAAAGCAGCCGGCGAGCTCTCCGAACGCATCAACAAGCGCATCCTCGAACTGGACAAGGCCGGCCTGTTGCCGGCACCGGCCCCGAGCGCTACCGGACCGGACCTGGCCGACGCGGGAGACCTGTTCAACACACCGAGCGTGTCAACATATAACTCCTTCGCGAGCCGGTTGTTCACCGACAACGCCCTGCTGCTCGGCCGGGAGCCCGAATCCGTGCTGCTCACGGAAACGTCGGCCTGGCTGCTGGCACGGCGGGTGGTGGTGGAGCACGGCGATGCCCGACTGGTGCCATTCGGTAAGAGCGTTGACGCCGTGACCGATGCCATGCTCTCGCTGAGCCGCGCGCTCTCCGAGAACCCGCCCGGTGCAGCATCATCGGACTCCGGTGCGGCGACGCATCCGCCGCACGATCTGGCGGCGCTGGCCGCTGAATTCACGTACCTGCACGATCTGCCGTATGGGAACCCGCGCAAGAAGATACCGTACGGGTCCGTTGAGGAGTCCCTCGCGGCGGTGGTGCCGTTGCAGGTTCTGGGCGAGCTGGCGGCACGGTACAGCCAAGAGAAACGCCGACTGGGGCTGATTGAATTCTCCGACCAGGTGGCCTTGGCGCTCCAAGTGTGCCAGAAGGTGTCGGCCGTCGTGGAGCGCTATCGGGAGCAATACCGCGTGGTGCTCCTGGACGAATACCAGGACACGTCGGTTCTGCAAACCGAGCTGCTGCACACCCTGTTCTCCCGGCATCCGGTGATGGCCGTCGGCGACCCGCACCAGTCGATCTACGGATGGCGCGGTGCCAGTTCCGCCAACCTGCTCGGCTTCTCGCAGGACTTCGCCGGCCTCAGCAACCGGCAGGCACCGGCCATGAGCCTGTCGTACACCTGGCGCAATCCGGTCTCGGTGCTGGACGCCGCCAACGCCCTGGTCGCTCCCCTGAGCGAAGCCCTCCGGGCCCGGCCCGACGGAATCCAGGTCGACACGCTCAAGGTCCCGCCGGGTAAGGCGACGGGACGGGTCGCAGCCGTGATGAGTGAAACCATGGTGGCCGAAGCACACGCCGTGGCCGCCTGGTTCGCCGAACGGCTGCCGGCCGGTAGCACGATGTCCGGGGCGATGCTCTTTCGCGCTCGCCGGGACATGGAATTCTTTGCCGAAGCGTTGCGGGCACAGGGCGTGCGTGCCCATGTTCTGGGACTCGGAGGGCTGCTTTCGACGCCCGAAGTAGCCGATGTGATCAGCGTGCTCCGGGTCGTGCACGATCCGATGGCCGGGAGCGAGCTGGTGCGGCTGCTCAGCGGCGGACGGTTCCGCCTCGGTGCGCGGGATCTGCAGGCCCTCGCGAACGTGGCTCGCTGGTTGGCTGCGCACGACTGGGCGCAGCAGGCCGTGACCCGGGAACTCCGGGACAAAATGCGAGCATCGGTCGGTGCCGATGAGGGCAGCTCGCTCGTCGATGCGCTCGACTTCGTTGCGTCTGCTCCCGAGACGCACGGCCAGTTGAGCGGGTTCAGCGATGAGGGACGGGCTCGGGCTCGGGCCGCCGGTCGGCAGTTGGCCTGGCTTCGATTGCGGGCCGGGCTTCCGCTGCTCGATTTCGTGCGGCTGATCGAGCAGGAACTCCTGCTCGACATCGAGCTGGTGGCCAACGAGTCGAATTCCCTCGGCCTGGCCAACCTGTACGCCTTTCACGACACGGTGTCGGCGTTCCTCGACAGCGACGAGCAGGGCACGCTCGCCAGTTTTCTGCGGTGGCTCGCACGGGCCGAGAAGTCCGACGATATGGGGCCGCGGCTCGACGTTTCCGAGAAGGGCACCGTGCAGTTGCTGACCATTCACGGAGCCAAGGGGCTCGAGTGGGACTTCGTGGCCATCCCGAATCTCACGGAGAAGAGCCTGCCCGCGCAGACGCGGGAGACCGCCGGCTGGATGCGTTTCGGCGAGCTGCCGTACCCGTTCCGCGGCGACCGGACCGAACTGCCACAACTGCTGTGGCAGGACCACGAAACCCAGTTGTCGTACGACGAGGCGTTCACCGTGTACAAGGAAGAACTCGCGGCCCGTCACGATGACGAGGAGCGGCGATTGATCTACGTGGCTACGACACGGTCGCAGCGCGAGCTCTTGCTCACCGGTTCGTTCTGGGGTGCCGGAAGCACCCAGCGCAAGCCCAGCCGTTACCTGGTGGAGCTTGTCGACGCCGGTTTGATCGCAGCCATTCCCGAGTCGAGCGAGGTCGATGAGAAGCCGCAGGATGACCACAGCGCGGCCGAGGTGTGGCCGTTCGACCCGCTGGGCGCGCGGCGCGTGATCGTGGAAGACGCCGCGGAGCGCGTGCGCCAGGCGGGGGAGTCGGAGACGCCGAAGACGACCCGGTGGTCACACATCGTGACACTCCTGCTGGAAGAACGTGCCCTGCGTCTGGCCGGCGTGCAGGATGCTCCGCCGCCGACCCGCATCCCGGCCTCCCGTTTCAAGGACTACGTGGACGATCCGGCCGAGGTGGCGGCACAGCTCCGGCGCCCCATGCCCGAGCGGCCCTACCGAGCCACCCGCTTGGGCACACTCTTCCACTCCTGGGTGGAACAGCGCGCCGGGGGAACGGCGTCCGCTGATTTGATCGACGGTGCTCTGTGGGAGTCGGACCGGGCCGATGCCGACAGCGCCGATGCCGACGGTGCCGATGCCGACGCAGACGGGTTCGGAACGGATCCGATGCCCGATGAGCACGGCACCCTGCCGCCGGCCGATTGGGCGCAGGCGGAGCAGGAGGCGCTGGAACGGCTGCAGCGAACCTTCGAACGCTCGGAGTGGGGCGACCGACGGCCCGAAGAGGTGGAGATCGAGATTCATCATCCGCTCGCGGGTCAGGTCTTCGTCTGCAAGCTCGATGCGGTTTATCGCACGGCAACGGGATACCAGGTGGTGGACTGGAAGACCGGGCGCGCCCCCAAGGACGCCGCCGATCTCGAGCTTAAGCAAACCCAGCTCGCCCTGTACCGGCTCGCGTACGCACGGTGGAAGGGCATTGATCCGGATCTGGTCGATGCTGTCTTCTATTTCGTCGCCGATGACACCGTGGTGGCCCCGGACCGGATCTACTCCGAGGACGACCTGGTGCGTGCCTGGTCGTCGGTGATCTCGCCGGTGACCGTGTCGGGCAGTGTGATCGGCCCCGTCGCATCATCCCTGGCCGAATCCGGGGACGGCGCGTTCGCTGCGGCGTCGCCAGAGCGGTTGAATTCACGGCTGTCGAATTCGCCCGACTCCAAGTCCGAGAAGTCATAGCTGTCGGTGTGCATCGACGCGTGCCGGTCCCGATCGCGCGCCCGGCGCGGAGTCTGGTCAAGCATGTTCTCCACGCCCGCCACATCGAGGATGGGACCGGTGTCGGGAGACAGCGGATGCATGGTGTGGCTGTGCACGGTGTCCACCAGTCCGTCCAGCATCGTGACGGCGTCATCGACGATGGCCTGGTCTCGCGTTGCCGTGCCGTGCAGCAGCCAGCGAGCCAGCTCGAGCTCGGCATAGAGCATGGCCCGCTGCGTGATGCGGGTGTCGCCGTTTTGTCGCGCCGCCGTGTAGCTGGAAATCGCGGTTTCGGCCGCGTCCCCGCGGGCGGAGAGCAACCAGTGCAGGTCCCGGGCCGGGTCTCCCACACACAGGCTTGACCAGCCGAGCACGCCCGACACGGAGTCATCCGTGATCAGCAGCGAGTCAGCGGACATCGATCCGTGCACCACGGTGGGAGCGAATTGCCAGAGAGCGTCGTCATCCGTCGCCTGTTCCCAGCGACGCAGCAACGCGGCGGGCAGGTAACCGGTATTTGCCGCCTGATCGATGAGCTCGATCGTGGACGTGCGACACTGTTCCGCGGTTTGCTGGGCGAGCCCGGCCGCGCCGACGAAAGCGGTCGGCAGTGCGTGGATTGCAGCGATGGCGCGGCCGATTGATCCCGCGACGCCGGCGTGGCCGGTGAGGGAATCCGCGTCGAAGGTGTCGCCGGTCAGCAGCTCGTACACGAGCGCCCGCGTGCCGGAGAAGGGGGTTTGGCCCACGAACTCGGGAACGTCGAACGGGAAGCGACTGCGATTGCCAGCCGTGAGTGCCCGCAACGCCACGAGGTCGGCGGATTGTTCGGTTTCTGCGGATTGGCTGGTGGGAACGCGGATAATCAACGTTCGTCCGTCGGTTGTGAGTAACAAAGCCGAGTCGAACAATCCGTGCGTGCCCGTGCTGTGTCGGCGCGCTTGGGCGACGTCCAGCCCGGAGACGGCGGACGTGGCCAACGCGGCTAGAGTGAGAGGGGATCTGGCCATGCCTACTAGGTTAGGTCGACTTCCCTCCGGTGTGGTTGTTCGCCACGCCTCCACGCACTTTTCTGCACGCCAGAGTCCGGAGAAAGCCACCATGTCGTTCAACTTCACGACGCGGTTGCCGCTGTCACGCCACGCGGTCGACCGCGACCACACGGAACGCACCATACCCGACCTGTTGCCGTCGCTTTGGTCCGACACCGACACGCGCGTTCTGCCCCTGTGGCACGGTAAGGCGTTGCTGGCTGCACCGCTGGGTTCCGCAGCCGCCACCGAAGCCGGCACCTCCAGCGTCGTGTCGCCACGGCTCGACCTCGTGTCGGCACACCGCGTGCCTCAGACGGCGCTTGCGGTGTACCTGGGCAGGTCCCTCGCCGACGATGCCCCCGAGCCGGTCGGCACGCGGCTCGTGGCGGCGGTCATCACCGACGAAGAGGCTCTGGCCCTGGAGCCGGACGAAGCACGGTGGGCCGGGTTGCGCACCATCGTCACTGATCTGTCCGATCGCGACGCGGGGATCTTCACCGAGGCTCTCGGCGTTGTCAACTGGCACGCGTCGCACTCGCACTGCCCGCGGTGCGGTGCCGAGACGGCCAGTCAGGACGCCGGGTGGGTGCGCCGATGCCCGTCCTGTGGCAACCAGGTCTTCCCGCGCACGGACCCTGCCGTGATCGTGCTGATCACCGACGGCGCCGACCGCATTCTGCTCGGATCCAACGCCCTCTGGGAGAACAACCGGTACTCGTTGCTTGCCGGGTTCGTCGAGCCGGGCGAGCCGCTTGAGGCTGCGGTGATTCGGGAGATGTTTGAGGAATCAGGTCTGCGGGTGGCAGACCCGGTGTATCTGGGCTCGCAGCCGTGGCCGTTCCCGGCGTCGATCATGTGCGGGTTCACCGCCCGCCTGGCGGACACCCAGGAGGCTGACGCTCTCCGCCCCGACGGCGAGGAGATCCTCGACCTGCGTTGGTTCAGCCGGCAGGAGTTGTTGGACGCGGCGGACTGGATGATTCTGCCCGGTGCTTCATCCATCGCCCACGCGATGATCGACCGGTGGCTCACGGGTGTGCCGGCAGCAGGATTGGCGCCCGTCACCCCGTGACGATCACGGCGGAATCGCTCCTGGCCGGCCTCGACGACCAACAGCGCGTGGCGGCGGAGGCGCTCGTGGGCCCGGTCTGCATGCTTGCCGGCGCCGGAACGGGTAAGACCCGAGCCATCACGCACCGCATCGCTTACGGTGTCATGAGTGGCGCCTACGCGCCCAACCGCGTGATGGCTCTCACCTTCACGTCACGCGCAGCCGCCGAGTTGCGGGGTCGGCTGCGGCAACTCGGTGCCGGCGGGGTGGCGGCCCGTACCTTCCACGCAGCGGCGCTCGCCCAGCTCAACTTCTTTTGGCCGAACGTCGTCGGCGGAGTGGCTCCGCGCATCCTCGATGGGAAGGGCCGACTGCTCGGGCATGCCGCTGAGGCGCTGCGCCTCAAACTCGATACCGCGACCCTGCGCGACCTTGCGGCGGAAATCGAATGGCGCAAGACATCCGGTCTCGGCATCGACCAGTACGCCGCCGGTATCGCCTCGCGCACGCTGCCCGGGCGGCTGGACGTCGGTCAGGTCGTGGACCTGCACCAGACGTATGAGCGGCTCAAGGACGAGCGCAAGCAGATCGACTTCGAAGACGTGCTGCTGGCGATGGCCGGCATGATCGAGGCCGAGGCTTCCGTAGCCATGCAGGTGAGGGAGCAATACCGCTTCTTCGTGGTGGATGAGTTCCAGGACGTGTCCCCGTTGCAACATGACCTGCTCGCGCTGTGGATGGGTGATCGACGTGACCTATGCGTGGTGGGCGATGCCAGCCAGACCATCTACTCCTTCGCGGGCGCTCGCAGCGAGTACCTGCTGGAGTTTCCCAAACGCTACGAGGATGCCACGGTTGTGCGGCTCGAGCAGAATTACCGATCGACCCCACCGATCGTGGCCGCGGCGAACCAGCTGATGCGCGGTCGTCCCGGCGCGCTCACTTTGCACGCCGCCTCGTCGGAGGCGGGGGCCGAGCCGTTCGTTCGAGATTTCCCGAATGACATGGCCGAGGCGCGGGGCATTGCCCAGCAGATTCTGGAACTGATCGAGTCCGGGACCAAACCCGAAGACGTGGCCGTGCTCTTTCGGGTGAACGTTCAGGCGGCCCTGTTGGAGACGGCTCTCGGTGACGTGGGCGTGAGCTACCAGATCCGCGGGGCGAAACGCTTTTTCGATCTCCAGGAGGTGAAGCAGGCGGTCATGTCCCTGCGGGCGGCATCCGTTTCGATCATGGGTGAGCCGCTGTTCAAGTCGGTCAGTGATGTGCTGCGTTCCCTCGGTTGGAGCCAGACGGCTCCCGAGACTCGCGGCGCAGTGCGGGATCGATGGGAATCACTCAACGCCATCATGGGGCTGGTCGACCAGGCCGCTCCCGGCACCACGTTCAGGGCCTTCACCGACGAGCTGATGGAGCGTCAGGCCGGCCAGCATGAGCCCACGGTGTCGGCCGTCACTCTGGCCACCATGCACTCGGCGAAAGGCCTCGAATGGGACGTGGTCTTCGTGGCCGGGCTCAGCGAAGGCCTCGTGCCCATCAGCTACGCAAGCACCTTTGAACAGATCGATGAGGAACGCCGCCTGCTCTATGTGGGCATCACGCGCGCTCGCAAACGCCTCTTCCTCAGCTGGTCGATGCTGGGCCAGCAGCAGAGATCTGGTCGGGAGCGATCTCGTTTCCTGGCAGAGATCGGCAGCCGCACCGCTCGTGCGGCCGGTGCGCGCGGCGCCTGATCCGGCCCGTTCCCACGTCGATCACCAGCGAGGGGCTTCGTGACGATGTCGCGGTGAGCTTTGAGCTGCCCGTCATGAGTCGATCGTGAACGATCAGCGCGACCTGCGCCGCCACGTCGATGCTGATCCTGGTTGTTTCGGTCAACGACCGGCGCGATACGAGCTGGCACGCCAGGGCCGGCCAGGCGGCATCATGGTCAACATGCGCGAGCTCGACGCACCGCAGGCACGCCCCGAAACCCGGTTCCACGAGCGGGCCGATGCGCACTTCGGTGTCACTGAAGATCACCGGCAGGTGCGGTATGTCCCGGCGCACCCATCGCGCGTGGCGCCGGGGATCAAGAACGTAATCACCGATGATCACGGCCAGTGCGGGCTCGCGCGGCGGCTTGCTCAGTGGCTCGCGCCGTGGCGGCGCCGACCCCGTGGACCCGGTGCCCGCCAGCTCGGCGTCGTGCAGGCTGAGGCTGCCGACGCCCAGATCGCGCAGCAGCAGCAGAAGGCGATCGGCCGTGGGTCCGATTCCGTCGATGCAGACAGCGCGCGGGCTCGAATCGGCAACCGGGACCGGGGCCGCGCCGTGTTCGGGGAGAAGGGCGGGGCCTAACCCGTTGATCAGGGCCGACACTGCTTCGGCGGATGCTCCGGCCTGTTTGCCGAGTAGGACCGCACCGGAACGGGGTATTCCGGCTTGCAGGGCGCTGACGACCGATTCCAGGCCCGTACCCACGCCGGCGAGCACGATCAGCGGGTGATCAACGCCCACCTGGAGGGTGTCGGGGGAGCGCCAGACCACGGGGTAACGGGGATCCAATCGAATGGCCATGCGGTGATGGTGGACCCATCAGGCGAAGCCGTGGACTTATCCACAGGGCAAATCGTCGGTTGGTTCTCCGTGTGAACTGTGAGCGAATGCTCGGATCGGGGCAGCAGAAGCGCTGTCCCGACCGGGCCCGACACTCAGCCCTCTACGGGGCGGTCCGTGCCGTCGTCTCGCAACAGGTCTTCGAGTGCTTTGTCCATTTCATCAAGCTCGGGTTTGATGCCTTGGGACGCGTTCGTCAGCCGCGCCACGAGGGCCTGAGGATCGTCGATGTCTTCCGATGTCGGCACGATGTCGGGGTGCGCCCACAGGGCGTCCCGAGCTTCGTTTCCCACCGCATCCGTCACCGCCTGCCACATGGCGGCCGCCTCCCGGAGGCGACGAGGGCGAAGCTCAAGGCCCACCAGGGTGGCGAACGCGGACTCGGCCGGTCCACCGGATGCCCGGCGTCGCTTCACCGTTTCGGCGATCGCGTCGGCCTTGGGCAGGCGGCTCGTTGCCTCCTTGGTCACGACGTCGACCCAGCCCTCGATCAGGGCGAGCATCGTCTCAAGCCGCCCGAGTGCCTGCAGCTGCGCGTCAGACTTGGGCGGGATGAGGGAGCCGTCGACCATGGCCTGTCGGAGCTCTTCGGGGTTGGCGGGGTCGAAACTCCCGGCCAAGTCCTCAAGCCGGCTGGAATCGATGGTGATCCCATGCGCGAATTCGGTGATCGAACTGGTGAGGTGGAGGCGAAGCCAGCGAGCATGCCGGAACAGGCGGGCATGCGCGAGCTCCCGCACGGCGAGGTAGATCTGAACCTGGTCGGTAGGCACATCAAGGCCCTCACCGAACGCGGCCACGTTTTGCGGGAGCAGCGCGGCCTGTTGATCGCCGAGCAGCGGGATTCCCACGTCGCCGCCGGAGACGACCTCGCTCGCGAGCTGCCCGACCACCTGGCCGAGCTGCATCGCAAAGAGAGTGCCGCCGATGCTGCGCACGATCTGGCTCGCATTGGCGATCATGCCCTGCAGCTCCTCCGGCGCTTGCTCGCTGAGCACCCGGGTGAGGGAATCGGAGATACTCGTTGCCACGGGTTCGGCAAGCTGGGTCCACAGCGGCATCGTGGCCGTCACCCACTCGCGACGGGTCATCAGCCGTGGCTCCACCGTGAGCTCGGCAACGGAGATCACATCGTCCAGCCACAGCGCGGCAATGTGGAAGGCCTGCCGCAGCGCGGCCTGCTGATCGGTCGTGGGACTGAGCTGGCCGGAGGCGGCACGCTCCTGACCCTGGGTGAGGGCGATGTCCCAGTTGACGCCGTCGCCGGCCTGGCTGCTGTTCATGGCACCCTGCAGCTGGCTCATCAAAGCCGCCAGGCTGGCCGGATCGCCGGCAAGACCGGCCGCCCCGGCGAGCTGGCTCGGATCGATCGACGACTTGCCCGACAGGATGTCACGCAGCATGTCACGGAACTCGTCTTCGGGGTTCTGACCCTCATCGGGTCGGGAGTCTTCAGCCACTTCAGGCACCTCTCAGTTACGTACTTCTACGCTAGTGCGAGAACCTGACGGGAACAGCGGAATGACCTAAGGTAGAGGGGTTTGGGTGTCCGCTCGTCGCGAACATGCGACGGCCCCGCATCCTCAACCGAACAGAAGTAAGGAACTCAGGTGGCACTTTTCGCCAGCCAGGACAGCGCCGGTGGTGGCGCTCCGCGACGCCGTGGCGGATTGACGGGTTGGGTGGTTCTGGGAGTCGCACTCGTTGCCGGCATCGCCCTGGGAGTTGTGCCGTCCCCGTATGTGATCGAAGAGCCGGGTCCGGTCTTCAACACCCTTGGCACGGCCCCGAATGCCGATGATGTGCAGACGCCACTGATCTCGATTCCCGATGAAACCGTGTACCCCACCGAGGGCAGCCTCGACCTGCTCACCGTGTCGGTTTTCGGTAACCAGGAGACGCGGCCGAGTTGGCTGGCTGTGGCCACGGCCTGGCTGGACCCGAGCCGGGCGGTGATTCCCGTCGATCAGGCCTTCCCCGCGGGCGTGAGTACCGAGCAGCGCGACTCCCAGAACCAGACAGCCATGGTGAATTCGCAGCAGGACGCGATTGCCGCCGCCCTGACCCAGCTGAAGTACGACTATCCGACGACCGCATCCGTCGTCTCGCTTCCGGACGGTTCACCCGCGGAGGGAATCCTCCAGGCTGGGGACATCGTCTCCTCGGTGAATGGTGCCGCCGTGGCATCGATAACCGAGTTGCGAGCGGCCCTGCAAACGGCAGGGGCTGATCAGCCGGCCACTGTGGGCATCGTGCGCGACGGAGCATCGCAGGACGTGGCGGTGACGCCCGTGACGAGCGGTGGGAGCGTCGTGCTCGGCATCAACGTCACCACCAACTACGAGTTCCCCTTCGCCGTCGACCTTGAGCTGGACCGCGTAGGTGGTCCGAGCGCGGGCATGATGTTTGCTCTGGGCATCATTGACAAGCTCACCCCCGGTTCCCTTCAGGGCGGGGCGCAGGTTGCCGGAACGGGCACGATCGATCAGGCCGGGGACGTGGGGCCGATCGGTGGTATCCAGCAGAAGCTCTACGGCGCGCGCGATGCCGGTGCCGACTGGTTTCTGGCCCCCGCCGACAACTGCGACGAAGTGACCGGGCACGTGCCCGACGGCCTCACCGTCTTCTCGGTGAAGACCCTCGATCAGGCATTGACGGCACTCGACGCAATTCGCACCGGAGCCGACACCAGCACGCTCCCCAGCTGTCCGACAAAATGATGTGAGTCCTGCTCAGGGCCGGTTTCGGTGTTGACAGCCGACGGGATTTACTAGACTAGGGGAGTCCCTGATCTGATAGAGCAAGAGGCCAATCCGTGACATCTTCACCCGACACTGCTCCCCGACGGAGCCGAACCCCGCTAGCCATCACGGCAGCGATCATTGCGGGGTTGGTGATCCTGTTCTTTATCTTTGCCGGACTGTATACCGATGTGCTGTGGTTTGACCAACTCGGTTTCCTGAGTGTGTTGACGACGCAGTGGATCGCCACCGTGGTGTTGTTCCTCATCGGCGTTGTCGCCATGGGTGTTCCGGTCTTCATCAGCATCCAGCTTGCCTACCGGATGCGTCCGGTCTACGCCAAGCTGAATTCCCAGCTCGACCGGTATCAGCAGGTCATCGAGCCCCTGCGTCGTCTCGCGATGTACGGCATCCCCGCCCTCTTGGGACTCTTCGCCGGTGTCGCCGCCGCCACCCGCTGGCAGGTCGTGCTGATGTGGCTCAACCGCACCGAGGTCGGCCGCACCGACCCGCAATTCGGTTTCGACATCTCGTTCTACCTGTTCGATCTGCCGTTCTACCAGGCCGTGCTGGGCTTCGCTTCGGCTGTCGTGTTGATCTCGGCGCTCGTTGCACTCGCGACCAGCTATCTCTACGGTTCTATTCGGGTGAGCGGCCGCGAGGTCATCATCTCCAAGGCCGCTCGCGTGCAAATCGCCGTGACGGCCGGGGTCTACCTGCTGCTTCAGGCCGTGAGTATCTGGTTCGACCAGTATTCGACGCTGACCAATCAGGGCAGCCTGATCACCGGCGCCAGCTACACGGACGTCAATGCCACGATCCCCAGCCGGGCCATCCTCGCCGGCATCGCCGGCGTTGTCGCCCTGCTCTTCATCCTCACGGCCGTTATCGGCCGCTGGCGACTCCCGATCATCGGCACCGCGTTGCTGATCGTGTCGAGCCTGCTGATCGGTTCGCTTTACCCCTGGGTCGTACAGCGTTTCCAGGTGGACCCGAGTGCTCGTGCGCTTGAGGCGCCGTACATAGAAAAGAACATCAATCTCACTCGCGATGCCTACGATCTGGCAAATGTGGAAGAGATACCCTACGACGCCACCACCACGGCTGAGCCCGGCGCCCTGCGCGCCGACGCTACGACCACGGCGAACATCCGTATTCTGGACCCGGCCCTCGTGAGTGATTCGTTCGGTCAGCTCCAGCAGTTCCGTCAGTACTACCAGTTCCCGTCGAACCTTGACGTCGACCGGTACATGATCGACGGCACCTCCCAAGACACCGTGGTGGCCGTTCGCGACCTGAACCTGGCCGGTCTGAACGCCGGAAACACCTGGGTCAACTCCAAGACCATCTACACCCACGGTTACGGTGTCGTTGCGGCTTACGGTAATCAGCGTTCGGCCGACGGCCAGCCCGTGTTCCTCGAGTCGGGCATCCCGACGACTGGTGCCCTAGGCGATTTCGAGCCTCGCATCTACTTCGGGGAGACCTCGCCGGAGTATTCCATTGTGGGCGCACCCGAGGGTCAGGACCCGATCGAGCTCGATTACCCGTCGGGAACCGAGGGAGCCGGCCAGACGTACACCACGTTCAGTGGCGAGGGAGGCCCCAAGCTCGACAACCCGTTCAAGAAGCTCATCTACGCACTGAAGTTCCAGTCGGAGCAGATCTTCCTGGCCAACGCCGTGAACGATGAGTCGCAGATTCTGTACGATCGTGACCCGATTACGCGTGTTCAGAAGGTCGCGCCCTACCTCACCCTCGACTCGGACGCCTACCCGTCTGTCGTCGATGGTCGTGTCAAGTGGATCGTGGACGGTTACACGACGTCGGCGAGCTATCCGTACTCCACGCCGGTGAGCCTGAGCGCGGCCATCACGGACAGCCAGACACCGCCGCAGCCGTTTGCGCTAGACAGCATCAACTACATGCGCAACTCGGTCAAGGCCACCGTTGACGCGTACAGCGGAGAGGTGACCCTCTACGCCTGGGACACCGAAGAACCTCTGCTGCAGACGTGGCAGAAGATCTTCCCGTCGACGGTCAAGCCGATGAGTGAGATGAGCGGAGACCTGATGAGCCACGTGCGTTATCCGGCCGACCTCTTCAAAGTGCAGCGTGCAATCCTTGGTCAGTACCACGTGACCGACCCCGGTTCCTTTTATTCCAAGGACGATGCCTGGATTTCACCGAACGACCCGGACTCGCCCGCCGCGAACCCGACACTGCAGCCGCCGTACTACCTGACAATGCAGGTGCCCGGTCAGGACGCGCCGTCGTTCTCCCTCTACACGACCTTCCAGCCGGAGGCCACCGGCGCGTCGAGCCGAAACGTGCTCTACGGATACCTCGCTGTAGATGCTGACGCCGGATCTGTTGACGGCACCCGTTCCGACGGCTATGGCAAAATGAGGCTTCTCACCCTGCCCAAGGACGGAACCGTGCCCGGCCCGGGGCAGGTGCAGAACGTCTTCAACGCGGACCCCACCGTGTCGACGGAGCTCAACCTGCTGCGGCAGGGGTCGTCGACGGTGCTGAACGGAAACCTGCTGACTCTCCCGGTCGGCGGCGGCCTGCTCTACGTGCAACCCGTCTTCGTGCAGTCGACCGGTGAAACCAGCTACCCGCTGCTGCAGAAGGTTCTCGTTGCCTTCGGTGACAAGATCGCCTTCGAGGACACTCTCAACGGTGCCCTGGATGTGCTGTTCGGTGGCGACTCGGGAGCGACGGCTGGTGACACCAACGTGAGTGGCACCGCAACCGCGACGGCGCCTTCGACTGCGGCGCCGACTGATGGCAGTACCACGACCGCGCCGACCACGACGACCGGTAACGCTGCGACCGATGCCCAGCTGAAGACTCTCCTCGCAACAGCCAATACGGCTCTGCAGGAGAAGCAGACGGCATTGGCGTCCGGTGACTTCGCGGCCTTCGGAGTAGCGGATGCCAAGCTGTCCGCCACGATCGCGGAGATGCTGGCCCTGCTGGGACAGTAACTTGCCCAGCTGATCGTCAAGAGCTCCGCACCCCTCAGGGTGCGGAGCTCTTGTTTTTGTATGCCAGTTCAGCCTAAATTGGTGTGTAGGAGTGGCAAGCGGTCACGCGATGCTTCAGTGTGTGCTAAATTTGTACTTGTAGCGCGGGGTGGAGCAGTTCGGTAGCTCGCTGGGCTCATAACCCAGAGGTCGTAGGTTCAAATCCTGCCCCCGCAACAGAAAAGTCCAGATCAGAACACGTTTTTGGTCCCTCAACAGGGAGTGAAAATGACTGACTCGGCGCAAATCCGGCGTGGCCCATGGCTACGCCGGATTTTTTTGTCTCTGCAGGAGGTGCGCCTCGAGCTGCCTTGTCACCATTCGGGATCGATTGCGCACCTGTCCGGTATGACTGAGATAGCACACGCACTTCCGGGCCTCGAGGCGGTCCTGACGACGAGTGAACTCGCCGCCCACCTGGGTGTCCCGGTGCAGACCATCCATGATCTACGCCATGCCCATCGTGGCCCGCGCGGCTTTCGCGTGGGGCGGGAAAAGTTACAACGACGGCCGGCACCGTCAGGGAAGCGAAGCAAAACCTGCGGGTCAAACTCCAACGGCGCAACACCGCCACCGGGTTCAATGATGCGCTCTCCCCGGAAAGCACCGTTTCGGACCTCGCCGCGGCGTGGCTGGAAGACGTTCAGGTGCGCTCCGACCTTGCCGCCGGCTCCAAGGACCTCTATCGGCGAGAACTGAACAGCCTCGTGCTGCCGACGTTCAAAGCATTCCGCCTGCGCGAGATCACAACGGGACGACTGGACCAGTTCCTCAAGCGGCAGGGCACGGTCTCCTATGCCCACGCCCGGCACAGTCGTGTGGTGCTGAACCTCATGTTCAACTACGCCCTCCGGCAGGACGCGCTTCACCACAATCCCGTGCAGGGCACCACGCGGCTCAAGCAGCCCGTCAGTGCGCCGGTGGCACTCAATCTTGACCAGTTACACGAGGTGCGTCACGCGGTGTTGTCGTGGCGGAGTGGGCCGGCGGTGAGTGGACCGCGGCCCGATGGTCAGGTCAAGGACGTGATCGAGGTGATGCTCGGCACCAGCGACCGTATTGGAGAGGCCCTCGCTCTTCGCAAACGAGATATCGACGACACTGTGGTGCCCATGCAGGTGACGGTCGCGGGGACCCTGGTCGTCATCGAGGGGAGCGCGGTCTACCGCCAGGACCACCCCAAAACATCATCGTCGAATCGAACCTTGCAGGTACCAGATTTCACGGCCGACGTGCTCCGGCGACGGCTTGCCCGCCTTGAGCATGAGGACGACGATCATCTCATCTTCTTCACACGAGTGGGGACGCCGCTGTCGCCGTACAACGTGCGACGAACGCTGCGCAAAATGCTCGCGGATGCTGGGCTCTCGGAGTTGAAAGTCACCCCGCATACCTTCCGGCGCACCTCCGGCACTGTGATTGCCCGAGCCACCGACGCGGAGACCGCTGCAGAGGTTCTGGGCAACAGCCCCGAGATCGCGAAGAAGCACCACATCGAACCGGAGGCGCCAACCCCGATTGCGACACCAGCCCTGCACCTGCAGGTCCTGACACCGCGCGGCGCTCCTGTGGTGGAGGCAGCCCCCTGACTGCGCCCGGGGCGGCCAGCGTTCGCCATCGAGAGCGCCAGCGCCAGCGCCAACGCCATCGCCAACCTCGGCTCGGTCGTGGTTGGTGGTTGGCGACGATGTGCGGGAGGGTCTGCGGGTCCTCGTGATCGAAGTAACGCCCACTTCCAGGTGTTTGGTAATGCTCCATAATTCTTCGTCGGCAGGGCTCCGGGTCTTCGCGTCGATCCCAGAGGGGCGCGGTCTCAAACCGGAACGACCCGGCCTAGAGTGGAGCGTCGCAACGTCCAAAACCAGAAGAATATCGCGGACAGTAAACGGCTCGTTTGTTCGATCACGTAGGCCTTTGCCAAATTCACAAAGGCGGAGCTACGCCGTCGCAGTTGACGTGCCTTGGCGGGATTTCCTTACGCGACAGGGCAAACGCGACCCGTTCGTTCAGACGTGCTGCGCGGCCCCGTCATTGTGGGGCCATTCCCGCATGAGGTCC
>Ga0209023_10001382_pt1 | contig 32690 bp, 39 predicted proteins | sample LakOneMetagenome_FD_187468 | JGI IMG/M metagenome (GOLD analysis project Ga0209023, IMG submission 187468) | Freshwater and sediment microbial communities from Lake Erie, Canada (SPAdes) (version 2) | ecosystem: Environmental > Aquatic > Freshwater > Lentic | place: Lake Erie, Canada...
ACGCTTCGAGGGCGTTCACTCCCTCGGGCATGCAGGTGAAGTCGCGGCCCTGGATCACCTTCTCGACCAGCCGCAACTTCTCGGCCGCGATACCGGCATCTTCGTCCCAGACCGTGACGGTGGCGGTGACATAGGCCTGACCGACATCGTCGGAACCCAGCTCCTGCAGCGCCATGTCCGCGTCTGCCGCTTTGTTGGCGGCGTCGGAATCCATGAGGGTCGAGGCCTCGTTGGTCATCACCTCCTTGACGATCGCCGCGATCGACTTGCGCTTGGCAAACCACTGCCGCCGGATCTTGGTGAGCAGCTTCACGGCTTCCGTCTTGTCGAGCAGGATGGCGCGGGTCGACCAGCGGTAGGGAAAGGCGAGCCGGTTCAGCTCGTCGAGAATGCCAGGATGGGTCGTCGTCGGAAAACCGACGACGGTGAGCGTTCGCAGATGGGAACGTCCCAACCGCGGCTCCAGCCCGCCGGTTAGAGGCTCGTCGACAAGCAGCGCGTCGAGATGCATCGGCGTCTCCGGGACGCGGACGCGTTGTTGGCGGGTCGAGATGGTGGAATGGAGATAGGTCAGCGTCTCGCCGTCATCGAGCCAGCCGGCATCGGGCATGAAGCCTTCGACCAGTTGCAACACGCGGTTGGTGCGATCGACGAAGCCGCGCAGCAGCTCCCACGGATCGGCGCCAGTCCGCGCACGGCCCTCATATAGCCAACCCTCGATGCGTGAGGCATCCTCTGCCGGCGGCAGCCAGACGAAGGTCAGGAAATATCGGCTCTCGAAATGCGCACCCGCCTCCTCGAAGGCGTCTTGTCGTTCGAGATCAACCAGCGCCGACGCCGCATCCGGGAAGGTGCTGTGCGGATAGGTCTGCGCGGCAACCCGCTGTGCCTCGACGAAGATCGCCCATCCCGAACCGAGGCGGCGCAGCGCGTTGTTGAGCCGCGCGATAACGCCGACCAGCTCGGCCGGTGTGGCGCTGTCGAGGTCCGGGCCGCGAAACCGCGCCGTGCGCTGGAAGCTGCCGTCCTTGTTGAGGACGACGCCCTGCTCGACTAGCGCCGCCCACGGCAGGAAGTCGGCGAGGCCGGCGGGACGGTTGCGATATTCGGCGAGGTTCAGCATGAGAGCCTCACGCGCCGAGATACGGCGGGTAGCGCAGATGCCGGCGCACGACGTCAACGAACTGCGGGTCGCGCTTCGCCGCCCAGACGGCGGCGGCATGTCCCACCGCCCATATCAGGGCGCCGGGAATCCAAAGGCGCAGGCCGAGCGCGATGGCGGCAGCGAGCGTGCCATTCGCGATCGCGACCGCCCGCGGCGCGCCGCCCATAAGGATCGGGTCCGTCAGTGCCCGATGGACCGGCGCGAAGAAGCCCGGGACATCAGGATCGATGATCCCCGCCATCAGACCAGCGCTCCGCCGGAGAAGGAGAAGAACGACAGGAAGAAGCTCGATGCGGCGAAGGCAATCGAGAGGCCGAAGACGATCTGGATCAGTCGGCGAAAGCCGCCCGACGTATCGCCGAAGGCAAGCGACAGGCCGGTGACGGTGATGATGATCACCGAGATGATCTTGGCGACCGGCCCCTGCACCGATTCCAGGATGGTGTTGAGCGGCGTCTCCCAGGGCATCGAGGAGCCCGAGGCGTAAGCCGCCGGGGCAAGCGCCATGATGACGAAGGTGATGGTGGAAAGCGTCGCGATATGGCGACGGATGCGCAGCGCGAACCGGATCATGCTCTGTCTCCTTGGGGGATAGCTTCGCCGCCCGCCGCGGCCGGGATGACGCGGTAGTCGCCGGTGACGGGATCAAGCCCGGCGACAAGGGCGAGTTCGGCGAGGCGGCGCTCCGAGCCGCGGCCGGAGAGAACGGCGACGCAGTCAATGGTCTCGGCGATCAGCGCGCGCGGGACGGTGATGACCGCCTCCTGGATGAGCTGTTCGAGGCGACGGATGGCCCCGAGCGCGGTCCCGGCATGGATGGTGCCGATGCCGCCGGGATGGCCGGTGCCCCAGGCCTTCAGCAGGTCGAGAGCCTCCGCGCCGCGAACCTCGCCGATCGGGATGCGATCGGGACGGAGGCGTAGCGACGAGCGGACGAGATCGGACAGTGAGGCGACGCCGTCCTTCGTGCGCAGGGCCACCAGGTTCGGCGCCCGGCATTGCAGCTCGCGCGTATCCTCGATCAGCACAACGCGATCGGTGGTGCCGGCGATCTCAGCGAGCAGTGCGTTGGTCAGCGTCGTCTTGCCAGTTGAGGTGCCGCCGGCGACCAGGATGTTTTTGCGCGCGGCGACGGCGCGGCGCAGCACAGCGGCCTGGCCGGCGGTCATGATGCCGGCGGCGATATAGTCGTCGAGCGTGAACACGGCTACGGCAGGCTTGCGGATCGCAAAGGCCGGCGCCGCGACCACCGGAGGCAAAAGCCCCTCGAAGCGTTCCCCGGTCTCGGGGAGTTCGGCCGAGACGCGCGGCGCGCCGGCATGGACCTCTGCGCCGACATGGTGGGCGACCAGGCGCACGATCCGCTCGCCATCGGCGGCGGACATGACGCGCCCGCTATCCTCCAGGCCACCCGACAGCCGGTCGATCCATAACCGACCATCGGGGTTCAGCATCACTTCGACGATCGAGGGGTCTTCAAGGAAGGTCGCGATCGCTGGCCCGAGCGCGGTGCGCAGCATGCGCGCGCCGCGAGAAAAGGCTTCGGAATGGAGTGGAGCAACCGCCACGATCGTCCCCGTCAACGGCCAATCGCGGCATGCGATTGACGACAGGGATGATTAGAAAAGGCAATAAATAGGGCAGATCAACAAGGTTTTAGGTGTCGTAGGGGGCGAGCGTAGAGCAGAGAAAAAAGACTTGCAGGGTGCGGAATCAGTTTCTGCGCTCGCCATCGTCTGTTGGTTATTTTCGCAGACTGATGGAAGATTAGTTGTCGTCGCCGGAGCGAGTCGTCGCCTCGGACACGTCTTCTGGAATCTCCTGCCGGAGCTTCGGCCCTTCACTGAGCCGGCGGCCAAGCGCCGCAACGAAATTATCATAGCGCGCCCCAGCCTGGGCTCGCGCGGCCTGGGCGGCAGGCTCAGGCAATGGCGGCGTGGTGGTGAGCCAAAAGCGAATGAACAGCGCCAGCGTCTCGACGGCGATGCCGACATCGCGCTCGAGGCGCGCCAGGCGCCGGTCTTGTTGGTCGAGACGCTTGGCGATGGCGGCCTCGCGCCGCTCGTCAGCATCGGGCGACAGGAAGGAGGCGATGGCGGCTTCCGCGATCAGCGACATCGGTTGTTCGCGCCGGGCGGCATAGGCGGACAGTCTCTTCATGACATCGGGATCGAGATAGACGGAGACGGCCGATTTTTTCTTTGATGTACTCATCGTCGCCTCACAGCTCCATGTCGTCGCCGGGGTCGAGCGAGACCTGCCGCGCGACGCCCTGCATGAGGCGGTTCATGCGGCTGCGAACAGCGTCGTCCGCGACGTCATCGCCGGGATCGGGTGTGAATTCATTGTCGATCGGCTCCTTCTTTTCGATCGGCTTCGCCCTACTGAGTTCCGGCTGCCGGCGGCGCTCGGAGTCGGTTGGATCGTCGTCTTCCGCCTGTTCGGCCGGGGACTGTTCGGCGATCTGGGGACTCGCCGGCATCGACCGGGCGCTCCAGTCGTCTGGCCGTGCGGTCTTGGGCCTGATCAGTGCCGGCGGCTGCAACACCCGCTCCTGGAACCGCTCATCCTCGTAATAGCGCGCCTTCTTCGCCCGGATCGGCGGAGTGCCCGCGACCATGACGATCTCGTCCGCGGGCGGGAGCTGCATGATTTCGCCGGGGGTGAGCAGCGGTCGGGCGGTCTCGGAGCGCGAGACCATGAGATGACCGAGCCAGGGCGAGAGCCGGTGTCCGGCATAGTTCTTCATCGCCTTCATCTCGGTCGCGGTGCCGAGCGCGTCGGACACGCGTTTGGCGGTGCGCTCGTCGTTGGTCGCGAAGCTGACGCGCACATGGCAGTTGTCGAGGATCGAGTTGTTCGGCCCGTAGGCCTTCTCAATCTGATTCAGGGACTGGGCGATCAGGAACGCCTTCAGTCCGTAGCCGGCCATGAAGGCGAGCGCGGATTCGAAGAAGTCGAGGCGGCCCAGCGCCGGAAATTCGTCCAGCATGAGTAGCAGACGATGGCGCCCGCCCCTCGCCTGCAGGTCCTCGGTCAAGCGCCGGCCGATCTGGTTGAGAATCAGCCGGATGAGCGGCTTGGTCCGGTTGATGTCAGAGGGCGGCACCTCGAGGTAGAGCGTCGCCGGCTGCTTGCCGCCAACGATATCGCCGATGCGCCAATCGCACCGCCGCGTGACTTCGGCCACGACGGGATCACGATAGAGTCCCAGAAACGACATGGCGGTGGAGAGCACGCCGGATCGCTCGTTGTCGGATTTGTTGAGCAGCTCGCGCGCGGCGGAAGCGACGACAGGGTGGACGCCCGCCTCGCCCAAGTGCGCCGTCTTCATCATGGCGGCGAGTGTCGATTCGATCGGCCGCTTTGGATCTGAGAGGAAGGCCGCGACACCCGCCAGCGTCTTGTCCGCCTCGGCATAGAGGACATGCAGGATCGCACCGACCAGCAGCGCGTGGCTGGTCTTCTCCCAATGGTTCCGCTTGTCCAAGCTTCCTTCGGGGTCGACCAGAATGTCGGCGATGTTCTGGACGTCGCGAACCTCCCATTCGCCGCGGCGAACCTCCAGCAGCGGATTGTAGGCGGATGATTTCGCGTTGGTCGGATCGAACAGGAGCACGCGGCCGTGCCGTGCGCGAAATCCGGCTGTGAGCGTCCAATTCTCGCCTTTGATGTCATGCACGATCGCCGAACCCGGCCAGGTCAGTAGCGACGGTACGACCAGCCCGACGCCTTTGCCCGAACGAGTCGGGGCGAAACACAGAACATGCTCCGGTCCGTCATGGCGCAGATAGTCGCGCTCGAGCCGGCCGAGCACCACGCCGTCGGGGCCGAGCAAGCCGCCGTGCTCGATCTCCTTCGCTTGCGCCCAGCGTGCCGACCCGTAAGTCTCGACGTTCTTCGCCTCGCGCGCCCGCCAGACCGACATGGCGATCGCGACGACGACGGAGATGAGGCCTCCGGAGGCAGCGATATAACCGCCTTCGACGAAGATGTGCGGGGCATAGGCATCGTAGGCGTACCACCAGGCAAAGAAGGCCGGCGGCAGGTAGATCGGGAAATGGAAGATCTCGAACCAGGGATGCCCAAGCTGGGGCTGGAAGCCGAGACGCCAGGCCGTCCATTCGGTCGCAGTCCACATCGTGATGAGCACGATCAGGAAGACGGTGATGACCTGGCCCCAGAGGATTTTGGTGGCGGACATGACAGGGTCCTTTCGGGATAGACGTGAGGGATCGGGGCGGGTCACAGGCCGAGCCCCCGCTTGCGGCCAAAGCTCCAGTCGATGCCGCCGTCGTCGCGAGCGACACCGGAGACGTGACGGCCGAGCTGTTTTTCCAGCGACGGCGACCACGGCACGAGCTGGAAGCCCATCCCGTCGTCGATCATGGCGAAGCGGCCAGACGCGAGCGTCATGCGTCGCTGGTAGGTGCCGGCGACATACTCGCCGGAGGCGGACGGGTTGAACGGACGCCCAGTCTCGGCCGCAAGCTTCTCGCCGAGCGCCGCCACCTCGCGGTCGCGCAACGTCGAAATGAGATTACGCGCGAAGGTGACGCCACGGGCATGACGCTCGGCCAGACCCTGACGAACGAGTTCTTCGCCGCGTCGATCCATCGCGTCGCGCACCTCGGCGCCGAAGCCGCCTTGGCCGAGCGCTGCCGGTCCCCGTGCGATCGCCTGCCGATCGAGCCAGGTGGCGCCTGTCGCCGTGACCTGGGCGGAGATGTCGAGATCGGACCGGACGGCGAGCGCGACGCGCCGGCGCCCCTGCGCGTCATCGAATTTGCGCAGTTCGACGATCGAACCCATCGCGCTGTCGGCGGCGGCCTCGAGATCGGGCAAGTTTATATGATGGGTGCGGCCGTCGACACCATCGACCACGGCATAGGCCGTGCCCTTCAGTTCATCGTTGAGGCCGCGATCGACCAACCGGCCAATGACGGGGTCGTCGAGGCTCTCACCGGCAAGCACGTAGCTGGCCGCACCACGCTCGATGCCTCGTTCGGTCAAGGCACGGTGCATGCGCTTGATTATGTCGCTGCGCTCGCCGAGTTCGCGCAGCGTCGTCTCGGCGGCCTCGTCCATCGCCCATTGGCCGGGTCCGAGCTGATGCGCGAGACCAAGTGACTCCAGCCGGCGCAGCCGCCCGACCTTCAGCGTGTGGAATTCATCGGGTTGCCGATCGACACCGGGCGCCAGATCGATGACGCCGTGACGGTCGGCGTCGCGGCCGATCTGACGATCGAGCTGGGTCCAGCGCTCCTGCTCGACCTGGCGTTCGAGCCCACGACGGATGTCGAGTTCGGTACGTGGCCCTAACTCCTGCGTGACCAGATCCTGGGCGCGTGCGCGCATGCCCTCCTTGATGTAATCCCGCGCGATGACGAGGTCCTGGCCGTCCTCGGTGACGCCGCGGACGATGAGGTGGATATGCGGGTGCTGGGTATTCCAGTGATCGACGGCCACCCAGTCGAGTTTCGTTCCGAGATCCTTCTCCATCTGGCCGGCGAGTTCGCGGCTGTAGCCTTTGAGATCGGTGAGTTCGGCGGCATCCTCGGGCGAGACGATGAAGCGGAAATGATGCCGGTCGTCCTGGCATCTTTCGGCGAATTCTTTGGGGTCGACCTCCTCGGTCTCTGGACCGAACAGGCGGGCCTTCTCCCCGTCCCGGGTGACGCCCTCGCGGCGGAGATAACCGAGATGGGTGGCGAGCGGCGCCGAGCGCGCCGTGTGCCGGACGACGCGCGTCTTGATCGTGACCAGCCGTGAGCGGCCGGTCAGCAGACGGTTGGCCCGCACGCTGGCGACGCGGCCGCGCCCGAACGTCGAGCGCTTCCCGCCTCTGAGCATGCCCTGTCGCGAGATGCCGCCGCCAGCCCGCTGGGCGGCGGCGAGCGCCTGGGCGATGAAAGGCTTCGCGCGCTGCGCGCGGGAGGAGCGGATGCGGCCTGGCCGGACCTGGAAATCGTCGTCACGCGCCATCGCCCGCTCCGGCAATGTTCATAAATCGCAGCACGGACAAAGACTTGAAGCGGATGCGCACATTGCGCTCAAAGAGCGCACATTGCCGAAGCCCAAAGAAAATCCAATTAAACCAACAACCCAACCGAGCCGCACATTGCGGCCTTTTATCTGGCCGTCCTAATCGGTTGTGCTTTGCGAGACTTGGCATCCATCGTCGTTTCTCCTTGTCGCTACGATAATATACGAATCTGTTCTCTATTCTACGATCCCGCTTTGTGGCGTCGAGTTCCGATGCGCCGAGCAGTCCTCCGCGCTTTGCAACGGGATGTTTGGGCTGCAATGTTGCAGCGTTCGAGCCGTCGCGGCGCACTTTTCCATCGCACTGACGGAGCAGCGTCACAGGCAATCGAGCGCGGTCCGGCCGTCTTCCGATCGGCGCGGCCGCAGGCAAGATAACGTGCGTTCCGTCGTTGTTGGTCTGCATCGGTCCTCATCCGCCGGGGCGGATCTCTATGTTCAGTTGGCGTCGTTCAGGTCGGGGACGCCCTGCGTTTCAATTGATGATCCCCTGCTCATCGATGAGCTCCGAGCAGCTTGCGGTCCTTGAGATGAGCGCGTTGGGCGGCGTCGGTTTGACTCGCCGCCGGATCGCCGATGTAGAACGTTCCGTCGCTCCACATCGCGTGCATGATCACAGCCAGCTTGCGCGCCACCGCGACGCAGGCCTTGCGATGACAGGAGCGCTTGGCGAGCTGCTGGCCCCAGCTCTTGACCTTGTCCCTGCCGCGGAAGCGCGTCATCAGCGCCGATGCTGCCTCGTATAACGCGCGCCGCACATCGGCGTCACCGGCCTTGGAGATGCGTCCCTGAACGTCGATCGACGTGCCCGACTGCCAGCGGCGTGACGTCAGTCCGAAGTAGGCCGCGACGTCACGCGAGCGGCGAAAGCGCGACGGATCGTCGATCGCGGTCATGAACGAGAGCGCCGTCACCGGGCCAACGCCGGGGATCGCCATGAAGCGCCTGCACAGTTCGCTCTTCGCGACGATCTTCACGACCAGGTCGTGCAGCCGACAGTATTCTCGCCACAGCACGGCGCGTGCTGACAACATGGCGTCCATCAGCTCGGCCGACAGCGGATCGTCCGCCACCGCCGTGCGCACGGCCTGGTCGAAAGCGCCCCGCGACGTGCCACCGAGCTTGATACCGAATGCCTTCAGCGAGTGCCGCACCGCGTTCTCAAGATCAAGGAACTTGCGCTTTAGGTTGCGCCGGTGGGTCAGCAATAGCCGCATGCGATAGCAATCCTGCGTCTTGATATGAGCCTGACGGAACCAGCCTGTGCGCATGATGTGGGCGATACCGAGCGCGTCGGCGGCATCCGTCTTGTTGCGCTGCGCCGACATCGCGGCGCGCACGTGCTGGGTCTCAAGGCAAATCGCCGGAAGTCCGCGTTTCGAAAGCTCGGGATGCAGCCAGGGCGATAGTGATCCGGCTTCATGGCCGACACGCCGCAGCCGCGCGACGAACGGCTTCAACGCTACGAATAGCGCATCAGGATCGGTCTCAACCTTGACCGTCAGATGCACCTCGCCGTGCTCGTCGACGACGCACACCGCCGTCTCGTCCACTGCAACATCCAGTCCGCAAAAATATTCCATCAGCTGCCTCCTGCGTTGTTTGACAGCTGATTTCTTAGCAGCTGCCACACCGTTCGGGGCAGGCCCGGTGAACGCCGGCGCTGCTGACCGATTACGGGCGGCACTCCTTCGGTCGGTGCCTGCCCGTCTCCCCTGTGCGCTATCTCTGCTTCGCTGATCCGCGCCAATGCACGCCCGAGCACGAATTCGCGCCACAACACCGCTTTGATACAGACGCACACAACCGCGGATGTGTTCACGGCAGCAGCAATGCTGGCGGCGGCGCTGTGATCGGCTTCATGCTGACGAAGACGGCGCGCGCTCATTGCGACCGTCCCTGCGCCGAGCGGGCGACGAACAGGCCGTCGGATTGCGGCGCGATGGCCGACAGGTCGCGCACCGGAGCTGCCGTCGACGCGTCGCGCGGCGCACGATCGAACCGCGCATGATCGACAGTCGACGGGCGGTCAGCGCGCGCGGCGACGAGCGGCGCCTGCGTCCAGGGTGAGCGATTGGACGTTGCCACGAGGACAGGTCCAACGGCCGGCCCGCCGTCGACAAAAGGGGCGATTGCCGCCACATAGGCGATCGTTTCCGCCGGCAGCGGTCGATGCCGATCGCGATACTCCTCGTAGCGGCCAGGACCGGCATTGTAGGCCGCAAGGAAGCCCGGAAAGCCGTAGCGGTCATGCATCTCGCGCAGATATGCGGCACCCGCCATAATGTTGTCGTGCGGATCAAGGGGATCGCGGCCGAGGCCGTAGCGAGGGCGCAGCTCCGCCCAGGTCTCGGGCATGATCTGCATCAGGCCGAGTGCACCTTTGGCTGAAACCGCGCGCCGGTCGCCGCGGCTCTCGGCTCGCATGACAGCGCGAATCCAGGCGGACGGGATGCCGAAGCGCCGCGCGGCTTCCGCCACATGGGGCGCATAGAGATCGCTCGCCGGCTGGCGCTGCGCTAACTCCGCCTGCGCGGGCACCGCCAGCGACGGCGCGCCGATCGCAAGCAGGCCCGCAAGCAGAAGAGTGGCGAAGCGGGGGCTCGCTGTGTCTCCGCCAAGACGCGAGCGAGCCATCGTGCTCGCGTCCGTCAAGGGTGCGCGCGGTGCGCCGGCCTGCGGCCGCCCTTGACCGCCGCTGCGCGCGACGGCCGACGGATCATCGAGCGGGACGAAGGGATGAGACGGCTTTCCCGCGAACAAAAGGATAGAGCTTTTGTACGCCTTGTCGCCGGCGCGCGTGACGGGACCCCGCATCGCTTCAGTCCCGCTCGCCGCGCTTGGGCGGCCGGTTCCAGTTCAGCACCCAGGCGAACTCGTCGTCGCTGGACTGGAACAGGTTGGCGCGGATCGGCTGCGTCAGCGCCGGATCGTCGATGAGCAGGGAAACGTATTCGCCGGCCTTCTCGCCTTTGCGTTTCCACGCAGCTCCGATCTCTGGGCCAATCGCCGGTCCGTCCCCGCCACCGAGATGGACGCGATAGTCCGGCGCGTTCTCGGCGTCGCTGTGCTCGGCAGGAAGAAGCACCAACTCGGCGTCGAACGAGAGCGTCTGGATGCGGCCGGAATAGCCGGATTTGCCGCGTGTGAATTGACCGATTTGTGTCATCACGAGAACTCCTCATGTAATGCGATGGATGGGGACGACGTGCGTTCCGCACGCCGCCGGTCGCGTCCGTCATCGCGTTCGGGCGCGCCAGGTGAAGCGCCCGTCGCCGTCCTCGTCGGTAAGCAGCGGGATGGCGCGGGCGACGATCGAGCTGGTTGGAAGCGGACCGAAATAGCGGCCATCGAGGCTGTCCGGCACGCTCGGGTTCATCAGGAAAATTTCGCTGGGACGGAGCGTCCGGCAGCCGCTCCAGCGCGGCAGCGGGCGGCCGCGATGATCGCGGTCGCGCGCCACGCCGACCGCGTTGCCGTCGACCGTGACGGCGTCGCCGATCCGGCAGACGGTCTGTCCGGGCAGCGCCATGACGTGCTTCAACAGCGGCACGTCCTTGGCCAAGAATCCGCCGTCGGCCAGAAAACTCCCGACCGGCTCGGGCGGCTTGACCGCGACCAAATCCATGGCATGGAGTTGACCGACTGGACGCAGCGCATAGAGCCCGGTCGGCGTGCTGGCCGTGGCGTTCCAAATCAGCCGTGGTGCAGGATGGACGAAGGCCAGGCCGCCGATCGTGAGCAAGACGAAGTACGTCGTCATGACGTAGCCGAAGCGGGTCATGGCGCGACTCTCCGGCGCTTCAGCCAGGCGTCATGCTGTTCGCGCGTATAGGGGCGTGGTTCATGGCCGGCGGGGAGACGGTTGTGGAGGTGACGCCAATATTCAGGCGCGGCGTCGGCGGGATCGACGCCGAGGGCCTCGATCGCATCGATGAACTGTAACACCCGCTCGACCTTGGGCCAGCCATCGACCCGAAGCAGAATCTCGCCGCCGGGGCGCACGAAGGGCAGCGTTTGATAGCGTTCGCCTGGGGTGACGGCGCGCACGATATCCATGCGCGAAATCACCGTGCCGAAATCGTTCGACGCCCAGCGCACGAAGGCGAAGATGCTGTTCGGCGCGAAACTGGCGATGCTGCGCCGACGGTCGATAATCGTCTCCTCGGCGCGGCGGCCGAAACGCAGCCAGAACTCGATCTTCTTCTCGATCCAGGTCAGCTCGACATGGGTCAGGTTCACGGTGCGCCGTTGCGTGGGCGGCACGACGCGCAACGCGGTTTGCCATTCGTTTTCGTTCATGACGGGTCTCCGGGATCGGTGGGGAATTCGCGGGCGAACAGGTCGCGCAGCATGTCGGCGACGGTGACACCGCGCCGGAACGCCACGATTTTGATGCGGCTGCGCAGCTCCGGCGTGATGTCGATGGTCAGTCGGGCGGTGAAGGCAGCGGTATCGTCGGCGCGTGTGGACCGCCTGTCAGGCGCCTTGATCCAGCTTTCGGAGTCGACGGGACGCGAGGCGAAACCGCGCTTGTTCATGGCTCGAACCTCCCGACCTCGGCGCAGAGCGCGGCGATCTCCCGGGCGGCGCGACTGCCGTCGTCGAGTTCGGAAACCAGGCGGCCGGACTGCGCTGCGTCCGCGAAAGCGACCCGCTGGCCGATGGTAGTGACGAGGACCGGCGGATCGTGATCGGCGAGTGTCTTGGCCGTTTCGCGGGCGATGACGGTGCGCGCGGGGCAGCGATTCAACACGAAGCGGGCGACAAGCTGCGGGCGATAGATGCGCGCCTCCTGAAGGAGCGACAGGATCTCGGCCGAGGCCCAGCCGTCGAACGGCGATGGCTGCACCGGGATCAGCACAAGGTCGGCGGCGAGCAACGCCGAGCGCATCAGCCCGGCGACACGCGGTGGGCCGTCGATGACAACATGATCGCGATCGCGGGCCAGCTCCGGGGCCTCGCGGTGCAGCGTGTCTCGCGCCAGGCCAATGACACCGAAGCGCCTTGGCAGCCCCTCCCGTGCGCGCTGCTGCGACCAATCGAGCGCGGAGCCTTGCGGGTCCGCGTCGATCAGGGAGACGCGGTCACCCTGCCCGGCCCATTCACCGGCGAGATGCAAGGCGAGCGTCGTCTTGCCGACACCACCTTTTTGATTGAGGAGCGCGACGATCACTTCGCCCCTCCCGGCTTTTTGCCGAAGGGCAGGCGCGGCGTGTCGGGAGTATTGTCAGCCGTAAACCCGGATTTACGGAAAGACGTATCGGATGTATCGTCCTCTTTGCTGGCTGCGGCGGCCTCGCCTTGCCGAAATTCGGCGAAGTTTTCCACATCGCGCGCGCCACTACAAAAGTTAGATTCTTTATTAGACTCTAAGTTAAGAGCCGGGATTACCGTCTCAGGCCAAAGGGTTAGTTGGGATCCGTGCGTGCGAAGTCCCGATAGGGCTGCGTGCGAAATCCCGATACGGTTTGCGTGCGAAATCCCGAGTGTTTCCACAGCACGAGCCACAGGGGCTGTGGAAAAGTTTGCGGGCAGGAAACGTAGCAGCTCGCGCCGGCCGTCACGCTCGATGCGGAGGCGATAGCCCGGCAGCGGCTGGCTGGTGGCGATGCGCCTGATCTGGAGCGCGAAATCCGAAACGCGGACCAGGCTGCCGGACTTCTCGTGCAGATGCGGGATGTCGAAGAGCCAGCCCTGCTTCTGGCGGCCGGCATGCTTGCGGGCGACGCGATAGAGCCAGCGCTCGATCCCGCCGGTCAGCTGGAAATAGGCGGGGTCGATGGTCAGAACCAGCGAGCGATCAATGACGCCGCGATAGAACCAGTCGGGCAGCACGAACTCCATACCCTCAACGCGGCCGTCAAGCGTCGTGCATTCCTCCCATTCGTTGATCCAGGAGAACTGGTGGCGGCGCCAATGCTCGCCATGGCGTATCGTGGTGCGGATGACGGTCGATTGCAGGCGCGTCAGCGCGCCCTTCAACAGCTTGTAGTCGCGGGCACCGGTCTGCCGTCCGACAGCCATCAGGAGCTGATATGGCGTGAAGCGCAGGAAACGGGATGTTCGAAGGCCGAGATTCTCGGCTTCGACGATCTGGCTCGCGGCCCAGATCAGCACGTCGGCGTCCCAGATGGTCGCCATGCCATGCTCGGCAACAGCGAATACCTCGACGCGCGTGCCGCCGGCTTCGTAAAGGATCGGCGTGGTGCGCCTGGCCTTGGCCAGCGAGAAGAAAGGCCGTTCCATGAGATCGCGTTGATCGCGCGGGGATGCGTCGCCGGTCGCAACGACGAACGGATCGAGCTTGCTGCGCTCGCTGGGCGTGATGAGGCGACGACGCGACATGGCGCTGCCTCAGCGATGCAGGTGGGCTGTGGCGACACGGCCACCGGCCTCGACACGCCCGGCAGCGCGGGCCTCGTCGTAGTGCGGGTCGGAGGTCGAGCGGCAGGCCGCCTGATCGGCCCAGGCCTCGAGGTCGTCGATGGCATAGACGACGCGACCGCCAAGCTTACGGAAGGTCGGGCCGCTGCCGTGGCAGCGATATTTTTCCAGCGTGCGCGGCGAGATGCCGAGAAGACGCGCCGCCTCATGGGTTCTGAGATAGCGAGCGGCAAGCTCCGCCAATCTGTCGCGCATGGTAGTCTCCGTGTCCGTCGAGGGCGCCGCTAGGGAAAGCGCGGCGTGTCGAGATCACCGTGGCGGAGAAACCAGGCGCAGGGGGTGGACAAAGATTTTCGCGAATGCGTGTCCACCTCTTGGCGTGTCCGGGCATGGGCGGGCGGGTGCTGGAGGGGGATAGCAAGCCGAGACGCAGAAAAGGGGCCCGTCGGCTGGGGATGAAGGGAAGTGTCAACCGCCGCGCAGGACCTTCAAATATCCACGGTCTACCAGTGTGAGCGCCTGCTTGATCAGGCGGTCGGCCTGTTTGCGGGCGGCCGAGTCCTTGAATTCTATCGCCGGCAGCTCGGCCTGTTGGGACCTGAGTATTTGGGCGGCGACATCGCGAGGCCTACCGCCTTCCTCGTAAACATCGGCGGCCCGCAGGAGCTGGATATAGCGATGTCTCTGGAAATCGGTGAGCCGCAGCTTGGGCGGCAACAAGCCGACCCGCTGGCCGCGAAGGCGGCGGAGGAACCGCGAGGCGAGATCAAGGCGCAGCCTGTAGGCGCCATCGCGCGGCACGATCACGGACGGATGACGGGCAGCACCCTCATCCAACAGCCAGATATGCACTTCGCCTGAGGTGTCGCGGATCACCAGCTCACGGCCGTTGGCGTCCGCGCGCTCGGCCAGGACCGGACCGAGGGCTGCGGGATCGAAGGCGACGCCGAGATCGAAGCCGGCCGGGGCCGACCTTAGGATCAGTGTGCCCGGCGAATGCTCGGGAAGCCAGAAGACGGGTTCGTGGGCAGCCGGGATGTCAGGATCGTAGAAAAAACCGCAACCCCCAGCGGTGGGCGAGGTTCGACCGGGCTTCGTCCGGATCAATGCCGCCTCGGGCGATCTTGCGTAGCGTATGGGCAAAGTCGCGGCGATACGCGATATTCCGGCGAAGAAGCTCGGCGGCGAAGCCAGGACGGTCGAGACGTTTCAGGTGTTCGATCGTGTCCAGCGACTGCCAGTCGGATATAGGCATGGTGTCTCCTGGGCTGCTCCCCTCGTTCGGCAGGGGAAAGCGCCCACGATCCTAAAATCTCCGGTTGTGCCTAGGCCTTCAGGTTGCATCACGCGCGACAGCGTCCCGTGCGACAGGCTGGATCGATTTGATATGCCAGGCCCGCGCGGGACCGCTAATGTATCCGCGGTTCGAGCAGATGGCGGTAACCGGTCTCGGTCATCCAGTGGGCACGGGTCAGGTGGCTGTCATGGACGATTTTTGGCGCGGTCGGGCTCGCGCGTCGGGTCGAGCCCGAAAAGGACCAAGACCACTTCGCGCCAGTCCGGGCCCTCCTCCTCGGCCATCAACAGCCGAACATAGGTCGGCAGGTGACGCTCGTCATAGGCGTTCACCCGCTCGGTCAGGTCAGCGGTGAGCAATCCAGGAAGGCGGGCATGGTCATCTTTGGCCCCCACCAAGTTTAACGAATGAGTTCAGTCCACCGCAATATTTGGGCCGATTCCACGCGATCCGCTGATGCGCCGGGCGCATCGCGCATGCTGCCGGCACGAATAAGCCGGAGACCGGCAAGGGCCACCTATATCATGGACTTGTACGAATCGGAACCATCGTTCCTGGAACGATAGTTCCGATGCGGGCTCCTCTGCCGCCATGGATCTCAAGGAGGTCATGGCGATCAACCTGCGTCGGGTCCGTCATGCGAAAAAAATGACGCAGGAAGAGTTGGCCGAGAGCGCAGGATTGAGCGTCCGTCCGAGTCGCCGTAAATCCAATTGTGACTGACGTGCTTTCGCGAGCCGGGCATAGCCCGGCGAGCGGCCGTATTTCCGCACGGCGGAAGCCGCCGATCCGCAAATGCGGATCGGCGCGAAATCTGAAAATGCGCCCCTCCTGAAAAGCGTAAGGCCGTAGAGCCGGATTGTCGGCTCCACGGCTTTGCGAGGATCAGGCCGCTTTCAGGCGCTGCATCCCCTCCGCCAGCGTCCACAAGGCACGATTGAGACCGACATTCTGGTCGATGCCGTTGATGGCGCGGGTCTGGTTGCGGCGGATACGGCCATCGGCGGTCTGCCGCCGCCCGGAAAGACCGCCGCGAATGAGATTTTCCTGAATAACGTTGAAGGTCTGCCAGAGGCTTTGTCCGACATCCTCGCGGCGGCGCGGCGCGATGATCTGGTCCGGGCGAATCGGGCTTTCCTCCTCGCCATAGCGGGCGACAAGGCTCGCCTCGGCCAAGACGCGCTGTTCGCCTTCCGAAAGCCGGGTGTCCTTCATTGTTTCGGTGGCTTCGACGAGACGCGGAAAATCCTCCGCGACCGTATACACCCCCTCAATGATCTGATCCTGAATGCCGCCCTTGTGGGGAACGCGGACTTCCTCGAACCGCTCGCCCGCAATCATGCTGTTGGTGCAGACGAAACGGAGCATGCCGGCGAACATCTGATAGGCGCTGGTCCCGTCATGGCTGTTTACGATGATGACTTCCGCCGCCTCCCGCTTGCCAATCCCATCGTCCCGGCGCAGGCGCAGCATGTGCTTGGCGTGGCCGTGACGGCTGCCGTCGCGTGGAACCGCCTGCACGGCGAAGAATGGGAACCATCCCTCCCGGCGCAATCCCTCCACGATCTCGATGGTGGGGACATAGACGTAGCGGTCGGAACGGCTGTCATGCGCCTCGCGGGCGAAAATTGACGGGACGTGCTTGTAAAGTGCTTCGTTGTCGAGGGCTTCACGTCCGCTGATCTGGTGGGAATTCCGGCCGAATCGGGTGGCGAGAGTGTGATGCATGGTCCTTACTCCTATGGGCTTGGGTTGGAGCGCAGCGCTGCGCTGCAACCCTGCCCGTCGGCGAGACCGGGGTAGCAAGGGGCAAGGGCGACCGGGGTGGAGGGGTATCTCCCAGCCTGCACAAGGCGAAGCCGCGGAAGGCTGGGGAAACCGCCCCGGGCGAGCGTCAGCGAACCCTTGCGCCGCGCGGGGGCAGCGCCCCTAGGAAATCCTCCCGGCGTGAGCGCCAGCGGGAGCCGGGATCAATACCCGATTAGGATGTGCAAAATCGGAAACCCAGAATTCCGATCTTCCTGATCTCCGTATTCCCTGAAAGGCGGTGGCGGCCATGAGCATGATGAAGCCCCACCCGAAGGTGGGGCTCCTTGTGTCCCGGTCTCAGTCGCCGTTGCGGCGGGACCAGATGAGGTTGTGCTCGCCGCCGTCCTCGGCCTCGACCAGGCTGGCGTAGATCGGGGCGGGGAAGCTCGGATCGTCCAGCTTGACGGAGAGATATTCGCGGCCGGTCTCGCGGGCGGTTTTCTTCCAGGCGCGCCGAACTCGACCGAGGGACCGGCGATGATCCGGTAGTCAGGGCCGCGTTCGCTTTCGCCCTCGGTGGGGACGAACTTGGCCTTGACGTTGAGGGTCAGGGTTTTGACGGAGCCGGTGAAGCCCGAACCGTTCTCGCCCTTGGTGAAGCTTCCGATAGTCGCCATTGTGCTCTTCCTTCTGTTCCTCGGGCCGCGCCTATCGCGACCTCGATGGGGGTCGTGGGACCGGAGACGATCGACCCGCACCCGCAGGGCTGGAACGCAGTGGAAGGCGGCCGCCGCCAGCTTTTTTGTTTCGCGATGCAAAGCCGCAGGCGGCGGAAAAAAGTTGGCGACGGACGTTGCGGGATCACGATCGAGGCAAAGCCGATCTTCGGTCAGACCCAATCCAGTCGAGGACGCGGTGGGCGTGGCTGGCAGCGCTATTGGGAGAAACATGATGGTGATCGGCTCCCGTCGCCAGGTGTGAAAATGACGGGTGATGCTCCGGCCGGTCCTACTCCGCCTGACCTTCACCGGCAGGCCGGCATGCCGCTACCACGGACAGCCACACGGCTCCTGAAACCTTCATCCTCTTCGCGGTGTCATGATCGGTGTGGCCCAGGCAGGCCCGCGTGACGTTCAGCGATCTTCGGCATCACGATGGATGATCTGTGTGCGTTCCGGACTACGCAGCCTGTCATGCCCAAGGTGGGCAGTGTGCGCGGCCATGGTCCTGCCGCCCGCCCGCGAGGCCGGGCTGGCGGCTATCCCTGCCTGGGGCGTCAGGCGAGAGGGCCGTGACGACCGCCCCTTGCGTTAGCGATCGACGCCGAATGGCGGAAACAAGCCATAGGCGTGGTTCCGGCGCAGCCGAGAGCGCGGCCCGAAGGGCAACGCCACCCGCTCTTGAAGACGCAATCCTATCAGGCCAAAATCAATATCGACGACGTTGGTCACAGCCAAAGTCGGCGAACCGGCGTTGATTCTCGCTGGATGTTCATCGAGCGGAAAACGAGAAAGGAGCGCTTCTCATGCGTGTGAAACCCGAGCTTGATCCCGATGTCGATGATGAAGCTCCGACGGGTTTTGACCTCATCACGCCCTATGATGAAGTGCATTACGTGACCTATCTCAGACTGCTCGACGCGGAGAAGGACGGCGCGGATTGGACCGAGGTCGCCCGCATCGTCCTGCATCGCGATCCGGCCACCGACGAGACGCGAACCCGGCGATGCTGGGAAAGTCATTTGGCGCGAGCGCACTGGATGACGAAGCGCGGCTATCGGCGGATTCTGGAGCAAGTGGTCGCGGAAGCGAAACACCGCGATTCCTGAGTGAGTCCGATCGAACGTCAGCCGCGTTGCGGCTGAACGGGCTTTCTGGCCGGATCGGGTCCGGCGGCAGCCATCAGCCGCAACAAAGCCGAGAATCCGACGAATAGACCGCCCACGATACAGAGCAATTGCCGCCAGATGTCAGAGGGCACGTATTCGCGTGTGATGCCGTAGACGAGCGTATAGCCTGCGACCACGGCAGGCGCTGTATAGACGAGCGCCATGGCGATCTGAAGTATGGGCGAGCGCACAATGCCCAGCAGCAGGAATGCCAATCCGAAGACCACCATTCCGACAACGATACCGACAAGGACGGTGCCGAGGAAACCTGCGCCGGAATGAAATGCGATGCGGGCAACCTCTAGCCCCACCAGGAAGGGCAGCGCATAAGTCGCGAGCGTGAAGGCCAGCATGCACAGCATGCCGATCACCACGACGCATGCGATGATCGCGATGATCATGATCTGTCTCCTTAACGTCTGCCGACCGCCTCTCGCTCGGATCGGGCTCGCTTGAATTGGCCTGCCTATTGTCCGCAAGTCGCGCGGCCCTGACGACGCGTCCGATCGCGCTATGGTTTGATTCTGGCGGTTGATCGGCATCGAGCTGGCGAATCAGGGCATCGACCTCGACGCGGCGCGCGCAACGATTTGCGTTTCAGGTGATGCTCCGTAATCGCGCGCGTCCTGCGATCGGCACGATGCTTCATGATCGTTGTTCCTATAGTCAGGCTGTCGAGAAATCCGGCCGCGCGGGTAACGCGCGGCCGGAAATTTCCTCCGTCGCGGAGAGAAGGCCGGGACGGCTCAACGCCGCCCCGGCCTTCCTCTTACTCAGCGGCGATGGGGAAGCTTTCTTCCTCCGTTTCGGGCGTGCCGTCCGGTATCGGCCCGATCTCCGGCTGCTCCGCCAGCCATGCGGGCTGCGTCGTGCGCAAGAGGCTGGGAAGCCAGCCCGTTCCGGCCAGAAGCTGCTCGGCGGCTTCCGCCATCGCCTGCTTCTTCATCCCCGCGATCCGATCCGCCGCCTCATCGCTGACTGCCTCGCGCACGGCAGCGAGGATGTGCGCTTTGGTGACGCGGCCGAAATAGGTCCGCACCGTGGGCAACCAATGCGCCGTCATATCGAGGACAACCGCCGTCGCCAGCCTGTCTGCCGTCTGCTGAGCGTCAGGCTTGCGCTCCCATGGCTGCTTCACCGCGTTGACGGTCAGCGAGGCGCAATGCGCGAACAATGCCATGACGCTGGCACGGTCGAGGCCAGCGATGAAGCCCCATAGGTCCGCCACATCACGCGGCATGTCCGCCGCCCATCCTTCATGACGATCCGCAAGCGCCTTTGCCGGGGCTGTATCCTCAATGCCGTCCGCATGGCTGGCGAGAGTGCTGCTCGTCGGGCGGATTTCGAGGCAGGACGCATCCACACCACGATAGAAGGTCTGCGCCGCGAGCGCATGGGTGACGGCGATCAGCGCCATGTCCGGCTGCTCGCCCAACGCAAGGCGAAGGCCAAGCGTCCGGCGCGCCGTCAGGTCGCGGATGAGAACGTCCGACAGCGGCTTGCCTTCTTCGTCCGCTTGCTCGTCATCGGGGTCGAGCGCGGAAATGCGGGTTCCGCCCTCGTCATCGTTGCCGTCCTCGATGATCTCGCCATCGGCGCTAACGCGGACGCCTTCAACCTCGACGCCGCCGTCTTCGGCATCCTTCGGTTCCGGCTTCTGGTCCTCGGCACGGATGAACCCCCGTTCGATCCGGACCGTCCCGTCATGGTTCAGCACCACGAACACGCCGCCGCGTGCAATCTCGTCCGCATCATAGGCATGCCGCAGGGCGTCGATGCGCTCGATCTCGGCTTCCAACTCCCCGAACCGCTGATCTACATCGTCCGGCAGTTCCTCGGCGCTGTCGTATTGTTTGGTCAGCGAGTCATATTCCGCTCGCGCAGCCTCGGCGGCGGCGGTGTCTTCTTCGGAAAGCTCCACAGCATGCGGATAGGCGCGGCGCATGCCGTGCGCGTGCGGGAAGTCGATATAAACGGCCGCCCATTTCCAGCCTTCCGTTTGCCGAACCTCGGCCGCGATGCCTTCCAGTCTCTCGATGACAAGCCGGTCCAGCAACGACGGGTCTTCATAGAAACCGCCTTGATCCTCCGTGAACAGATCACGAATGATGTTGCCGCCCGCTTCCGCATAGGCTTCCGGCCCGACGAAGATCGCGCGTCGATCCGTCGCCGCTACGTTGGTCTTGGTCAGGTCGCGGCGGATGGTCCACGGCTCGCGATTATAGGGGAGGTTTTCATAAACCGTTTCCTGCCGGGCATGGTCGTCGGTGATGGCGAAAGCCATCAAATGGTCCAAAGTCAATTCGCCATCGCGGTAAACCTGCATCAGCTTCGGGCTGACCGCTCCCAAGCGAAGGCGCTGACGCACGACATGGGCGCTCACGCCGAACCGGGCGGCGATCTCTTCGGCTCCCCAGCCCTTGCGTTCTGAAAGCTCCCGGAATCGCTCGACTTGATCGGGAACCGACATAGCCTCACGCGTGACGTTTTCGTCCAGGCTGATTTCCTGCGGGTCGTTCTCGGTATCCAGCACGCAGCGGATGTCTTCCGTCTTCCTGATCTCCTTGCGCTTCACGCGCAACAATTGCGCCAGCCGCCGGCCCTCGCCGATGGTGACGAAATAGAAGCCGGTAGCTTCACCTTCCGCGTTCGCCTCCGGCTCAATCACAAGATTTTGCAGCATCCCCTTGGCAGCGATACTGCCCGCCAACGCCTCGATGTGGGCCTCGCTGTGCGGGGTCTTCCGGGCGTTCCGGGGCGACTTCTTGAGCTTGTTCAGCGGCACGAAAATCTCGGTGCCGCTTTGCGTGATGGTTTCGGTCTTCGCATTCGTGGTCATCGTCTTCCTCCTATGGGCTTGGGTTGAAGCGCAGCGCTGCGCTGCAACCCTGCCCGTCGGCGAGACCGGGGTAGCAAGGGCAAGGGCGGCTGGGGCGGAGGGGTATCTCCCGGCCTGCACAAACGGTTTCCGGAGTTACGGATGTGCTGAAAAACGGTCCGTGCGGAAGGTCGGGGAGACCGCCCCGGACGGCGCCGGCTTGCCGGCGCTTTACCCTTGCCCGCGCGAGGGCGGAGCCCTTAGCAAACCGCCTGGCATGTAACGCCGGCGGAAGCCGGCCGATGATGCGGTCAGGCGTATGGTCTTATGGTCCTGTGGAGAAGCCGTGGAAGGGAGACCTTGCATTGCTGAACTCAATCCGACGAGCTCACAGCTCCTTCTTCGTGGAAATCCGGTTGAAGCCGCGCGCGTTTGATTTGCTGGTTCGGAAGTAGTTGACGGGTTCTCGGACAGGGCCGCCAACTCCTTGACATAAAACTCGACGTCGCGGTGCTTCACGGAGCGCCCATTCGCTTTGAATATGAGATGATAGAAGGTAATCCAGAACGCGGCCGCATCGTCGAAGTTGATCTTCTTGGGCAGGACCGACCAGCGAATAGCAGCCGGTGTCCTTGAGCAGCGCCTTGGCGCAGGCCTCGTTAGCCATTTCGCATGCGGAGACAGAGACCCGCCGACCGTCCAGGCAGGGCCCAAGCATCTCGCCGAGCTCGGCGTAGGACAGGTCATCGAATGTTGTCGCCATTCGACGACATCGCAACAGCCCTGCCAAAGGCAGTATTTGCTTTCAACGACAACCATCACTAATGAAGCAATGCTTCACCGACTATGTTTTCACGCTACCCGGAGAATTTCATGACAGAAGAAGCCGACAACAACATCGACACCCTCATCGAGCTTACCGCCGGTGTCGTCTCAGCCTATGTTTCCAACAATCCGATCCCGGTGGGGGATCTCCCTGCCCTGATCGGCCAGGTGCATGCGGCACTGAAAGGCACGGCCGGAAGCATCTCCGCAGAAGAGCCGCAGGCTCTGAAGCCTGCGGTCCCGATCAAGAAGTCGGTGACACCGGACTACATCATCTCCCTTGAGGACGGGAAGAAATTCAAATCGCTTAAGCGCCATCTGTCGACCCACTATGGGCTGACGCCGGATGAATATCGCGCCAAATGGGGCCTGCCGGCCGATTATCCCATGGTCGCGCCGAATTATGCCGCGGCGCGCTCGGCGTTGGCCAAGACGATGGGTCTTGGCCGCAAACCGAAAGAGCCGGAAACGCCGCCACCGCCGGCAAAGCGGACCCGCAAGAAGGTCGCAGCTTGATTTCAGCAGTCGAGGTTTGTTCTGGACCACGCAGCTGCCATTGGCATAATCTGCATTTTCCGGAATATGAAAAGGCGGGGTCCAGCCCCGCCTTCCCTTTCAAGCAGCTTGGCTTGCTTGGAATTTCGTGGGCTTGCAGCAATCTCCTGCTTGCTTCAGCCTTCCGGCCTAGACCTGTTCTCGCCCGCTCTTATCTCGCGACCGTCAGTACATCCAGACGTACCGCGTCTATCCGCCGTTGACAGGAGCCAGGGGATAATTCAGCCGGCTTTGCTGAGGCTGCCAGCTGAGGACTTGCCGGTGCGGCGGTCCTGTTCGACTTCATAGTTGATCTTCTGACCATCAGCGAGGGTCGAAAGGCCCGCGCGTTCGACTGCGGAAATGTGGACGAAAACATCCTGACCGCCATTGTCGGGCTGGATAAATCCAAATCCCTTGGTGCTGTTGAACCACTTCACGGTTCCGGTCGCCATATGTGCGTATCCCTTTGTAACAATTGCAGCGTGGCCTGGCGGTCCCGCCAGTCCGGTTCATATCGAGCTTTGGAATTAGACGCAGCAAAGCGAAAATTGCAAGGGCCGGTTCTGGCGGGCGCTGTAGCCCCTGCCTCGGCGTGGCTCTTGCGTGATATGCGGTCCCACGCTGCGCGCCGGGGCTTTGTCACTGGCGGCCCTTCGGTCACTTCGGCGCAATGTGGGAGCGCATTCCCTCCGGGCCGGTCGCGGCTTCCGCCGCGAAGCACAACGGTGGCCCCTCAGCCGGCCCGCTCTTTCATATTGACCGTAGGAACGGCCAGGGGCGGGTTGCTTACATGCAAGCACGATTGCGCCGCCCTACTCGCGGAAGAGGTCAGGGTGCGTGCCGGTACGCTCGAAATGAACGCTCGCCGCTTCCACTTTGTAGATCAGCGCCGAACCGGCTGCGGCACTTCCTCTATCAACAATCAATTGAGCAAGCTTAAACGAACACCACTTCACGATATAGCAGCCGAGTAAGCGTCGTAGTATGAGGTGGGTCTGCATAAAAAGGGGTGATCAGGTCCACTATGCGTTTCCTAGAAGATGGCGCCGACATCGACGATGAGCTTATTCGTTCGGTCGCGGACGGCGACGCTGTGTTCTTATGCGGCGCGGGAGTGTCAAAATACGCTGTGGACATGCCCTCGTTCAAGAAGCTTACGGACAACATATATAGCGAACTTGGAGAGACTCGAGCAAACGAGCCCGCAGAGCGTATTGCCTACGATCGCAACGAGTTCGATCGTGTTTTGCGTGCACTAGAAAAGCGCACACACTTCCCTAAGGCGCCGTCACGCGTCCGGGCCGCCACTACTAAACTCCTCACCACAAAAGCAGACGCAAACACGCGCCATCATCTTGACCTCCTCAACCTCTCCCGCGATCGTGACGGTCATGTACGGCTGCTTACCACGAATTTTGACACGCTCTTTGAGCTCGCGGTGCGCGAGGATTTACGGTAATGGGCTCTACCGACGCAGACCGTGGACGCCGAGTTCCTTCCACATCCACTCCAAATGACCTGCCCATTTTAAGGGCAGGACGGCCGAGAGCGTCGATTGCAAGGCTCGCGTGATTATGGCGACAGTAAATCTGAGGTAGCGGCGACAAGTTTATTGAACGAGTTGAGCGCAACGCGATAATTCTGTTCAGAGGTTAGCAAAATATCTCGCGAGACTGTGCCACCCATTGTTTGGCGTTGTGAGCACGCAATTAATATTTGATCGATGTCGGAACGGTCCTGATCCGTATCATATTCCTTAGTCGATTGACGCAACTCGTCGTATCTTGCTGATTTCGTTACGACTTGATTGTCCCAAGACGCAACAGCAGATGCGGAGACTTCAAACCGCCATTCGAGTTCTACTGCCCCCCATCCTATTTGCTCCCCAAACAGCTCTTTTGTCAGCGGCGCGCCGGTTCGCTTCGCGTGGTCCTGTAAAATGGCGCGGGCGGCGGCGATGTCCGAGTCCGTGAGGTTGGGGTGATGGAGAGAGGGAAGAATTTCATTAAAACGCATGATTTCGTCGTGGTTTAGGGAGCTGCTGCTATGTTCGCGTGCTATGAAATAGTATGGCCATATCAGCCCCTTAAAAGTGGACGAAACTTCCCCGAGCATCAGCCAACTCATGAAGCCATTGCTGTTCGCGAACTCGTAGTTAAAATAAGTCGCAGCAAGACCGCATGAGAGTAGATAGATAGAAAACAGGCCACCGGCCGCCAAAGCCAACGGGCCACGCAACTTTTGCATTTAAGCCTCGAATAGCGACGGCTTGCCGCGCCTGTGCAGAGCAGCTTTGGCCTTTTTGCCAACTGCATCCAAATCCGCCTTTAGTTCAGCCACAAACGCGTCGATTTCAGAATCGACCAAGTTTTGCTCAAAACGGCTGATTCCACGAAGGACGAAATGCACCTCATTGGGTCCCGTTTCATCGAAACTGAAATCGAAAACACCAATCGTTTTACTCATCCAAGGCCCCTATGTCTTCGCATGATTTACGGGCGCGGAGCAGGCTTGCCTTATAGTTTCGAGCACTGCCCGTCCGACACAAAGGCGCCACCCGAGGTCAGCGGATTTTGATACTCGTAGAATGACATGTCTCGATTCAAAATGAATTCGTCAGCTATAGGAATCGGGCCAATAAAAGTGACGGTTGTGTCACTCCTCAATCTTCCCGCGCTATTTATTTGAACCTCAAATTTTGCTTTGCAGAGAAACCAGTCGGAAAAATCGTCGCCAGGTTTGCCGCAGAGGGATGGCGGATGGGCGGCTTGGTGAATATCGAGGAAAAATTTGTCACTGGTGGGCTGGATCTTACCTGAAAAGGCTTTGCCATCGGCATCGGTTTGAATACCGGCCATGTGTGAGACAACACATAGATACTTCCCAAAATCACTTGTGTCGGCTTCTGCACCAAACAGGGGCAGCATAGCCATTGCGCCGGCTAGCCCAATCTTTCGCCCTATGCGGAACATGACGGTATTCCCCTCACCCGCGCGGACTATCGGCTCTGCACTTGGCTAGGTCAATGCCAAGGCCGCCGAGGCGCGTGTCACGCCAGAGGCCAGGTGGCGGCAGAAATCCATGCGGCGAGGGTGACGAAGAGAACCTGGAGCACGTCACCAATCCAGCCGCAATCAGGCTGTTCGCTGCCTAGAAATCAGCAGGCCGAGTGGCGGTGGCGCAACGGCGGTTGCCCCGTTTGACAGCACCGGCGACGCCAAGCGGTTGAGCTTGTTGTAGATTGGCGGAATGAACCGCCTTTGTTGCTTCCTGCTGTTTGCCGCCATGCTGGTGGCGGCGTCGACGTGGGCGCAGGATTGGGGCGCGGTCGCCAACGTCTCAGCCACCATGGGCGTTAGCGGCCATCGGCTCTGCTACGGCGAGACAAGCCGGGGCGACATCGGGTGCCCGGCCGATGCGCCGATGGTCGGCGGCTCGACCATTACGGGCACGTTTGCGGGCGATGGTTCCGGCCTCACCGGCGTGACGGCCGCCAGTGCCGACCGCATTGTTTCCGGCATCGCGCAAGTCATCGCCAACGGCAATTCCAATTCCATCTCTATCACCGAAGCTGGCGTCACCACCGGCTACTACTACGGCGGCGTCTGGGTCGCAGGCGGCGCCTGCACCACCGGCGGCATCTCCGGCAGCACTGGATACTTCTCCAACCCCGTCGGTATGGGAACCATCGCCAGTGCCAGCTCCATGCTCACCATCTCTTCCAGCGGACTTACTGGTAGCTGCAAAATACTCCGATTAGGGATCATCATCATGCACAGGCCAATGCCCGAAGGTGTCCGGCTTTCCGCAGAAATACCGGACCAGGTGAAGCTTGCCCTTGCCGACGCTGTGATTACGTTCGGGCGTATAGAGCAAGAGCTGATCGAAATTGCCTGGGTGTTGAGCAACGCCGATTTGGAACAACGGGTTAAAATTGCTCGCCAACCAACGAGCGATAATTTTATCAAAATCATCGAAGCCGTCGAAAAGGCCGAGCCGGGCTTAGAACTTCATGCGCTAAAGAGCGCTATTCGGCAGCTTGCCGACGACCGAAATCTTATGGTTCATGGCGCATGGACAATGACCGACGACAAACCGTGGGTTGTCTGGCACAAATTTGCAGAGGATACCGACAGCGTAATCGGTGAGCATTTCGAGCCGTGGCGCTTCGAGAGATTTATGACCAAAGGCCTGCATATCTTGGGCACTCTTCGAGAGTCCCACAACATGCTCGAGGCGCAGACTGGCGTAAAGACGACGGCAATCCCACGAAAAGAAGCACTCTGAGGAAGGTACTAAAACATGATAGCCGTGGGTCTATGTGTAGCAGTGTGTTGAAGATGCGCCTCGAATTTGCTTCTACCCTGATCCTGTTTCCTCTACTCGCGCAAGCTGCGCCATCGATCCCTAACGATTGCTGGTCTGGGGTTATGGCAGCCGAAAAGGCGCCTCACGGTCAGCTTGTAGCGACAGGTCCAGTAGCGCAATGGCGCGTCGGCATGTCGCTTGTCGTGTACCCGACCAAAGAGAATTACGAGCAGATCCTCGCCCTTGGAGAAAAAGGGCAAACAGGAACATTCGACACGTCGCGGCCTATTACGGTTATTCCTACATGGATTCTCGGGCCGGAGCCGGGAGACCAGGACTCAGGGGAGGAAAAGAGTATCGCAATTAGGATGCAGTATCGCACCGCTCAAGGTGAAACTGGCGATATTGTTCTGAACTACTGGACTCCTATGAGCGGCCAGGAATCATCATTGCCGCCCCACCAGCGGGCAACAATGGCGCAGTTTGACCAGCAATTGCATGACATGAATTGCCGGGGCATTCCGTGAGAACTCTGCAATGCTAGTCGGTACGTTTTGGGCATACCTCTAGCGAACTGCCCGCCGTGTGGTTCGATAAATAGCGATTGACGGTCTAAAGCGAACCGCTGACAATTGAACCCTGCAAAACGAACCGAAAGCCCACGCCACCTTTGTCCGGGCATACTTGCGCGCCTCGACCAAGGAACAGGATGCCGGCCGCCCCCGCGCCGACCTTGAGGCGTTCGCCAACCATCACGGCCTGCGGATCGCCGCGACCTACTTGGAGAACCAAAGCGGCGCCCGCCCGTTCCGAGCTGTTCCGCTTGCTGGGTGACTGCCAGCCTACGACATGCGCTATGCCGGCAAACTGCTGCTCAGGCTCGGCTTCTCGCACGTCGGCGCACGTCCGCAGCATCCGGCACAGCACGCCCACATTGTCGAGGAATTCAAAAAACTGGCCGCGCACGCTGAAGGCGCATCTTTGCGACCTGCACCGCGAAGGAAGATTGTGTTGCAAAGTTTTGGCAACTGGTCGCGTGGGAGGAACCCTGCATCAATTTTCGCGAGGTTCGGGACGTTCAAAGGCCGTCAGTTCGACCAGTCCGTCATCTTGTTATGCGTGCGCTGGTATATTGAAAGAAATGATGATCGAACGCGGCGTCGGCGTCGATCATTCGACGATTTCTATCGCTGGGTCATTCATTTCGCGCCGCGGTCGCTGGAGTGCTTCAATCGCCGCAAGCGTGCCGTCACCGGCAAATGGCATGTTGACGAAACCTACATCAAGGTTCGCGGTAGTGGATGCATCTCTACCGCGCCATCGACAGTGTCGGCGACACGATCGAATTCTGGTTCAGCGAGCATCGCGACCTCCTGGCGGCTAAGCGCTTCTTCAGGAAAGCCTTGGATCGCCACGGCCGGCCCGATCGCATCATCATCGACGGCAGCCAGACCAATCACGAAGCCATCACTTCCTGCGATGTGGCAAATCGATTGCAGGATCGTTCCCGGCGCTGGCTGAAACCGATCACGATCAGGAAAAGTCGATACTTGAACAACAGGATCGAACAGGACCACCGGCGCATCAAGCGCCGTGTGCGGCCGATGCTGGGCTTCAAGTCGCCGGCCACCGCCAGCATCATCCTGTCCGGGATCGAAATGCTTCACATGATGCGCAAGCGACATGCAAGGTACGCGTTCGATCCAAATCCCTCCCTGGCCGAGCAGTTCGCCGTGCTGGCGGCATGCAGCGACCGGTCTCGACCACCTTCATGACGCAGAAAAGCTTTGCAACACAACCCTTCGATCGTCGCAAAGACTGCAGTTTCGAGATTGGCCATCGTCTTGCCGCCGGAACTGACGGATGTTCCAGATCCGGTCAGGACAACGAGGTTGTCCATGCGCAGCCACTCTGCAATCAGCGCCTGCAAACGGACGCGGCCTTGCTGCTTTAATCAAGTGTCGAGAGGATATCACCCACATCGCCGCTCTCGGTTAAACCGATAAGCTGGTATTCCAACGGCGCTGCGACTGGTCCTGTCATTTCCGCCCCTCATCGTCGTCCCTCATCGGGTTAACGAGCTCGATATCGAAGAAGTCTTTTTCGTTGTCGGTCACAACGACGCAGTCGTTGGCTGCCGCAACAGCGGCGATGATCGTGTCGAGTGCGCTTCTAGGTCGCCCCTTGGTCTTGCCATCGGCCATAAGCCGCGCCCATATCAGGCTGGCTTTCTCGTCGAACGAGAGAACCCGGCCTACGAACAGGGCCTGTGGTCCCTCAGGTCCGGCGAACCAAGCGTCAAGCGAGTCACGCTTTCGACCTTTTGGCTTTTCGAGAATGCCTCTGCGGATTTCGGCTACGGTAAGCGAAGCAATGAAGAGGTCATCGTCCTTCTGTGCGCCCATCCAAGCCAGCAGCGAGCCCGACGGCTCGGGCTTTATGACGTTGCTGATGATATTCGTATCAAGAAGGTAGCGCGTCACAGGTCGACCTTACGCCCCTCTTCTCGCGGCCGCCTGAGGTGGAGATCTACGCCAACCAGAGGTGAGCGACGCAACGCGGCGAGAATGCCGCCAGCTTTCGGAGGCTCACCTGCCACGGCCTGCTGTATGGTCCGGCGAAGCTGCCCGGCTTCCGGACCTTCCTCCGTCAATTTCCGGGCAAGGCTCCGGAGTAGATCGCGGTCGGCGTCGAGGGCCTGGATCTCAAACCGCGCGATGCCACGCTCAGTCAGGCGAGATCGATAATTCTCGAGGGCTCTCTTCTGCGCACTGTTGCTCATCGCCTGCCTCCGTGCTATATCCAGATATATAGCCATGTTTTCTTTGGAGTGCAAGGCTGGTGGAATTGTTATCGGTCCCTGCAAATGAAGACGGTCCGTCCCACGGATTTGGGGTGCTGGCCGTTGCCATCACGACAAGACGCCCCTCTTCCAAGGAGGGCGATCACAAATATATTATTGCTACGATGGCCATCGATCCGCGCACCGCCGCTACGCTGCCCCCCGCCAACATCCGCTCCGGCGCGACACAAGCCATTGATTTACAATACATTTCTACCTTGCCAACGCGCCATTACTTGGCATCATTGCCTCGAAGCGGAGTTTTTCGCGCGAGGACAAGGACGCGATCGTGGCGCGACCGAGACGTACAACAGCCGAAAAGCTTCGTGTGGTCGCCGACGCGGCCCGCGAACCGCCTGTGCTTGCGTCGTCGAAGCCCGATCCACGCCTCGTCAATTTGGTCCGGCTGCTGGCGCGACAGGCCGCACGGGACTTCGTTCAAGCCGAAACTGATAGCCGGACGCGAGACCGCCTCCCGGAGTAAGGAGGTCGCCTCATGAAGGTCGCGCTCTACGCTCGCTACTCATCGGACAATCAGCGAGACGCCTCGATCGAGGATCAGCTGCGGCTCTGCCGCCTGCATGCCGAAAGGCAAGGCTGGACAGTCGTCGACAGCTATACCGACCGCGCGATCTCCGGCGCGTCGCTGCTGCGTCCCGGCCTTCAGGAGCTGATCAGCGATGCGATGCGCGGCAAGTTCGTCGTCGTGCTCGCAGAGGCGATGGATCGCCTGAGCCGCGATCAGGAGGATATCGCCGGACTATTCAAGCGCATGGCCTTCGGCGGCGTGCGTATCGTCACGCTGTCGGAGGGCGACGTGACGCATCTGCATGTCGGTCTCAAGGGCACGATGAACGCCCTCTTCCTGAAAGACCTGGCCGACAAGACGCGCCGCGGGCTGCGCGGCCGCGTCGAGGACGGCAAGTCCGGTGGCGGGCTGTGCTTCGGCTATGCCGTGGTGAAGCGAATTGCCGCGAATGGCGAACCGATCCGCGGCGATCGGACGGTCAACGATGCGGAAGCCACCGTCGTACGTCGCATCTTCGGGGATTATCTCGCGGGCAAGTCGTCCCGTGCCATCGCCTTTGAGCTGAACAAGGAAGGCGCGCCCGGGCCGCAGGGCGCCGAGTGGAACCCGTCCACCATTCACGGCAATCCGAAGCGCGGCGTCGGCATCCTCAACAATGAACTCTATGTCGGCCGTCTTGTCTGGAACCGGCTCCGCTACCTGAAAGACCCGGATACAGGAAAGCGAGTGTCGCGTCTCAATCCTGAGTCCGAATGGGTGATTCAGGAAGTGCCGGAGCTGCGGATCGTCGATCAGCACGTCTGGGATAAGGTGAAGGCTCGCCAGCAAGCGCTCGCCTATGAGACGTCTGAGCCCGGCGAGAACCCGCTGAACGAACGGCGGCGTCCGAAGCACCTGTTTGCCGGCCTTGTGAAGTGCGGTTGCTGTGGCGGCGGCTACACAATGATCTCGAAGGATCTGCTGGGCTGCGCGACGTCTCGGAACAAAGGCACCTGCGATAACCGGCTGAATATCCGGCGGGACGCGCTGGAAGCCTCAGTGCTCAGCGGCTTACGGACCCATCTGATGGAGCCCGAGCTATTCAAAGAATTCTGCCAGGAATTCACTCGTGAGGTGAATCGGCTGCGGATGGAGCGTAGCTCGGACATCATCAGCCAACGCAAAGAGTTGGAACGCGTCCACCGAGACTTGGAGCGAGCGATTCAAGCCATACTGGATGGCGTGCCCGGCGCTCAGCTCAAGGACAAGATTGGCGGCCTCGAAGCCCGCAAGGCGGAACTGACCGAGTTGCTGGCCAACGCCGACGAGCCGCCGCCGCTGATGCATCCGAACATGGCGGAGATCTACCGCCAGCGGATCGCGACTCTTTATGAGAGCCTGCAGAGCAAGGACGGCAAGGCCGAGGCGGCGGAGGTTTTCCGGACGCTGGTCGATCAGGTCACGCTCGTGCCCATCGAAGACGAGCTGGCGATCGTGCTTCGCGGCGACCTTGCCGCGATGCTGCGGTTCGCCGCAAACAAGAAAAACCCCGACGTCCTTTCGGAGGCCGGGGTTTTGGGTGCCTTGCTTTCGCAAGAATCGTTGGTTGCGGGGACAGGATTTGAACCTGTGACCTTCAGGTTATGAGCCTGACGAGCTACCGGGCTGCTCCACCCCGCGCCAATTGGGACACCCCGAAGTTGTCATTTCTGGGGTGCATCGCAGAGAGATATATCCGTGTTTCTTACTAGGTTTGGCGGTGACCTACTCTCCCACATCTTGAGATGCAGTACCATTGGCGCTGCGGCACTTAACTGCCGAGTTCGGGATGGGATCGGGTGTTTTGCTCGCGCTATGACCACCAAACCAAGAAAGAAACACAACAATCAGGTTTTCCAAGCCCTGCTTTTGAAATCCGTAAAAGTCTGTCTTTTACTGGATCAAATCAAGCCAATCGAGCAATTAGTACCAGTCAGCTGAATGCGTTGCCGCACTTACACCTCTGGCCTATCGACGTGGTGGTCTTCCACGGCTCTCAAGGGAGATCTTGTTTTGAAGGGGGCTTCCCACTTAGATGCCTTCAGCGGTTATCCTGTCCGATCATAGCTACCCAGCACTGCCGTTGGCACGACAACTGGTCCACCAGTGGATCGTTCACCCCGGTCCTCTCGTACTAGGGGCAACTCTTCTCAAATCTCCTACACCCACGGCAGATAGGGACCGAACTGTCTCACGACGTTCTAAACCCAGCTCACGTACCTCTTTAAATGGCGAACAGCCATACCCTTGGGACCTGCTCCAGCCCCAGGATGAGATGAGCC